>WNFR01013591.1_pt1 | contig 15309 bp, 15 predicted proteins | sample 5400221 | NCBI WGS metagenome assembly WNFR01 (sample SAMN13153357, study PRJNA577476) | soil metagenome | isolation source: 40 cm soil under Madrone tree | place: USA:California | collected 2016-06-14 | reverse complement strand
CCTTCAAAGAAGCGGATAATTTCAAAGATGAATACGTCTCCACAGAACACCTGTTGCTTGCCGTCACCCAACTTAAGCGTCATCCAGCGCAGGAAATCCTCGCACGCTATGGCGCCACCCACGATGCAATCCTCAAAGCGCTGACCTCGGTCCGTGGTTCGCAGCGGGTCACCGATCAAAATCCCGAGGGAAAATATCAGGCGTTAGAGCGATATGCCAAAGATCTGACCGAACTGGCACGGCGGGGAAAACTCGATCCCGTGATCGGGCGCGACGAGGAGATCCGCCGGGTGGTGCAGGTGCTCTCTCGCCGTACAAAAAATAATCCCGTGCTGATCGGCGAACCAGGCGTGGGCAAAACGGCAATCGTGGAAGGCTTGGCGCAGCGCATCATCTCCGGCGATGTGCCGGAAATTTTGAAAAACAAGCGCGCGGTTGCGCTCGACCTGGGTTCCATGTTGGCGGGTGCGAAGTATCGCGGCGAATTTGAGGACAGGTTGAAGGCGGTGCTGAAAGAGATCGAGGACTCGCAAGGGAAGATCATTCTCTTTATCGATGAACTTCACACCCTCGTCGGCGCGGGAGCGGCCGAGGGCGCAATTGACGCCGCCAACATGCTCAAACCGGCCCTCGCGCGCGGAGAACTGCGGGCAATTGGCGCCACCACCCTAAACGAATATCGCAAGTACATCGAAAAAGATGCCGCTCTCGAACGGCGCTTTCAGATTGTTTTCGTCGGCGAACCCAATGTCGAAGATACGATCGCGATCCTGCGTGGCCTGAAGGAAAAGTACGAAGTGCATCACGGTGTGCGCATCAAGGATTCAGCGATTGTCGCGGCGGCGACGCTCTCGCACCGCTATATTTCCGACCGCTTTCTGCCTGACAAGGCCATCGATGAGATCGAGAAGCAGGCGCTAAAAAAAGAAGATGACCCGAATTCAAGAGAGCGGCTCTCAGTCATCGACCGGGAATTGGCCGAGATACGCGAGAAGTCGAATGCACTCAAGGCAAGATGGAAGCAAGAGAAGGACCTGATCGCGCGCCAACGACAGCTGAAAGAAAGAATCGAGCAGCTCAGGATCGAAGAGCAAGCTGCCGAGCGAAAGGGGGACCTGCAGCGAGTCGCTGAAATCCGCTATAGCCTGATTCGGCAAGCCGAAGAAGAATTGGCAAAGGTCAGCGCTCAAATCGAGAAATCCGGCGGCCAGCGAATGCTGAAAGAAGAAGTGGACGAAGAAGATATCGCCAAAATCGTTTCCAAATGGACTGGCATTCCAGTTTCAAAAATGCTCGAGGGCGAAGTCAAAAAGCTCGTCACCATGGAAGAGCGGCTGAGGCAACGAGTTGTGGGCCAGGATGTGGCGCTGGAACGCGTTTCGAATGCCATCCGGCGTTCACGCGCCGGCTTGAGCGATCCCAAGCGCCCGATTGGGTCATTCATCTTTCTCGGCCCAACCGGCGTCGGCAAGACCGAACTGGCCCGCGCGCTCGCTGAATTCCTTTTTGATGATGAGCACGCGCTGGTGCGCATCGACATGTCCGAGTACATGGAGCGCCACGCGGTTTCTCGTCTGATCGGTGCACCTCCAGGATACGTGGGTTATGAAGAGGGCGGACAGCTCACCGAGCAAGTCCGGCGGCGTCCTTATGCAGTCATTCTCTTCGACGAAATCGAGAAGGCCCATCAGGACGTGTTCAACATCCTGCTACAGATCATGGACGATGGTCGCCTGACCGACGGCCAAGGCCGCATCGTGGATTTCAAAAACACGATCATCATTATGACCTCGAACATCGGCTCAACCTATTTGCAGGCGGAAAGCTTGCGCACTGCGGATGATTTCGCCCGAGCCAGCGAACTGGTGATGAACGCGCTGCACGGCCACTTCAAGCCGGAGTTCTTAAACCGCATCGACGACATCGTCGTTTTCAACCCGCTTGGCAGAGAGCAACTGGTCAAAATCATCGAACTGCGTCTGGAAGATCTTCGTCGTCTGCTCGCCGAACGGAAGATCTCCATCGAGCTTACCGATGCAGCAAAGGAATTGGTATTCACCGAAGGCTTCGACCCGAACTTCGGCGCGCGTCCATTGAAGCGCGCGATCCAGAAGATGATTCAGGACCCGCTAGCACTGAAGATCCTGGATGGCGAAATACTGCATGGAGACCACGTCATTGTGGATGCTGACAAAAAAGCCGGGAAGATGAAGTTTGAGGTTAGCAAGCGAGTGGGAGAGCCAGTGCAGGCAACGAAGTAGGCCACCGACGAGCTTTGCGAGCGATCTACTTGGATTCGACCATTACGGACTTGAGATTACCATTATTTCTCAAACTTCTCCGCCGTCCAACTCTGCCAGAGGTACCACACGATCATCACTCGAATAGCAACCATTAATCCGGCAATGAAGAAGCGCGGCGAGAAATCGGCGGCGTCGGCGGAGACTTTGGGAATCAGCATGACAATGCCCGCCAACGCGATCATGCCAGCGGCGCGGCGCGCGAGGTTGTTCAGGCGAAATAGTCCGCACGCAACAACGCAGCCAACTGCCGCCGCGAGCAGGAACATGTATGGCCCGTCGATTTCGAGTCCGTGCAGAAGCGGAGCGCCCATTGCCAAAGACACGGACTCCGGCGAGACAAGCTTCGCGAGAGCGACAACACCGAGATAGGCCGACGCCAGCAAGTACAGAACAGCAACCGCCGTTACGCCCGCCGGACGTTCCATGTTGATTGGATGTTTCAGCAGCAGATTTGGAACAGGTGCACCTCTGATTACGCCAAAGCTGACAAAAAGGCCGGGAAGATAAAGTTTACGGTTAGCAAGAGAGTTGGGAGCAGGAACCGGCACGAACGTGAGCTGTCCGGTCGACTTTTTAATTCAGGCAAGTGTCACATGAAACCACCGACTACCCAGCCGCCGGCGTTCATCCCGCGCGATGCACGAACTTTCCACCTACGATTGTCGCCACAACCTTCCCGGTAAGCTGCCATCCGTCAAACGGGGTGTTGTGGGATTTTGAGCGAGACTTGGCAGCGTCAAATGTCCAGCGCTTCTTGGGATCGAAGATGGTTACGTCAGCATGACTTCCGCGGAGCAGCGTTCCCCGGCCGCGTAAGTCCACAACTCGCGCCGGGCCTGAACTAAACAGTTCCACAATGCGCGCCAGCAAAATCTTTTGGCGGGAGTGCAGGATTGTAATAGCCAATCCCAGCGCGGTCTCGAGTCCAGTAATGCCGAAAGCCGCGCGTTCGAATTCGATGATCTTTTCGTGCGGCGCGTGAGGTGCGTGGTCGGTAGCGATTGCATCAACGGTGCCGTCGGCGAGGGCGGCCAGCAGGGCTTCGCGGTCACTAGCGGAGCGCAGCGGAGGATTCATCTTGAAATTAGTGTCGTAATCACGGATATCGGAATCCGACAATGCAAAGTGATGTGGCGTCACTTCGCCCGTCACGCGTACGCGATTCCGTTTTCCCCGGCGTACTGACTTCAGCGCCTCTGCCGTTGAAAGATGCGCTACATGCAAACGCGCTCCGGTGAACTGTTGCGCCAACTGCACGTCACGATCAACAATCGCGGCTTCGGCTATGTCAGTCATGCCGCGAAGGCCCAGGCGGAATGAGGTTGCGCCCTCATTCATCGAGCAGTTTTGGGTTACTCGCGTATCTTCTGCATGTTGCACCACGGGAAAATTGATTTCTGCAGAAGCGCGCAACGCATCGCGCATAGTGGTTTCGCTGAGAATCGGTTTCCCGTCATCCGTGACCGCAACTGCGCCAGCACGTTGCAGAGCGCGAAAATCCGTGAGCACCGCGCCTTTGCTGGCCTGAGTTGCGGAGGCAATTGGAAAAACATTGACCAGCGCGCCTCGTTGCGGCTGCCGTACCCAAGTCACCCATTCCGGGGAGTCCAGTACCGGCGTGGTGTTGGGCATGCAACAAACCGACGTGAAACCTCCAGCTGCGGCTGCCGCGGTTCCGGAAGCAATGGTTTCTTTGTAGCTCTGGCCGGGTTCGCGCAGGTGAACGTGCAAATCAATGAACCCGGGAGCAACGATCAGGCCGTGGGCGTCAAAGTTCTCATCGGCGCCGCCGCGAATTTTATTCGGCAGGCCAACTTCGGCCACCTGGCCGTCACGCAAGAGTACATCCATCGGCGCATCGACTTTCGCGACGGGGTCAATCACGCGCCCGCCGTGGATCAGCAGCGAAGTTGGTCTTCCTTCTCTCGCCATATCAACTTGCCTTGCCTAGCGCGCGCGCCAGCACAGCCATGCGCACCGGCACACCATTTCGGACTTCCTCGACAATCACCGACTGGGGACACTCCGCCACATCCCACGTCAGCTCGAGTCCGCGGATGATCGGCCCTGGATGCATGAGCAACGCGTCATTTTTCGCCAATCGCAATCGTGAGAGAGTTATCTGATATCGGTTGATGTAGTCCTGCAGGCTGACCTTTAGCCCGGCCAGGCGCTCTCTTTGAACCCGCAGTACCATCACCACGTCGGCCCCGCGCAGGCCCTCTTCGCAGCTGCGGGTAATTGTCAGTCCATCAACCAGGGTTGTAGCAATGTCCGGCAGAAGCTCAGGAGGACCGCACAACGTAATTTTCGCGCCCAACTTATTGAGGAGGTGAATTGCCGAACGCGCTACACGGCTGTGGTAAACATCGCCCACAATCGTCACCTGCAAACGTTCGAGTTTCTTTTTGTGACGCAGGATCGTGTAAGCATCGAGTAACGCCTGCGTGGGATGCTCGTGCATCCCGTCACCCGCATTGATCACGGGAATGTTGAGATAGCTGGCCATCAGATGTGGCGCGCCGGCATTAGGATGACGCACCACAATGATGTCCGCTCCTACCGCGCGCAGCGTGTACGCGGTATCGAGGAGCGATTCCCCTTTTTCAATACTTGATCCGCTGGACTGGACTAGGACGGTGGTTGCGCCCAGCGACTTGGCGGCAATCTCAAAAGAAGTGCGGGTGCGAGTAGAAGCTTCATAGAACAACAACAAGACCCTTTTTCCTCGCAGCTGAGGACGGGCCTTGAGCGGATTCATCTTGCGGGCGAGTTGCAGCAGCTTCTGAATCTCAGATGCCGGCATTCTTTCAATGCTGAGCAATGATCCGCGCGTCGCGGTTTTCCTGGCGGCTTGTTGTGGGGTTGCTGGCATGCGGATAAATTCAGTCTTGCTTTTCGACCACAAGCACTTTTTCTTCTTCATCCACTTCGCGGAGCCGTAGTTCAATCATCTCCTGATGAGTTGTCTGCACTCTGCGGCCGACAAAAGTGGCGTCAATCGGAAGCTCCCGGTGTCCTCGATCAATCAGGACACACAGTTGCACGCGTTTTGGCCGTCCGTGGCGAAACAGAGCGTCCAAGGCGGCCCGAGTGGTGCGTCCGGTGTAGAGAACGTCATCCACCAGCACAATTTTCTTGCCTGTGATTGGGAACCCAATGTCCGACTTCTGCACCAGCGGCTTGGCGAGGGGAGAAAGATCATCGCGATATAAAGTAATATCCAGGGTCCCGACAGGCACAGCTGTTTTCTCAATGCGCTCAATCATTTTTCCGATGCGCTGGGCAAGAAACACTCCTCGGCGGCGTATCCCGACTAGTCCCAGGTCGCTGGCACCATCATTTTTTTCAATAATTTCATGCACCAACCGGACCAGCGTTCGCTCAATTTCCGATGCCGACATCAACTGAGCTTTCAGCCGCGTATTGAGCTGCCGGGCAGAGCCTTTAGAAGTCATGAACGCTGCATAATACGCGGGTAAGGCGTGCTTGAGCAAGACGCGACGGAGAAAGCATCTACGAAGGCGGGCTTTTCCGCCTCAGCAGAGCTGCCGAGAGCGCTCCTCCAAGCCCCGAAAGCACGACAAACAGAATACACATGAAGATAAAGCCAAAGATCATCATGATCGCCAAGCCTTGCGGGGTCATGAAGTAATCGAGCATTTGCCGTGCCTGTGGATCGGCGCTGCGGGCTTGCGCCTGCCGTATCGCCTGCATCATGGCGTCTCGAAGCTCGTTCTGAGCGTGGAAGGCCACCGTTTCCACTGCAGTCAGCACAACAAAAATAAGGAAGCCAAAAAAGCCTGTCAGTGAGCCCAGCCGGAATCCCATTCGGGGAGACGCCTCTTGAACCAGACTGCGCCTGCGATAAAACAAGATTGACAAGAATCCAGCGAAGGGCAGTGCAAAAATGAAAGCCGCGCCAATTGGAATTGAACTGAGGATCGCGGCAATTACGCCCGCGTTCAGCGCAGAACGTAAAACCGCACTTGAGTCGTGCTGGATGAATGGTTGCAGAGTGGGATACGTTTCATCAGCCAGAACTTGCGTCGGGGGGACGCTGCGGTCCTGCACAATCACTGCGTCTGACGAGGGTTCCCGGCCTGCAAAGCGGACCTGAGGCGCGCCACAATTTGAACAGAAGGCGTCGTCGTCTTTAACTACGGAGTGGCATTGAGCACAGGCGTGTTCCACTGGGTTTCAAGTTATCGTAGGGGAACGCAGCTAGCAACCGTGTGCGCGCAGACGAGGGCGTCCGCGCCACACAAAAACCTAGATCGTGCCTTCTTTCCCGCGCGTACGCACGTAGACGAGCGCGAAATCCGACCCCTTGCTTTGCGGCTCGATTGAAACGATGTGCTGGTTGCTTTCTGTGCCGGCCTTTAGTTCGATGGTCTTGCCATTGTTGTCGCCTTCACACTTCAATTCATCCGAGCCACGATTGTGATCGTGCGGCCCCGTGTAACTGTGGCTGTGTGAGGTGTGGCATTGCAGCACTTTGCCGAACTTCTTCAACTGGTCCTGATAGTACGAGATTAATTTTTCAGGTGCGTCGTCGGTCGCATATTCCACAGCAACCACTTTCAGTCCAAAAGCCGATGTCGAGATATCTACATTCGCGCTCTTTTCATCTCCAGAATCGCCTTTCTCCTTCGGGCGGGCGCCGGGATAAACCGGGAGTCCAGTGTCACGCACGTCGGCATTTTCGTTGACATGTATCCCGCCGAAAGGCGTATTGATGTCCACATTTTTGTCGTGACCTTCGCTATCTTTTTTAACGTTCACACTGCACGCCGTAAACAACAGAAATGCAGCTACGAGACTGAGAATACTTGAAAGCTGCGGCCGGGTTCGCATGATTGACCTCCGTCTACGCCTACTGAACTGGCACCGTAATTCCTGCGCCTCGGGGTGCAATGCCGGGGATTGTAACAGGTAGATGTCCGTGAATCTCTATCTCTCCAAATAGTGCTTTGGCCGCGCTCATTTCTGAAACCTGAGCCGCAGAAAATGTACAGAGATAATTCTGTACTTCTGGGAAGTCTTTCGCCAGATAGGGATTTCCCATCGCCAACACGACGGTTTTCGCGGCTCCGAGCTGCAGAATCTTTTGCAGGAGAGCAGCGCTGTCCTCCGGCAATGAAACTGAATTCTTCACTCCAGTATCTGTTTTAACCATCTTGCCTGCTGTTGGCGATGCGTACACCGCGACCACAACTTTCTCGGCCTCCTGCGCTGCATTCACAATTGCAGGAGACATCGCAGATGCCAAACGCGCGTCCGTGTAAATTATGTTTGCGTCCGGAGCTCTCATTTTCATTTCGCGCTCGAGCACACGGCCCGCGTCCAGGCGCACGTCATCGCTGAACACAATTACTAACAAGCGATTGCGCACCTCCACCTGATTTTGATACGGAAGCCCTCCGGGAGTTGTTCCGGTTTTCTTTAGGGGCAAGAGCGTTCCCGTGTGGCGGACCGCACTCACTGCGTCATCCGCCATCTTCTGACCTGTTGCAACGTTCTCAGGACGGCCAAGCGCAGTATCGAGTGCCGACAGATCAACCACCCGCGCCTTATGCAGTCCGAGGGACGCCTTTGTATTAAGAATTTTCAACACCGATGCATCTAGCCGGCTCTCAGAAATTTCTCCGCTGCGCACGGCTGCAAGCACCGCTTGATAGGCGGCATCCAGATCCGGCGGGATCAATAGCACATCGTTTCCGGCCTTGAACGCGTCTACGGCTTCACGGCCAATATCGGCAGAATAAAGCCGCGTCAGAGCGCCCATATCGAGCGCGTCAGTGACTACTATTCCCTGGAACCGCAAATCGTTCTTTAGCAAACCCGTGACAATCTGGGGTGAGACTGTCGCCACCGCGTTCGGATTTGAATCCAATGCCGGAACGGTCACATGCGCGACCATGACCGAATCGATGCCAGCTTCAATCGCTTTGCGAAAAGGCGGCAACTCAACTGAGTCAAGCCGCGCGCGATCGCCAGTGACCTGCGCCGTTCCCAAGTGCGAATCCGTCGCAGTGTCTCCATGTCCTGGAAAATGTTTTGCCGTGGTCAGAAAACCTGCTGAATGCGCTCCGCGAATATAAGCTGCGACCAAATCTGCGACCTGCTGCGGATCTTCACCAAACGATCGCGTGTTGATGATCGGATTATCTGGATTGGAATTCACATCCGCGACGGGGAAGAAATTCCAATGCACTCCGACAGCCCGCGCCTCTTGGCCGGTGATCCTGCCGAAAGCTTCGGCGTAATCCAGCTTTCCCGTGGCGCCGAGCGCCATCGCATTGGGAAATCCTGTGGTCCCGTTCAGGCGGTTACTGACTCCAAGCTCGAAATCTGCCGCAATCAGCAGCGGCAGTTTGGAATTCTCTTCCCCGGACATTTTGCGCAGCGTCTTCGCAGCCCATTTCTCTCCATCGTGATCGAGGTGCAGAGGCAAAGGTTGGTACTTGGTTTTAGCCAGGGCTGTGAAAGTGAAAAGTAGGAGTATCAGGAGCAGGGATTTACGAAGAGTCATCGAAAGGAACATAACACGCCGGGGCTATTGCTGCTGCTGCAGTGTGGCAGTCGCCTTTTGAATTATTTCAGGATTGTCTCCGAAACCAGCGAGCCAGACCACATCGGGTTCGCGGCGAAACCAGGTCATCTGCCGCTTCGCGTAATTGCGATGGGCTTGCTGAACCGCGCTGATCGCGCCTCCACGATCGAGTTCGCCGTTCAAGAGTTGCACAACTTGCTTGTAGCCGATGGAAGTGAGCGGCCGCGCCCTGTCTCCATATTTTTCCTGAAGCTCGCTCGTCTCTTCAACCAGTCCTGCTGAGAACATTCTTTGCACCCGCTCGTTGATACGTTCGTAGAGCTGTGAACGATCTGGGTCAAGGCCGATGCGCAGAATCCAAAATCCTTGCAGCGGATCACTACCGGCTTTCCACTGCTCGCTGATCGGCCCTCTCGCACTAATGCAGACTTCTATAGCACGAATCAGTTTCGGAACATCATTTGCATGGATCTTTTCCGCCGCGCGGCGATCCAGGCGCCGCAAAATCCCTTGCAAGTGTTCCGGGCCTCTCTCGCTGGCGCGGATACGCAATTTCTGCCTCAGTTCCTCCGAGCGCTCAGGTCCATGGAACAATCCTTGCAGCAAAGCACGCAAGTAAAGACCCGTCCCGCCAACCACAATTGGCAGAGCACCGCGGGTATGGATTTCCTTAATCACTTTTCTGGCCGTGCGCGCGTATTCCCCGGCAGTCGTGTAGCCAGTCGGATCAACAACGTCAAACAGATGATGCGGAACACGGGTCTGCTCTTCAGGAGTTGGTTTTGCCGTGCCGATGCGGAATTCGCGATACAGCGCCACTGAATCGCAGTTGACGATTTCGCCATTGAACTGGCTGGCGAGTTCCAGCGAAAGCGCAGTTTTCCCGCTGCCCGTAGGCCCGAGGATTACAACCAGAAGCGGATCGCGAGGCAATCAGCGTGCGCTCCAATGGATGTTGTGCCAATAGCGGGTAAGCGTAATCGCAAGGATGAGAATGGCAACCAGAATCACGCCGGTAGTTTCCAGTTTTCTGTGTGGCGCGGGAGCCCCGCTCTCGAACTTTCGACGGTGCGCGCGATTAAGTCGATTGGAGCCAGACACGGAAGTATTCTATCCGAGCCGCCGTTGTTCTTCGCACGTTAGCTGCGCCTCCGCGGGATCACAATATCCACGCGCCGGTTCATCGCCCTTCCTTCCGGAGTGTTATTGGTGGCAGCCGGGCGGTACTCCGCATATCCGGACGCACCCAGCCGCTCCGGCGCAAAACCATATTGCTGGATCAGCAAACGGACAGTTGCAGTTGCCCGCGCGGCAGACAAGTCCCAGTTGGATGAGAACCGCGGGTTATGAATTGGAACGTTATCCGTGTGCCCCTCGATACGGATGTCACTGTTGGCCTCTTTTAGTACCACGGTCAGACGCGCGAATGCTCCAGCCGAACTGGCCTTGATTTCATCCGACCCACTGTCAAAAAATCCGACCTCCCGCAAGCTGATTACGAGACCCTCGCCGGTATTTCGGACCGCAACATCGCCACTCGCGATTTCGCCTGGAAGCGCGTTTTCAATCTGCCCTCTCAACAACCCGAACTCATTCTCCTCAGTATTCCCGATTGGCAGGTTCGATGGCGCCCCGGCGGCAGAGAGCCCGCCCACGTCCGCAGGCTTTGGTGGAAGCGAGCCTCGCTGTTCGAATGCTGTGTGAATCGCTGTCGCCAACTTGCCTGCGCGACGCTTGTCCAGCTGCGCTGCCGAATACATCACTACGAAAAACGCGAATAGAAGAGTAATGAAGTCGGCATAGGAAACCAGCCATCGATCGTGTCCATGACGGCGCTCAAATGTCCTTAGCTTTCTAATGACTCACCTCCCCGAATGGCTCACATCGCTGGCTCATGCTCCTGCCGCTTTTATCTTGGTATGCACTCGTTCGTTCTCGACTCCGGAATCGGCCAGAAAGCTGCGCAGTGAAGTCTGCAGCATACGCGGATTCATGCCTTCAAGAATAGAGATCACGCCTTCCAGCACCATCTCCCGTTGGACCTGCTCCTCGCGCAAGCGGATCCTCAACTTGCCTGCCGCGGGTAAGAACATCAGATTTGCCGCGCCAACGCCGTAAATTGTCGCGACAAAGGCGACAGCGATCCCTCGGCCGACCATGTCAATCTTGTCCAATTGCTGCATTACCTGGATCAATCCCAGGACTGCCCCAATAATTCCCACGGTCGGCGAGAATCCTCCCGCTGATTCGAAAACTTGAGGCAGCCGCTCTTCCCGCTCGCACTGGTTGTCGAGTTCAAGCTCAACGATCTTCCGTAACGCCTGCGGTTCGGTGCCGTCCACGGCCAGCATCAACACTCTTCTGAGAAAAGGATCGCTGATGGTATCCAGCTCGGTGTCGAGCGCGACGATCCCATAACGCCGGGCAATGTTCGACAACGAAACCAGCAGTTCCAGCGATGCTTCCAGTTTCGCTACAGGCTCAAAGAAGACCCCCGCGAGCCGCCGCATTGATTGAAGAACGACAGGAAGTGGAAACTGGATCAGCACCGCACCGGCGGTTCCTCCGAAGACAATCAAGGCAGCCGTCGGTTGCAAAATTTGCGAAACGTTGCCGCCTTCGAGCAGCAGGCCGCCCAAGATCCCGCACAGCCCCAGCAACACTCCGCCCACGCTGGCCTTGTCCGCGGCCATTATCCTTCGCTTTCATCGGACGCAGATGTGGCGGCGACCGCCGGGCGGGCAGATAAGTCTGAGTCCGTCCCGCCAGAAAGAGTCCGGCGCCGGAATTCAACAACACGCGCAATGATCTCGTTCACTGGCTCTTTAACCAGGATCTTTTCGCCATTCAGCAGTGTGATAACCGTGTCCGGGCTCTGTTCGACAAACTTGATGAGGTCGGACGAGTCATCGACGATGAGCGCGCGCACACTTTTCATGGATTCACCCTTGGCCTGTCGGAGTCAGCAGGCACTACAGCTGTACATCGGAAAATGCCCTGAAGACTTTAGGAGACGGGAAAGGCGGCCGCGGATTACACCGATTTTCACGGATCAGAACAATTGAGACAGATCGGGCGGAGGGCACAGCACGCAGAGATAATCTCCTGGATTTAGATCCTAAGATTTAGATCCGTGTGATCCGTGAAAATCCGTGGCTAGATTTGTTTTATTTGTCGTAGTGCAGCAGCGAAAAGACATCGTACTGCGTGAGCTTTGCACGGGGATTAAGGAAATCCAATTCCACCACGAAACCCAGTCCCGCGATTTCTCCACCCAGCGATTCCGCCAGTTTTGCGGTCGCTTCGGCGGTGCCGCCGGTGGCCAGCAGGTCATCGACGATCAGCACTCGCTGGCCTTTCTGAATCGCGTCGCGGTGGACTTCGAGGGTATTGGTTCCATATTCCAGGGCGTAGTCGTATTTCGCCGTCGCGGCAGGCAGCTTTCCCGGCTTGCGCACCGGGACGAATCCGGCGTTCAGGCGATAGGCCAGCGCTGGGCCAAAAATAAATCCACGCGCTTCCATTCCCAGGACCAAATCAATGTCCTTGCCCAGGTAGTGTTCGGACAGAGCGTCGATCAGCGTGGCGAATCCGACCTTGTCCTTAAGCAGCGTCGTGATGTCATAAAAGAGGATGCCCTTCTTTGGAAAATCGGGCACTTCGCGGATGAGCTTCTTCAAATGCTCGCAATCGACGCCTACTTTCACAGACACCGTTTCCGCCATTCACCACGCTCCTTCAATGCGAAATGTATTCATCTCCGGGACAGCTTTCGCTTCCAACTCTTGCACATCGTCCACTCGCGCGGCCCTTGGGCCTTGCCGCAAGCGCGAGCGCAATCCTAGAAGCTGATCATGCGTTCCGATCGCGAGCACTTCCACGCTGCCGTCGGCATTGTTGCGCACCCAACCGGCAATCCCCAACATGTGAGCTTCGCGTTCCACGAACCAGCGGAAACCCACGCCCTGCACTCGCCCGCGAACCACGAATCTCCGAGCTTCTTTTTCCTTGCTGGCTTGCATCTTCGACCAACTCTAAAGCTGGATTATGCGCGACTGGTTAGCCCCGTGGATTACGCGCGAGAAAGATAAACACCCTCGGCCGTATCCACTTTGATCGTCTCCCCTTCATTGATGAAAGGGGGCACCTGCACGACCAAGCCGGTCTCCGTCTTCGCAGGTTTAGTCACGCTCGATGCGGTCGCGCTCTTCAGACCCGGCTCAGTTTCGACGACCTTCAACTCCACGGTCTGCGGCAGCTCAATCCCCACCGCTTTGCCGTCGAAGAACTCGACCCTGATCGGCAGGTTCGCGGTCAGATAATCCACAGCGTCGCCGAGAATTTCACGAGTCAGGTGGGTCTGCTCGTAGTTGGTCGTATCCATGAAGTAGTAGCTATCGCCGTCGCTGTAGAGGAACTCCATCTCAACTTCATCGACATTGATCTTCTCGATGGGATCAGGCGAGCGGAAGCGGTGCTCAAACATAGCCCCGGTGCGCAGATTGCGTAACTTGGCTTGAATAAATGCGCGCAAGTTGCCTGGCGTGCGGTGCTCGACGCTGAAGACCGAGTGCAAGTCATTGTTATGTTTGATGATCATGCCGGGACGAAGCTGTGTGGCTGGAATGGCCATTGCTAAATTGCTCTCCTCAAATTATTTACGGCTGGCCGAAGGACAGGGCAGCCACAATTGCCGGTGTGGGCTAACCTGTGTATTTTATATGGCTTGTTCGAATTTGGGAATCTGGCCCTCGTCCCGGATTCAGCAGCGCTGCTGCTTGCAAAATCTTGCCGCGCCCCCGCCAGCAGACAGCTAAAATGCCCGGGTACGAATCCAAGCTCTAAATCTTCCAACGAGGTGCATTCATGCGAGAAGGCAAATACGAGTCGAGCAGCAATGTCGGAACAGCCATCACTTTCCTGTTAATTGGTTTAGGCGCCGGAGCAGTCGTAGGCATGCTCTTCGCCCCAAAGGCCGGCCGCCAGATGCGCCGTGATCTTCGCCGCGGTTACGACAACGCCCGTGAGACCTTCGACGATTGGAAAGAAACCGCCCGTGACTTCGCCGAAGACGTAGTAGAGCGCGGCTCCGACCTGGCGGATGATTTGAGGGAACGCGTTACGCCGTTGAGTAAAGCCATCCGCCGCGGCTAGAGAAACCGCCGCAATTCTCGATGTAATTCTCGACCAACGAGATTCGGACCTCCTGTGCGTCAGCGCAGGAGGTTGTGCTATGCGTGTTTATTCCCATTGTCGAATACGCGACTCAGAACGCGCACGGGATGTCCGACGCTGAATAGGATTTCACCTGGCCTCCTGCGTCATCAGGATTAAGCTCCCATGCGTGCCTGTCCTTGAAGTATTCGAGCAGCGGTGTCAGGTCTCGTCCGGGGATCACTCGCGCCCATACGATCTTCGAATTATCGATATCTGAGGCGTTGTAAACCCATTCATGATCGACGTCGTGATCGGGCTGATAGCAAACAAGCACAAGGTGTTGGCCTGGGGTCGCGTCCAATCGAGTGACTATCTCTGCGCGAGAGCGTCGCCAATCGGAGCCGCGACTCTGCATAGCGGATGCAACAACGACAAACGGTCGCGCAATGGCGAGAAGGACAATCACTCGCGTGAGATACAACCCTGCCGGTTTCCAACCGAATTTCAAGAGCCGCAAATAACGTAGCATCTGCACCAAGAGAATGTAGATCGTCGCCGTCAAAGGCGCGAAGTAGTGAGGAAATGACCAGGCCACTGCGAGTGCGCCGAGGAAGCTGACGACGAACTGGATGACCAACAGGCGCATCTTTCGATCACGCAAGAGGTTCGGCAACGAAATCAGCGACAGCGAGAAAGTGGTTCCCAGAAAGAAGAACCAGATCTTGTGCGATTTCGCGAGAATCGACCAGCGCAGAGTTCGCGGTGTCACGCTGGCCTGCACATGGTTATAGAACTCGTCGAACTGCGGATTCAGATACTGCAATGGCGGCTTCGGGTGTTGCCAAAGAAAAACTGGATAATTGGTGTACAGCCTCGAGTCGAGCGCTTCGGGAAGCAGCAGAGGGTCATGCGTGACCCGCCAATTGTAATATCCGACGAAGGCCAGCAGGCAAGCTGAAACAAGCAAGAGCGGCAGGAAAACATGTAGACTGACGTGCTTCAGGTTGGCATGATGACCCCAGAATAGCCACCCCAGCAGAGAAACACCCACTGGCACGCAGAATATAAGTCCTTCCAGCGGTCGGCTGTTTGCCAGGATAACGGCGCCCAGCCCCATCAGCAGCGCATGTCGTGGCCGTTGTTGGTGGAGAATGCGAGGAAATGCTCCGATCACTAAAGCACCGCCAATGGCAGCCTTCGCGCCGCCCCAGTAGCTGTTGACCCAATCGCTGACCAAACCCACGCGAAGTATTGCCAGCATTCCTCCTAGAAATGCCCAGCCCGGCGGCATCC
>WNFR01004116.1_pt1 | contig 15310 bp, 22 predicted proteins | sample 5400221 | NCBI WGS metagenome assembly WNFR01 (sample SAMN13153357, study PRJNA577476) | soil metagenome | isolation source: 40 cm soil under Madrone tree | place: USA:California | collected 2016-06-14 | reverse complement strand
CTTTATCGCGCGCTCGACCGCATGGGCGTCCAGCTCGGCGAGCTGCGCCGCGCGGGCCAGCTCACCCCGGGCTCCGCAGTCGCCTGCCCCTGTGTCTGGCGCGAGGAAGCCTCTGTGGTGCGAGCAGTCAGCATTCCGCGTTACAACCGCGAAAATAGCGGCTACATCGAAAAGTATCAAAGCATCCTCAGCCTGTTCGACTGAGCCCGCATGGGCAGAAATGGCGGGATTGGAACTGCTACCTCTATTCGGCGCTTATTGACGCAAACAATTTGCTGGTGCCAGCCGCCACTCCGTCTTCCGCCTTCGGGTCCTTCCGCCTTCGGGTCGGTCGTGGGCGCCAGCGCCATGGGATATGTGCTCGACCATGGCGGCATGATGGGCGCACTGGCGTTGACCGTAGGATCCATGCTGCTGACGGCGCTCCTCACCTTGCCCTTCCTGCGCTCGCCCGCGGCGCGTGACGACGACGAGGCGTTCGTCAAACGCCTGTGCGCGGACTTGGTCGAACAGGGTATGCGCGTGTGGTGGGACCGCATGGCGATGCAAAGCCGCGGACGTACGTTTCTCCAGGAAATTTGCGATGCCATCTCAGCTGCCGGCGCTTCCTTTACACACAACAGCTTCCGGCAAGACCTTCCTGGCATTTGGTGCCAGCAAACCCGGCAAGCTCGACAGGTTGGGCCCGGGGACGATCACGCGTCATGAGGATTTGCGGCGCGATCTCTACTTGACGCGCCAACGCGGCTACGCCCTCTCGAATGAGGAATGGCAAGCCGATATCGGTGCGCTCGCCGCCCCGGTGTTTGATGCGTCGGCGCGGTGTGTGGCCGCGGTCGCCGTTACCGTCCCTGTACTTCGTATCCGAAGCGCTGACAGCATCTCAATGGCGCGAGCTTGCGTCGACTGCGCACAGCGCATCTCCGAGCGATTAGGCTATATCTAACCTCGCGTTGCGTGTAGCGCAACTGCTTTGTCCGGGTCGTGCCGACTTGCTAGCCTTCTCTCGACCGTTTCCACTAGCGCTGGCAGCGCGGTATCGACCCGCAGTACGTGTTCAATATCTTGAGGCGAACCTCCCGGGTTGGTGAGAACGGTCATAGCACGCAACAGTAGGGGGATTGTGATGACCCGTAGTCATAGAAGAAAGTTGCAGGGAGCCGTCTTCAAGTACTTCAACCAGGCGCACATGCTGTTGGCGTCAGTCATGCTGGCCGCCGCCGTTTCCAGCGCCTTTGCGTCCGTAGGAAATGTGAATGAGGACGAAGCCACTTCCGAGAAAGGCGGCGATACCGTCGCCGAGATTGTGGTTACCGCGCAGCGGCGCGAGCAGAACCTCCAGGACGTCGGGACATCGATCACGGCGCTCGATGCAGGGGCGCTGGCGCGGCTCGGAATCACCGACGCTACTGATATCGCTCGACAGGTACCGGGCGTTCAGTTCAACGCTTATGCACCGACAATCACCGTGTTCAACGTCCGCGGCGTGTCCCAGAACGACTACGGCGACCACCAGGAAGCCCCTGTCGCGGTGTACGAGGATGACGTCTACGTTGCCTCGATGGGTGCGATCGCCGGCAACCTATACGATCTGGATCGAGTAGAGGTTCTTCGAGGGCCTCAGGGAACACTCTTTGGCCGTAATGCTACGGGCGGACTGATCCATTACATCAGCAAGAAGCCGTCACTCGATGCTGATGGATACTTCCAGATCACCGGGTCCCGCTTCACGACCATCCAGACGGAGGGCGCCGTCAATCTGAAAACGGGCGACAACTCGGCGCTTCGGGGCTCTTTTGAGACTGACAACAGTCTGTACGGAAACATTTAAAGGTCTTGGTCTTAATCCAGCCGGCTTCCGGCCACTCCATTTTGACGACGAAGTCAGGGGCGAGATGCGCCGACTCAACGCTAGCGTCCCGATTTCCGCCGACCTCGGACCTGCGTCTCGACCGGTAGCAGTCGCACATCGAAGGTGAAGGAATCAGGCCCCGTCACGATCCATTTGAGTGAGAACCGAGGATGCAGGGGGTTGAGCAGTACATTCCATTCGCCGGGCGTGATAATCGTGGGCACGAGCAAAGCCGGGGACGTCTTGGCTGCAAGCCACGAATCACCGAATGCTCGGCCGACCGCGATCCGACTCTTCCATCGCGTGGGATAGGAATTCGGTTTCAGAATGAGAGCATCCGGAACTTCAGCGGAATAAGCATAAAAGGGCTGAATGTTATTGGTCTGTTTGAGGCGGACTAAGATCTCGAGGGCGGCGAGCGAGAGAGACTGTGCCGCGTAGATGATCGGGTGGCCTGCGGTGTGCCAGCGGGCCGAGGCGTGCAGGCCGCCTCGGCCGCTAAAGGCTTGTTTCCGAGTTCGTGCAAAGAGGGCCGCCCCGATGCGAAAAACCCTCATGCACGTCAGACGAAGTGGCCGTAGGCCAACGCGCGCAGCAGATTTTCCACTTCTCGAGCACCCAGGTCAGTATCCAACAAATCGAGCGGCGCCATGTCGCCCAAGGCCGACTCGGGCTTCGACAACCATTCTGAAACCGCCGCGTCGGTTGTAAACAGGGCTCGGCCGAGATTGCGCACGCGCGCCACGCGCAAAAGTTTCTCCGACGTTTCACTGGAGAGTGGGGCACCATTTCCCCGTTTGCGGGTCACGGTGCGACGTGCAATGCCCAACTTTGCAGCCAATGTACTCGTTGATAGACCCAATGTCGTGGCAACCTGCTCGAACATGGCGGCCGGCAGCCCACTGCGAACCTGGGCGAGAACCTGCAGCAGGGGCTTTTCAGCCAAAACGAACGCGGATTCCATTTAGGTTTTACCTTGAGCCAAATGGCTCATCGCTATGGGCCATAGTACCAGAATATTGCATTTTGAACAACTAACCGATGCCGGGTTGCGGTCGCTTTGGCACTCGGGGTACCGATCGCAAGATCTGAGAATAAGCGTTGCACGTCCGCGGACCTGTACACAAATCGGCAGGATGTTTGGATCGGCAGCAGCAACTCCGCGTGTCCGGATTGCGACGCAGAGAGTGCCGCGTAGGAGAAGACGCGCCGTGCCGCGACACTCGTCGGATCATCTCCATACAGTGGGCGCCGGTCGGGGAGCCGAAGAAAGGTCGAGATCGGCTCGAGCCGCACCGAAACCCGTCGGATGCGGTTGCGGGGTATCGCGGTACTGAGCACGCGCCCGAGCGGATCGAGCAAATAGACCTCCGCGGAAGGGTTGACGGTCATCGTGCGATGGGCCAGCTCGTGCAGAGCGGCTTCATTGACCTTGCCACCCTCGAGCAGCGGCAGCTCTCGTACCACATACGGCGCAATGCCCGAATTGAGTCGCTGGAGTACTTCGTCGGAGTAGCGGCCGCTGGTGCGGCTCAGCAGTAGCAGAAGCCCGACCGCCAGGGCTGCGAGCAGCAGCGCGAAGGTAAACGTGAGTCGGATGTGCAGAGCTCTCACAAAGTGGCGATTCCCTGCTCCGTTGCGCAGAACCGATATCCGACGCCCCAAACCGTCACGATATACCGAGGCCGCGTAGGATGGGGCTCGAGCTTCGCGCGCAGCCGGTTGATGTGGGAATTGACGGTGTGCTCAAAAGTGTCGTGGGTGGTTCCCCAAACCTGATCGAGCAAGTGCGCCCGCGTGAACACCCGTGAGGGGTGCTGCATGAGATGAAGGAGGAGGTCAAACTCCTTCGCCGTCAGTTCCAGCACTTGTCCCTCGCGCTTGGCGATCCGACGATCTAGATCAATCTCAAGATCTCCGGCGCGCAAGCTCCTGACCTGCACAGGAGATTGGCGGGCGAGCTGTTCAACGCGTCTCAGGATGGCTTTTACCCGCGCCGCGAACTCAACGATGCTGAAGGGCTTCGTCAAGTAGTCGTCGGCCCCAATCTCAAGCCCAAGCACTCGATCCAGCTCGCTTGCGCGCGCCGTCAGCATCAGGATAGGCGTATACGTCGTGCTCGAGCGTACGCGGCGGCAGATTTCAAGCCCATCAAGCCCCGGAAGACGAAGATCCAGGACAAGGAGACTCCACGCCGTTCCGTCGAGCGCTCGTGCGAGGCCGCTGCGTCCGTCGTAACTCGTGTCGACCTGGCAGCCCAGATCTTCGAGGTGCATTGCCAACAGGCGTGCGATGTCGTGCTCGTCCTCGATGACAAGGACCCGGCGTGAGTTCGTGCTCATCAGACCCTCCGCGGTAAGTGAATCTTTCCCCGAACCTGCCCATATCGAGCATAGGATCGGATGTGTCACGCATTTATCACGCAAAGCTCACGCGAAGCGAACGATGACTCGCTGCGCGGCCGCTAGTTGTTATCTGACCATTATCCGCCGGCAAGCAAGGTGACAGGCGGCGCACGATTTTTTTAGAGATTCTCGATGGCGAGGATCAACCCGTCTTGGAGCCAAGACGCGAGCAGGGCTCCTGCAATCTCGGGAGCCTGCGAAGGCTCCATGGCGGCCGCGATGGCGGAACATATCGCCGCGAAGCTCGCTCCATCTGACGCCATGAGGAGAGCATGCTGCTCGATCGAATCGACGGCCCGAAAATGCGGCGAAAACTCTTTGCGCCAGACGCGCAGCGCCATCGGCGCGTGCAGTCGAGCCGCTGCGGGCGGTGCTCTCTCCTCTGAGAGGGCGGTCCAGATCGCCGCACAGTTGGTCGAAATCGACGTCATACGCAAAGTGGGGAGGATGCGCAAGATTGCACTATTCCAGTCAACGCACGATAGGGAGTCGGCCGCGATGGGAGTCGCGTCCGGGCCATCGAAAGCGCGGCGTAACGACCAGTCGAGCCAGGCGAGTTCGGCGACCTCGCGGTCGTCGGGATACAGTCCGCTCAAGGTACGATCGAAGTCATCTCCATAGTCGCATAGGGTCCAGCTCTGCGGCGGGTGCGACTCTATGTGCTTCCGAGCCGCAGCTTCGAAGCCAGCGTCACCGAGCCAAACCCAGACTCGCTCGAACGTATCGCGAAGGCACCCGAGGAGCTGCGCGCGGTAGGCATGGCGATATACGGCAAGCCTCGGTGACGAGTCACCCTGGATCTGCGCTCTGATTTCGTCAGCGCCGCAAATGAGGTGCTCGCGCATGCTGCGCTGAACAGTGAGCAGGTTCATGCCGCGCGCTGCCACGCGGCCGCATGTGTCCGTGCGAGGTCGAGCTCCGCAAGGAGGTCGCTCAGCGACGGTATATCATCGTCGCGCTCGATCATGGCGGCGACTGCGCCCAGGCGATCGCACGCCGCTTCGTACAGCGACCAGACGGGATGGGGAACGGGGTGATCGTGCGTATCGATGAGCAGACCTCGACCGTTGTCGCTATGGCCGGCGAGATGAATCTGGCGCACGCGCTCGCCCGGCACCCCCGCGAGGTAAGAGAGTGGATCGAAGCCGTGATTGGAGGCGCTGACATAGATATTGTTGACGTCCAACAAGAGATAACAACCTGTTCGACGGCACATCTCGGATAGGAAAGCCCATTCGGACATCTCATCGTCGGCGAAAGTCATGTAGGTAGAGGGATTTTCTAGCAGCAACGGACGTTCGAGCACGTCCTGCGCAAGCAGAACGTTCGCGCAAACGATCCGCATCGCCTCCTCGGTATACGGGAGTGGGAGGAGGTCGTGCGAGTTAAATCCCTCGACACCGGTCCAGCACAGATGATCCGACACCCACAGCGGTTGCACGCGGTCGGCGAGTGCCTTCAGCCGACGAAGATAGTCGAGTTTGACACCGTCTGCCGAGCCTATTGACATCGAGACGCCGTGCATGGCAACCGGGTATTGGTCGCGGATTGCCGCGAGTACGTTCAACGGCCGTCCGCCCTTCACCATGAAGTTCTCGGAGATCACTTCGACGAAGTCGACGGCTACACCGCCGCCGAGGAACTCCTGGTAATGGGGCGGCCGCAGCCCCAACCCGAATCCAGCAAACGAGGCTATGGAGGTGGCAGGCATTGACTGATCTCCGAGTGCAGATGAAGCGAAATGATAGGGATTCAGCCGGCCCAGGACGCCGACTGAAATCCCGGTCGACTTACTTCTCCGTGGTGGATCCGTGCTGAGCGCTGCACTGTTGCGCCGTCAGGTCCTTGAAACCCTGGCCCTTGCACGAATTTTGGCCCTTGCACGCGTGGCTTCCAGACTTGCAATCCGATTGGCCTTTGCAGGAGTTGACCCCATAGCAGGGCGCCACTGCTTGGGTGCCTTGGTCTGCGGCGTAGGCGGAAGCCATCATGGCGCCGTTCGTGAATGCAAACAAGGCGGCAGCGCAGGCGAGTGTCAGGTGTGACTTTTGGATAAACATCGAAACATTCTCCTAAATGGATGAGTGACAGTACGACTACATGTACTAGTTCGACGCGTTAGCGAGAGCGGTTACGGCTCAATGGCTTTTTTTTCTCTCTGGCCGAAGCGCTTGAGATGAACGGCAGGCACGCTACGGTTGTGCGACCGGGGAACGCGCGGTTCGGTGATGCAGCAACGAATCGCTGCGAGAGGTGCGGCATCGTCGAAGACGATGCTACCGCCGCACTCACCGACACCCAATTTATGGAAGAGGTCCGACATGTCGGCGGGCGCCGTTCTCATCTCGCGTAGAGCGTCGAAAGCACGTGCGTTCGGGTGGCCTCGTCGCCAATCGTTTCGAAAAACGGACTCGTGGGCCATGCGTCCGACATGGATATGAATCGCGGAGCCCGAGAAACCGTAGGTGGTACCGGAGCTGATCCGGGATCTTGGTCCACGAGATGACCCATCTTGCCTTGCCTATCGTATCACGGCGAAGCGAATGGGTGACCGGGCACCGTCATCGGCGATCACCAGGAAGCCCACGTGCCTCACCGGGAATCGCCCGACATAGGTGGTCACCGCCCGGGCGCTGCTGCGGATCGACTCCATCACCCGCGCTTGTCGAGACCGGGAGCACCGTTCGCGAAAACAACGTCGATCTCGCCGCCGCCAATCGACAAACTCGTGTGCGGCTGCTCGCGCAGCGCCGAATATAAACTGTCGCCGTCATCATAGCGATCTGCTCCGTTTGACATGGGTGCAAGCGCTGCGACTGTTACGAGTCCGAGGATGACTACCGCGAGGCCCGTGGCAAGCGCACGCGTCACGGCAGCGGCCCGCTCACCCTCGATGAGGCAGCGTTCGCACTCTCTTGGACGGCGGACGCTGGCGCAGTCCCGACCGGGTACTTTGGAATCAAAGGCCAGTTGGAGTCTCCCGCCTCGATGTTCGCGGGTCGATCCTGGTCCCAAAGCTTCTTCGCGAAGGCGTTATTGTTGACGTAGAGCTTGCCACCGACGATGGCCCACTGACCGGGATCAGCGTCTGCGGTCGTGCCGCGCGAAACCGCGAAGGCACAAAATCCACCATACTGAGGAGCATAGTGTGCTGGATCCGCCACAAACGCCTCACGGTGCACGACCGTGGAAAATAGCCAGGTCGCTCCCTGCCATTGATAACTTATCGCCGGATCGCCTACCGCCGGTGCTCCCTCGGCGAAATACGCGACTGGGTCGTATCCCTTGAGTGCCACTCCCTGTCGCAGATTGAGCGACTCTACCGGCCTGGTTTGCGATACCTTGCCTAGAGTGGCCGCACATGCGGCAACCATCACGACAGCGAATATCGCCGATATCAGTCGAACGATGTATTTCACGACAGCCTCCAGTGATACTTCAATTTAACCTTCGTCGATAGGATGCAACGGCTATGCACGCCGCCAAACAGGCGAAAATCAAGACCGGCCATGTCTCCGTGAGGACCTCCGAAGCGCCATACCCCTTCAGCAGTACGCCGCGGGCGCTGCGCACGAAGTGGGTCAGCGGCAGAGCGTTCCCGAGCGTGCGCGCCCACCCCGGCATGCCGTCGAACGGAAACATGAACCCGGACAAGAGCATCGACGGCAGGTAGAAAAACACCGCCGCCTGAATCGCCTGTATCTGGGTACGAGCCAACGCAGACAACGCAAAGCCTAGGGTCAGATGGGCGAGAGCGAACACGGCGCTCGCAAGTAGGAGAATGGTCACATTGCCGCGCGCCGGCAGGTCGAAGAGGATTCTCGCGAGAGTGATAACGACCGCAGCCTGCGCCACGCCGACCACCACGTACGGCGCGAGTTTGCCAACCATGGCGTCGAGCGCGGTCACCGGCGTCGCGAGCAGTCCCTCCCAGTTCCCCTCTTCGCGGTCCCTGACCAGCGTGAGCGCTCCGAGCATCAGCATCGTGATCATGACGACGACACCGCAGGCCGCGTACGTCGATCAGGTATTCCGGCCCGTTCGCGGCGCCGTCAGGCATGGACATAGTGGAACCCCCCGAACAAGTACTTGGTGGCTTCCGCTCCCAACACGCAAACGGAATCTCCCGCATGCAGGCGGGTGCGCAACTCCGCCAGCGCCAGCCAAATCGCCGCCGAGCCCGTGTTGCCGATGCGATCCGCATTGACGAATACGCGAGTCTGGCTGAGATCGATCTGATCGGCCAGAAGCGTTGCCATGTGTCCATTCGCCTGGTGCGGAATGAAGTAATCCACGTCGTTGCGGTCAATACCGAGCTGCCGCAGCGCCGCCAGACCGTCGGCAAACAGCCCGACACCGTGCTGCAAAACGTGGGCATAGTCATGCGCGAATTCCGGAACCGAACCCGGCGCCGGTGGCACATCGGAACCACCACTCGTCAATGAGAAACCCGGCTCCAAGTCGGAGCCCGAGTACCCATGGAAGACGCTCGACACGCGCGCGGCACAAGCGCCCGGCGGCCGTGCGAGCACGCACGCGGCCGCCCCGTCTCCCATTTGCAGGAGATTGATCAATTGTCCCGAGTCTTCTGACGCGCGGCGCGGATCGAAGAACACGGAGCCGGTCTCCGATCCGACGATCGCGACCGGTCCGCAGTCCGCGGTGTGCAGCAGCCCCATGGCGAATATGACTGCGTTCGCAAACCCGGTACACGCCTGACGCAGCTCCGCAAAGGGTCCGCGATAGCCGATCAGGTCGGCGACTTGGGCGATATTGGCGGGCAACAAGCGACCCGGTGTGGTCGTATGCGCAATGAGGTAGGTGAGATCGTTCGGCCTCACGCCGGACTCGCTCAAGGCGGCTCGTAGTGCGCGCGCCGCAAGCTCGGCGTTGGAGTCACCTGCACGCGGTGCTTCGTGTCGGCGTGTAAAGTCCCTAGAGATGTGGCGAGTGCGGATACCGAGCCGAGCCGCGAGAATCATTCCCTGCCGTCGGACGTCGACCTCGAAACGCGTTCGCAGCCGATCGAGCAGTTCAACGGTGGAGACGGGCGGACCCGGCAATGCGGTGCCCATTCCCAACAAGCTCACCGACCGGCCGTCTCGCCAGGACCGTCGCATCTCTTCAGCCATCATTAGCTCGCCAGGATAATCGAGGAGCTGCTTGCAGCCGCGCAAACAACCGGTCCGGGTCGACCGACAGCGAGTCTAAGGAGACGGCCCGCAATCGAAGTACGTTGATCAGTCGTTCACGGGTATCTATCGCAATCTCTCTCCCGCGGGCCGACTTGAGTAGCGGTGTCGCGCAGCGGCTAGCGATTGCGACGTGTCGCGCCTCGTCGCGGTGAATGCGCTCCAAGGTGGCGCTGACCACAGGGTCCGAGGCGAGTGGCCGTCCCCGACAGCGCAGCGCGCCGAGGATGTGACACATCGCGGAATCGATTGCAACGATGCGCGCGAAATGCACCAGAACGTTACGATCCGCGAGCCGCATAAAGAATCTGCGCATCTTGGCTTCGAGCGCATTGTCCACCGGCGTCGGTGGCAGAGATACTCGGAGTCCTGCTAGCAATATCTGATGCTCCCGCTCGTCGGCGGCAATTGCGGCCAAGGTTGAACGCAACGAACGCTCGTGGCAGGTGCCGGCCAAATGGTCGAATGTCAGCGCCGCTGATTCCTCGCCGCAGGCGAGTACTTGCAGCAGCTCTGCGAGCGCTGCGGCGCTTGCCGCATCAAGCTCGACGGCTTCGGAGCGAATCTCGGGAGCGCGCGCACTGAATGACTGAAAGCACGTTGTACTCAAGAGTGGCCCGCCTTAGTGCTGACATCGCCGGTTTAGCGCAAGGCGACCGTCGCGCTTCCCGCAATCGGTCCTTGTTGAGCTCGCTGCAGCAAGACGGCCACGTGCGTCGCGTCAGCCGGGAACGAATCCAGCGGCGCTCGAAACACGCTCTCTTGTCCGTGCCAGATGCCGAGCGAGCGGAATTGCCTGACGATATTGAATTCCCTGAGCGTCCTTCCCGAGTTCTCTCCGCGCCCGACCGCAGTGACTGCCTCCGGCAGGTAAGCGGCGAGGTTCACATCGTACCCCGCGCGATCCTGGCGCTCAGGTACCGTCACCGTGAGCTCTCCACGGACAACTTCGACGCTGATCGGGATAGTATTGAGGGGCTCGGTGATGGCTCCCAGGATGCGGCGCTTATCGGCTCCCGCAAAGCTACCGCGTCCATCGACCACCACCTGAGGCGTAAATGCGGAGGATAGCCCGAGGATTTCGACGTACCGGCGCTGACGCTGTACCGCATTCGGTTCGGCAAAATGATCACGCCATGCGATGCTGTCCCAGTAATCGACGTGGAAAGCGAGGGCTACTACGTTCGGGGTCTGCGACAGCTCCCCCAACAATGCGTCTGCCGGCGGGCACGAGCTGCAGGCCTGCGACGTAAAGAGTTCGACCACCGCAGCCCTGGGCGAGACGCTCGCTTGCGCCCGCAGCTTCCCGGCCCACCCGGCGTCGACACCAACACATATCAAGGCCAGGACGGCCACGCGTTTCGCAAAGCTTGTCATGATGTGATACCTCATGGGATAGCTGGCTCTTGGAGTTCTTTCCGGCGTTTACCAACGCAGCAGTCGCGGCCCGAGCGATGCGCCGATAGCCGTCGGGATCAGCATTCCCAGCAGATACCACACGCCGATAAAGGGTGCGGCGAGCTCCGGACAATGCAGGGAATAAACAAGTGCACCGATCGATCCCGCGGCGAATCCCGCCCCCGCCCCGGCAGAGCACAGTCGCGTCGGGGCAAGGCCCTTCAGGACCCAAAAGAAGCACAGGAACAGCGGGGCGGCGACGAATGCAATCAGGAAAGGGCAGACGGCGAACGTGGTACCAAGCAGCAGGGGCACGCGGCTCTGCGGGGGCGCCGAAAGCAGCCTCGTCGCGGCGAGCGTCCACATAATCAATACGACCGCGGCAATGGCCGCCGGCAGAAGACCCAGCCGAGAACCGGGACGCGCCAATCGTCCAATCACGAGGACCGCGAGCACACTCAAGCTCGCGCAGAAAACCTCACGAACCCAAAAGGCGCTCTCACTCACCTCCCGAGGGAGCGCCGGGTTCAAGTGCAAGACGCCGCGGGCCAGACAGAGCGCACCAAAGGCCCCGGTTGTGATGCCAATGAGATAGCGTCTCTTCGTCAGTCTCGGGTCGATGGGCTCCAAGCTCGCCGCGAGCATTGCAGTCAAATCTTCAGTCCTCACGCGACGCTCCGTAGCTTCGCCGCGAGCGCCTTAAGTCCGCGATGAATGCCGATTTTTACCGCTGATTCCGACATGCCGATGCGCCTCGCGGTGTCCGCTACTGACCCGCCCTCGATCTTTACGTATTGGATTGGGAGGCGCTGCCGATCCGGTAATTGATGCAAGAGCTTGGCGATGTCATAGCGTGCCTCGGAGGCCTCGAAGGCCGTCGGCGCAAATAGCTCCTCGCGGTCGTCCAGGGAATCGTTGCGCGAATCGGTCCGAGAGCTGCGTCGTAGCAAATCGATGAATTTGTAGCGGGCGATGGCGTGTACCCACGCGGTCAGCGGCTGCTTGGCGTCGTACGTATGACGTTGATTGTGGATCGCCAAAAGTAGCTCTTGCACGAGATCTTCGATCTCCTCTGGTAAGCGCCTTAGGCGCTTTCTCAAAAACGATCGCAAGTGAGCGGTAAGCTCCCCCAGGAATAGCCGGTAGGATGCCGCATCGCCGGCGAGGCTCTGTACCATGAGGCTCCTGAGGCGCTCCTCTTGCAATCGCGTATAAGTCCTTAAGGTATTTCGTCGTAGGTGACGGACTGGTTACAGCCGCAAGCGAATTTTTCCGAGGCTAGCGAGTACTAGCATCAGACGTTAATGAAACCCTATTATTGGATATCGATGCGTTAGCGCCGCACTTCGAGCGCAGGTTCGGTGATCTTGGCGCTCTTCGAGAACGGTTTGCCCAAGTGATTCCTTGACCCTCGGCGAGACAACCCATCGATGATTGCCAGCGCGCTCTTGATCGGCGCCGGAATTCGACTCGCGACGATGGCGTCCAACACTTGGTCGCAAGTCGTCTATTCAGGAAAGCCAGGATGACGAGGCCGCAGTCCGGCACAACATTCTCTTGCTTTGGAATAAACGTTCCACATCGCCGGTCTAGTGATTCAGGGGGAAAGTGCTGCTCCGCCCAGATCTTCATTCATCATCCAAAGAAAACTTCAACGCCGAAGGTTCTGGCGCTATCCGGCAGTCTGCGTGCGGCCTCGATTAATTCCGCGCTGCTGCATGCAGCAGCGCGGCTGGCGCCGCCTGACAAATGTCGCGGCGTTTCTGCATTCGGTCGCAAGCGCTGACGCGCTGCTAATTGCGAGCCCTGAGTATGCGCATGGAGTCACCGGAACCATCAAGAACGCGCTCGATTGGCTCGTCGGATTCGAACCATTCGCGTCCAAAGCCGTGGCGGTGCTGAATGCATCTCCCCGCGCGCACCATGCCGACTCGGCGTTGCGAGAGACGCTCAAGACTATGGCGCCGGTCATTGTGGAGCTCGCATCCGTTAGCATTCCATTGCTCGGCGCCAGTCAGGAATGATAGCAACGCCATCCGTTGCCAGCGCTATTTGTGATTCGGGAACGGCGGCAAGGTTCGATCGCCAATGCGCGGCGGGCTCAGGCGCAGAGCCTTGCTTTTTGCGTGCGTATCCATCCGTGCGCGCCGCTCACGCGGAACGCGGAAATCGTCGACGTCGGCTAATGATAATTCAAGGGCTCCCGGCCAACTCCTTCCATGAGACTCACCTCATCCGCGCGTCCATCGATGTACAAATTCAGATTTTTCATGCCATCGGCTGCCGCGGAGGGCGACAGAATCCCGTGATACCCCTGCAATCGCGCCAAGTCCGCGATTACCCGGCAGGCGTCAATATCTGGGACTCGATCACCCGTAATAGTCTCGAGCGAAATGCCCATGCGCTTTCTGGTGCTTGGCTTGGTCAGATCCAACACGCGCTTCGCCACGACGTGAATCGAGACTAAATCTCGCGGATGATCTTCTTCGGCACTGATGCCGGAAACTTTGACGAGCTCTTTGTGGTATTCCGCAATCGCCCCGGCGCGCGTGAGCGACGCGTACAAGCATCCGTACTCACCTGACCGGTTCCACCGTCCCGAGGCCAGTAAAATGTACCCAATGTGCAGTGGGTGGGCGCCGCGGGGGACATGACGCCAAACTACGCCGTCAAACTCTGTGCCAGCCGACTTTCGACGGTGAGAGGCGCGTTTCGGTCGCCTCAAACATAGGCCCCAGAAATATGCGTGGCCAGTACGCCGATGACGCTATCGATGTTTCCTTCCAGCAAACTCGCCGCCGGAGTCTTGCCGCCCAAGCCAGGGGCCGGACGATATAACCATCGCTTGCCGATTTCCGGCGTGCGAAATGCATTATTCAGCAGCCATTTCAGCTGGCTCAATTTTTCAACTTGTTTGCGCTGTTCCGGACCCGGAACGCTCTCCCGTCTTCGCCAGCGGTGAACGGTTTTGCGGTCCACTCCCAGCGTTTGGCTTATCTCCGGCTCCGAGAATTCGAGTTCCTTTGCCGCCCAGCCGATGGCAGCTCCCGTAAAATCAAGTTCTAGCTCCGCTCGTTTCATGATGGCACCTCAGTGGGACAGTATATGCCCCAGGGTTTGCCCTTGCAAATGTCACATCTTTTAAAGTCGTCAGCTACCAAATTATCTAGACTGAAGCGCTGGCGCACAAACGGTTGAGCGACGCCTCGATCCTTATGAATCATTTGCGCGGCACTTCCTCGGTGAGTGACATTTGCGCCGTGCGAGTGCACTGCCATCTCAACCTTCTCGGATGTCATCGCCGCCGGGAATGAGCACGATCTTCCGGTTGCTATCATGCATGACGGCAGGTGATCGGGCACGCGCAAACGTCTGCGACGACTCCGTGCGGGATTTCGTGGACGTCGGTCGGGTATTGTGTTGCGCAATTCGTGTCACTATGCGCATGATTACCCCCGGGGATTAGTACATGATCACTGTTCATCATCTTGGTGTTTCTCAGTCGGATCGGATCGTTTGGTTAATGGAGGAGCTGCACCTTCCTTATCGACTGAAATGGCACAACCGCACTGAATCGGGCTTGGCGCCAAATGAATATCTGGCGCTTCATCCAGCTGCGACGGCGCCGGTGATTGAAGATGAGGGCACGGTACTGACTGAATCCGCTGTGATTGCCGAGTACATCTGTCATCGCTATGCCGCCGGTAAACTCACCGTGCGTCCGGATCAGTCCAACTACGCGGAATACCTCTACTGGATGCACTTCAATAACAATGTCCTCGGCCTGTTCTTCGCGAAAATCGCACTGGGAGCGGGGGGGCAGGGTAGCGGCGTCGATCGGATACAGAGTGTGATTGGCAGACGCGAAAGACGGTACTTCAATTTCTTGAACGCGCGACTCGGTGAATCGCCTTATTTAGCCGGGCCGGATCTGACTTGCGCCGACGTGATGGTGATGTTCCCCCTGACTACATTGCCTCTGTTTGGCGGCCGTGCGATCGACGACCTGCCGAACGTGGTTGCATACGTGAGACGCATCGAAGCGCGCCCCGCGTACATCAAGGCGATGGCGATTGCCGGCCCGAAAGCCGCCCCGGGTGACCGGTAGTGCATTGCGCTGGCCCACCCCATTGGCGCCTCGGGCGCCGTTCTCGCCACGAAAGCCATCTATGAATTGCGCCGAATTGCCGGCCGCTATGCGCTCGTGACGATGTGCATCGGTGGCGGTCAAGGCATCGCGGCAATATTCGAACGCATTTAATAGCGTCTGCTGCCGCTTTGGGTCGGTTGGCACGTTGCTTGAGGCGTACTTGACGTCCAGCGACTTCTTGCGGCAGCCGACAGTTCTAGGGGCACCTGTGGGGGCATCCGCAGAAACTAAAAGATTTCTTTGGAATTGATCCTTGGATCGCGAATTCGGTGGCCAGCCGTCCCACTTATTCCCCATTTCCAGCGTGGCGGTC
>WNFR01009958.1_pt1 | contig 15318 bp, 14 predicted proteins | sample 5400221 | NCBI WGS metagenome assembly WNFR01 (sample SAMN13153357, study PRJNA577476) | soil metagenome | isolation source: 40 cm soil under Madrone tree | place: USA:California | collected 2016-06-14 | reverse complement strand
TGGTCCAGTTCATTGACAGCGATGCAGGGTCCCATGGACACGGCGCCGTCGAAATTTTTCTGCAAGTTGTAACTGACCATGCGATCCGTGCCGCCGCCGTCGCGAATGCTCCAGTCATGAAACAAGGTAACGCCCCAAACATAGTCGCGGATTTTCGCGGCCGGAATATTTTTCCCCCGTTTGCCGATGACGATGGCGACTTCGCCTTCATAATCGAAATAGGTGACGCGCTTGGGAAATGGAATCCTATCGCCCGGCCCCGCGACTTCGGCCGGCACTTTCCAGAATCCCCACTGGCCCGCCTTCTTCGCTTCCTCGGTAATTTGCTCCATGCTGACGTCGGTCTTGCCGAGCCGATTGGCCCACATGCCCGCAAGATGAGCCGCGTAGTTGCCGCCGACGCAGGCGATGCGCCGTTCCGGCCAGGGCGCGTGGAGCTTGACGTCAGCGGCGTTGTAAACGGATTTGTTTTCGCCGCCTTCGTTGGGCGATATGTTGCCGGATTGCTCGATCACTCGCTGGGCTTCTTCCAGCGCGGGCGAACCGCGCTCGATGAAGGATAAAAGGCGCGCCGGCAGACGGGTCGCCGCCAGTTGCTCTGGGTTCGACTCGCCGCGCTCGCGGAGTTCACGCGCCAGCCCGCGATTGAGGTCGATCACTCTTTCCCCAATCAAAGCGCCCACGCGCCGTTCCGGTCCGAACACAACGATCTTCATTTTTGTCCTCCCGCTTATGCTCGTGTGAGATGGCGTAACATCTTGCTCGCGTTCCGGTCAAGAGTTCGGCAACGACAACTTGCTAGTGTCTAATCCTGAAAGTTCGTTATATAAATGCACCTTCATTCCGTTTGAAAATCTCCCCTTCCCCTCTTTTCTAAAGAGGGGTTAGAATCTCGCGAAGAGAATTCCCCGTTTGTAAAAGCGGGACAAAGGGGATTTGAGTTCGCGTTCAGCTACTGCCATCGTTTGGACTTTATAAACGAACTTCCACACCAGCGGTCACGATGATTTCTTGACGTTTTCACGGCTTGCGCCTATGTTTACGGCGCGCGTGCGGTCGCCGGTCGTTGCGCGACGAGCGTGAGTTCCACTCAGCGGGGGTGAAAAATGTTCGACAGTTGGCGCGGCGTTGTCGGCGATATCAAGCCTACCTATCGGCCCGGCTCGTTGGAAGATTTCATTCGCCTGCTTCCCGAAGGCATCGGCGTGATTCCGCTCACGGTCGGGATCAGTTCCGGGACCGAGCAGGAGTTTCGCGACGTGCTGGCGGACTACCAGCAAAAAGCCATTCAACTGGCGGACCTGGGCGCGGACTTGATTCACATCGGCGGCGCGCCGCCGATGATGGTGCATGGCTTTCACGGCGAGGATAAAATCGTCAAAGATCTCGAGGCCAAGATCGGCGTGCCCGTCAGCACCTCGGGCAAATCTCAGATCGAGGCGATGCATGCGCTGGGTGTCAAGAGCTTCGTTGGCGTTACCTATTTTAGAGACAATATGAATCAGATTTTCAGCCGCTACTTCAGCGAAGCGGGCATCGAAGTAAAAGCGATGGAGGGAATCGAGGTCGCTTTCAAAGACGTGGGAAAGCTATCGGGAGAAGAGATCTACAAACACACGAAGAAGGCGTTTCTCAAGCATCCCGACGCCGACGCGATCTACATGCTCGGCTCGGGCTGGCGGCTACTCAAAGTCGTGCGCCTGCTGGAGCAAGATCTTCAGGTGCCGGTGATCTACAATCTCGCGACCAAGCTCTGGGACGTGCAAAAGCGGTTTCACGTACGGGAGCCCGTGAAGGGCTACGGCCGCTTGCTGGAGGAATTGCCATAGCGGGGGTGGTTGGCGTGCTGGAGTGGAGTACTAGTGTGGCGTCTAAGAAGTTCGTTCAAAAATACTACCTTCGGCAGGTCGAAGTCGAACACAAATCCCCCTGTATCCCCCTTTTTTCAAAGGGGGAATTTTCTCCGTGCGGTTATCGCCCTCTTTGACAAAGAGGGGAAGGGGAGATTTTCCGACGGAATGACACGGGAATAATGAAACTGCAATGTTGGGTTGTGGAAATGCAACACTCCATTACTCCAATACTCCAGTTCGATTATTTCGCCTGCTATCGCGCTACCGGAACGTGGAAAGTTTCTTGATGTTCTTTGAGCCACACCTGGATGCGCTCGCTCACTTTGGCATCGGGCGGCGCCGGATGTTTGATGCGATCTAAGCCTACTCTCGGAAAGAGCGCTTTTACGCCGGAGTGCGAGCTGGTGAAACCCTCTTCGGTGAAAAGCGTCTGGCCTTCCACCGACGCCAAAAAGTCATAGAAAAACCTGGCCGCATTGGGGTGAGGCGCTTTCTCCGAAATGCCGGCGGGATGGATACTGTAAACTATCGGATTGGCTTCCGCCGACCAATCCACCGGTGCGCCTTTTGCGCGCGCCAGTTCTATGCGATGCGCGCGGATGATTGCGACGGGAAACTCTCCGGCGACCAAAAGATTCGCCGTGTTGGTGTATCCTTGTTGCGTTTGCGGATCTTGCTCCGCCAGCGCCCGCATGAAATCGCGGCCCGCCTTGTCGCCCAGATAGGCGACCATGCCGCCGTACCACTGATAGGCTTCGGCGGGAACGCCGATTTTTTTTCCTTTCCATTTGGGTTCTAACAGATTCCTCCAGTCCTTTGGCGCATCGGCGGGCTTGACCATGCGGGTATTCCAACCGATGGTGGCGATGGCGCCATAGAGGCTGATCCAAGTTCCGTTGGGGTCGCGATGCGGCTCGGCAAATTTCTGAAACTCCGGGGTGAAATACTTTGCCAGCGCCACATGTTTCGGCAGCTGGAAAAACTGCACATACTCGGCGGTCGCGATATCCCAAAGAAATTTCCCGGCTCGGGCTTCGCTGCGGATCCTTTCGATCAGTCCGGCACCGCCCATGCGCAGGTACTTGACCTTGATCGGCGGATATTTATCTTCGAAGGCTTTGATGATGCGACCGACAATCGTGCCGCCCGTCAGAGAGCCGTACCAGACGATCTCGCCTTCCTTCCTGGCGCTGTCGATGTTCTTCGGGTTGGATTGCGCGAGGGCGGTGGTGGCCATGGCGAGCGCTGCGAAGAAAAAGATCCAATGGGCGCGGAGTATGAAAAGCATCTTGGCGTGCCCCTTTCCGCCTTTGGCGAGCTGAGCGGCAGTTTCTTTCTCAAGTGAATGACCCGCGTGGCTGAATGCGTAACACCGTCATCGGCGTGCGGTCAAGCCGCAACGGGGGCAAATTCCCTGGCAAGCAGCCAGTCACCGGCCTGGCCGATCCATCGATATTTGCTCTGGTTGGCGAAATCTCTTTTTGATAATGTCGCACTGACTTGTCTCGCCGGCTAGGCTGAGCCGGCGAATAGGGAGGCGCGCGCTATGAGATTGCATCCGGCGATTCATTCCTGTCATCGCATCACCCTTCTGTTGCTCGCGCTGATTCTGCCGTGGCACGTTGTAAGGGCGGCGGACAAGCTGATCGGTTTTTACTCGGCGCGCACGATGTCGCAAGCGATGCCGTGGATCGCTGAAGAAGCCGGACTGTTTCGCAAATACGATCTGGAGTTTCAGCTGGTTTACATCTCGTCGGCGCCGATGGTGACGGCGGCCCTTCTGGGCGGAGACGCGCAGGTGGCGATCAGCGGCGGGGAAGCGATCGTTCGCGCGCACACGCAAGGGGCGACCGATTTGGTCTTCATCGCCAGCGCGAAGAATACCCTGACTCACAGCATTCTCGGCAAACCTGAAATCAAACGCCCTGAAGATTTAAAAGGCAAGAAGGTCGGTGTCTCTCGGCTCGGCAGCAACTCGCATTATTTCGTCATTCAAGCGCTGCGTAAAAACGGGATGGAACCGACGGATGTGACCTACATTCAAACCGGCGGTCAAGTCGAAAACCTGGCAGCCTTGTTCAGCGGCGCGGTCGACGCCGCGACGATGACCGGGCCCTCCGGCGGCACGAGAGCGGCGGCGCAGGGCTTCCGCTATGTGATTTATGGACCGGACCTGCACATTCCGTTCGCCGCGGCGACGTTGGTCACGCGCCGGTCCATTCTCGCTGCGCGCGGCCCGGCGATGGAAAAGTTCGTCAAGGTCACGGCGGAGGCGATGAAGATCTTGTTTCTCGACAAAGAGCTGACGTACAAAGTTTTGGCGAAGCAACTGCGCATCAACGACCGCAAACTCCTGGACTCGGCGTACGATGAAGAGATCAAAGTATTGGAGCCGCGGTTGGAGTTCAAAAACGAAGCCTTGCAGGCGATCATCGACGAAACGGGCAAGGTCGATCCGCGTGCGAAAAAGATCAAGGTGCAGGATTTGATCGACCGGCGCTACCTCGACGGGCTGCAGAAATCCGGCTTCTTCGATAAACTATGGGCGGGGAAATAACCCTGCGCACGGTGAACGGCTCCGGTCGAAGCGGGTCGGCGCGGCTTAGTTGGCGAGCATTTTCTTCACGCGTTCGGTGACTTCCTGCGGTTGGTCCATGACCTTCTTGATGAGTGCCTCCAATTCTTCACCAGGCGTCGGATCGACGTCCATCTTGGCCTTTTCGGTTTCCACGAGCAGCTCGGTGTCCTTGAACGAACGAAGATAAGCTTCGCGCAGAATTTTCAGGCGTTCGGCCGGCGTGCCAGGAGTGACGAGCATGGGCCGCCCCAGGTCGCCGCCGGTTAACATGACCTGCGCCACGCGCCGACTGACGTCGGAAGATTTGTACTCGTCGAACAATTCATAAATGGTCGGCGTATCCGGCAGGCGCGCGTCGCGTTTGCCGCCGGTCTGGACGATATGACGGTCGAAATCTTTCTTGTGCCAACTGTTGAACGGCTCGCGGCCGAAATGCGCCGAAATGTTATGCGCGCGGCAAACCACTTCGCCTTTTTCCACCGCGATATCGATCTCGGCGCCGCCAGGATAGCCGAGCACGGTGTTAAATTTAGCGCCGATCGCGTCTTCCAGCAGTTTCGCCAATAAATAGTCGGTGCTGACCGTGCCGGACGAGCCGCATTTCGGCGCCTCTTTGGCCTTCACGATGTCTCTTATGGATTTGTACGGCGCATCCTTGCGCATATAGAGGAGCACGGTTTCGCTCGCCGGCGAGCCGATCCAGCCGAATTTACGGACATCGAATTGAACTTCTTTCCGTCCGACCAACTGGTCCATATAGATATTGTACTGCACGATGCCCAGGGTCAGGCCGTCGGGCTTTGCGACATTGGCGACATAGTTCGCCGCGACCAGCGAGCCGGCTCCCGGCATATTCTGCACGACGATTTCGGGATTTCCTCCGATGTACTTGGGCATGTATTTGGCGAAGATTCGCGCCCAACGGTCGTAGAATCCGCCCGGGGTCGAGCCGACGATCAGCCGGATGGTTTTGCCTTTGTAAAAAGTTTCTTGCGCGCCGATCATTGCGGGGTTGCAAAGGCGGATCACCGCGACAATCAGAATGGCGACGGCAGATTTTCTCATGAGCTTCTCCCCTGAAAGAGTTTGTTCGGCGCTGCGTGAAGGATTTATTTTACGCGGTACTCCTTGACGACGTCTTCGTTGAGCTCCAGGCCGAGTCCCGGTTTCTCGGTCAGCGTAATCCAGCCGTTGACCGGACCCGGCAGATCTTTGTAGACGGTATTTGCCGTGAGCCAGTTGTTCACATGAATCTCGGCGCGCCAGCCATTGGGCACCGCCGCGTGTAAGTGAATATCGAAGTGATCGCCGTTGCCGACCGGTAAATTGAATGCATGAGCCAGCCCTGCCGCCTTCATTCCCATGGTGAATCCGCCGACCGACAGCACGTGGATATTTAGGAAGTCGACGGCGTCCTGCTTGACTAGATCGGCGAGCTTGAAAAAGTTCTCCCACTGGCCGGCGGCGATGGGAATGCTCGTTTGCTTGCGCAACTGCGCCAGTAGATGCGGGTCATTGTGCACGATCGGCTCTTCGAACCACATGAGGTTGTAAGGTTCGAAGCGTTTGCACCAGCGCACTGCGGCGTCGAGCTTCATCAGACAATTCGCGTCGGCCATCAATTCCACGGCGTCGCCCACGGCGTCGCGAACCGCGCCCAGGCGCGACTCATCTTCCGCTGGATTGTCTTCGCGGTGCTCGCCGCTCGCCCCGGCAGGATCCATCGCGCCGCGAATGTTCGAGCGCCCAACTTGAATCTTGAGCCGTGTTTCTCCTTTGGCCACCCAAGATTTTGCCGCTTCCGCCAACTCGTCTCGATTATAGGCGCGAAGTCCGAAAGTAATGTAAGCCGGTATGGATTTCTGGGCGCCGCCCAACAGACGCCAGACCGGCGCGTTATAGAATTTGCCCTTGATGTCCCACAGCGCGACGTCGACCGCGCTCGCGGCGAAGTTCCAAACACCGGCGTGGGCGCGGGTATTATATTTCCAAAGCATCTGGTGCATCAGGCGCTCGTTTTCCAGGGGGTCTTGGCCCTTCAAAAACGGCGCGAGATCCTGCTGGATGAATGCAGTGGTGGCGGAGTGCATGAACCCGCCGAATTGTGAAAGGCCGACGAGACCATTGTCGGTTTTGACTTTCAAAATGCGCACCGCCGCGCGCACGGGCTGTTTGAACAGCGGCGGCGTGACGGGAATATTTTGCAATTCAACTATTTCAATGTCGGCAATCTTCAAAGTGTTGCTCCTTTACCTCTCTCAATTGGTTTGACTCAAGTTTGTTGAAATGATTTCGACGTAATCGCCGCAGTCCGTTTATAGGCTCCGGCGGTGCCGTCGCGTTAAAGCCCGGCCATAATAATCCGTGTGGTTTGTCTCCGGCAAGATCAAAATTTGCCGCCTGATGCGACGTTGCCGAGAGCGTCAACGGCACAAGCGGCGGGAGACCGCGCATTGGTTTGAAACTGAAGGGTATGCCCAAACGCTTGCGACCGAAAAAACGAGGACTGCCACGTGATTCTCTCTCGTCTATTCGTTGCTGTCGCCGCGGTGTTGGATTTTTTCCGACATCCATCGTGTGTGCTCGAAAGAATAAACGCCGGTCACTAAAATTGCCTGCCTCGATGAAGCCTCCTCTGCGGATTGTATGACATGTCGACGGATGCTTTTTCCCCACTGGTTGTATCGGAAAGCCACACAAGCCGTCGCGTTAACGAACATCGTGACGCGCTGAAAATTTTGAGAATTGCTTCGTTGCAAGCGCTGGCATAGGCCTTGCTGTCTTTGATCAATAATGAATGTTTCGTCGGTCAACTGAGATGGCATTCAGTCGATCTGAAATAGCGAACTTTGGAGGTGTCGAACATGGACACGAATATCTGGATTGTCATCGTCGTTCTTCTTGTAGGCGTTATTGTTTTTCTCGCTGGATTGCTTTTCACCCAGAAGCGACGCTCCCAGCAGTTGCAATCCCGTTTTGGGCCGGAATACGACCGTGCTGTCCGCCAGTATGGCGATCAAAAGCATGCCGAAGAAGAGCTTGCGGCGCGTGAAAAGCGCGTGACCCGCTTTCGCATCATTCCATTGTCTCGTGAAGACGGGGCGCGTTTTGCAGAGGCGTGGCGGGGCGTTCAAAATCGCTTTGTCGATGATCCCCATGCCGCGGTTCAGGACGCCGATCGCCGGGTGCGCGAACTGATGGAGCGGCGCGGCTATCCGATGGGAGATTTCGAGCAGCGGGCGGCCGACTTGTCGGTCGATCATCCCTCGGTCGTCGAGAATTATCGAGCGGCGCACCAAATCGCCCTGCGCAACGAAGGCGGCACGGCGAGCACCGAAGAACTCAGAAAAGCCATCGTTCATTATCGGGCGATCTTCGATGAATTATTAGAAGTCGGCAACGCCCGGCGAGAAGTTCAAGAATCGGAAAGAAAGGGAGGATTAAAACAGTGGAAGTTAGGGAGAGACCTATTTCGACGGCAGATCTAGCGGCGACTTCCGAAAAACAGGGCGAGGTCCGGCAAAGAGGTGAGGAGCATGGTCCGAAAGGTCCTGAATCGACGATCGCTTTGGGAGACGCGTCATCCGAGAGGGCGCCTAACCAGGACAGCGAAGAGCTCGTGCCTCTGTTTTCAGAATCATCGGTGCGGGATTTCCGCTCGCAGTGGATGGCGCTCCAGACGGGTTTTGTCGACGAACCGAGACGCTCGGTAGAGCAAGCCGATGAACTCGTCGCCCGCTTAATGCAAGATCTCGCGCAAACGTTTTCGAACGAAAGATCGAAGCTCGAGGGACAATGGGAGCAAGGCGACAAGGTTTCCACGGAAGATCTGCGGCTGGTGTTACGACGTTATCGCTCGTTTTTTGACCGCTTTCTCTCGATTTGAAAAATTGACGCTCTGAGCGGCGCCGAAGCTTTTGCGTAGGGCTCGCGACGACCCTGATGAGTCGACGTGAGGGCCAGGAGCGAAACGGAGGAGGCGGCGGCGCCGGTCACAATGTTCCTGGTTTGGCATCTCCCCAAACTAGATTGGCGCTTCGGGTTATCACTCCCATCTGCAGGACCGAACATGCGGCGATTATTTTATTGGATCGCGGGCGTATTGGTGTTCTTGCTGATCGTCATCCTCGCGTCCGCCTTCCTTCTCGATGAGCCTTTGCGCAAGAAAATCGAAGCAGATTTAAATCATCGCTTGAAGGGTTACTCCGTCCGTGTCGGTCGGGTCGATTTCCATCCCATCGGCCTTTCGCTCGAGCTGGAGCAATCGACAATCCATCAGAACGCCCATCCGGAACCCGCTGTCGCGGATATTCCCTACCTAAGCGCCAGCGTGCATTGGAGAGCACTCCTCTTCGGCAAACTGGTTGCTGATTTCGCGATCGACAAACCGAAAATACATTTCGACTTGAGGCAGTTCACACAAGAGGCCAAGGACGAAGTGCCGATGAAGGAAAGAGGATGGCAGGACGCATTGGAGGCGATCTACCCGCTCAAGATCAATCGCTTCACGATCAAAGACGGTGATCTCACCTATATCGATAAGGGGCCATTCCGACCTCTCCGCATAACCGGGATTTATTTTGTTACCGAGAACATTCGCAACGTCGAATCGGCGAAAGGAACCTATCCATCGCCGCTGCACGCGCAAGGCATCGTGTTTGACCGCGGTAAGCTCACGCTCGACGGCAACGCAGATTTTCTCGCTGAGCCCCATATCGCCGTTAAAGCCGATCTACAACTGGAGCAGGTCGGGATCGACTACTTCAAACCAATCGCGGAGAGATACAAGCTCTCGGTCCAGGAGGGTATTCTCTCCGCCAATGGATCGATCGAATACGCCGCTGAAGGGACAAAGATTCAAATCAAGGAATTGCGTCTGAATAACGTAGTTGCGGATTATATCCACAACGCGCCCGAAGCACCGACAAAAAAAATCGTCACGGAAGCGGGAAAAACGGCGAGAAAATACAGCAACGAACCGACCCTCGAGGTGAAAATCGATCGGCTGCGGGTCGATAACGGCCGGCTGGGTTATGTCAATCAGGCGGCGAAGCCGGCGTATCACGTGTCTCGAGGTGAAAATCGATCGGCTGCGGGTCGATAACGGCCGGCTGGGTTATGTCAATCAGGCGGCGAAGCCGGCGTATCACGTGTTTTTTAGCAACACTTACTTAGATATCGAAAACTTCAGTAATCATTTGAAAGACGGCGTGGCCCGCGGCCGGGCAAAGGGAAGTTTCATGGGCAGCGGGCCAAGTAAAATCGACGTGGCTTTTCGCCCGGAAAAGAAAGGACCGGATTTTGACCTGACGATGGGTATCGAAAACACCGATATGCGGGCAATGAACAATTTATTCCGCGCCTACGGCAACTTCGACGTGGTCGAGGGCAAGTTTTCTTTTTATTCCGAGCTAAAAGTCCGGCAAGGTAAAGTTGAGGGCTACATAAAGCCGTTGTTTCGAGACATGGACGTGTACGATGCGCGCCAGGACCGGGAAAAAAGCCTTTTTCGCAAGCTCTACGAGGGCTTGATCGGCGGAATCTCGGCGTTGTTGACCAATTCGCCGCGTCAAGAAGTCGCTACCCAAACCACCGTTTCCGGAGACATCGAGTCGCCGCAAACGAGCACGTGGGAAACCATGCTGCGTCTGGTTCAAAATGCTTTCTTCAAAGCGATCCTGCCGGGGTTCGAAAGAGAAGTCGCTCAAGGAAAGACCGAACACAGACGCGGCTAAGCTTCTGAGCAAACATTCCGGTGGAAAGCGAGAAGTGCTTTGGCCAAAGCTCGCAGTTTACTGTGGTCGCGGCGACCGCGTTTGCTGGATCTCGTCTGCCGCCAGCCTGCGCTGCGCGGTCACGCGGGCGATCTCGACTCGTTTTTCGGTGATGTAAGCGAGATTCTCAACTTCCGCGACGTCGTGTTCTTTCGTCCACAGCCTTTCCGCGGCTTCCAGCGTCTGCCCGGCTTTATCCAGAGCCACGCCGGCATTGCGAACGATGGCCGGATCTTGACGAGCCTTATCGTAGACGTCACGGGCTCGGTCCAATGCCGGATTGCGAACCGCCGCGCAGGAAGCCGAGAGCGCGGTAACCAGCAGTATTGTCATCCGAAGGGAAGCTGCACTGACTTGCATAGGCTACTCCTTTTCGGCGCCCTGGCTGATCGGTTTTCGCGACTCCAACTCGGCTTGCGTCGGCGGGACTTCCGACTTCTTCCAAACTTGATCGGCGGCGCGACGCAATATCTCGGTTTCGGCTTTAGCTAAAGCAAGCTCGGCGTCGACTTGAGCGCTTTCGGCGAGCCGGCGGGCTTCGTCGTAGCGCTCGGCGGCCATGGCCGCCTTCGCTTTGGCCAATTTATCGCGGGCATTTTTGTAGTCCACCGGCGCCAGTTCCTCGGCTTTCGCCTCATCGGCTGCGCGCGCTCCCGATTCCGCTCTTGCTAAACTATCGGTCGGCGGCTTGGTCATGCTGCAGCCTGCCAAAATGATGAGCGCGGCGAATGCCGCGCTATAAAATAAGTGTTTTTCGCCTACCACGATCCCGCCATTCAAGTGACAGTTCCGGCTCATGGTGTTGCTCCCGGTTAAGCGCCAGCGTTTATCCTTTGAATCAAAGTCGGGCTACGATCAACGATATCGTCTTCAACTCAATTATATAATCTTAAGCCTGGTTCACAAGATGGGGCAACATCTTGTTTACGCGATGGTTTGGACTAAAGTCTATTGGTGATATCTATGTTTGGCCTTGATTCGGGACTTGGATCAGCAAGCGCATGACTATTTGTCCTGTCGTATTGATGCTCGTTGACAAGACAGCCCGATACCGGATATTTGCAAAAAGGGTGGCCTGGTTTTAGTTGAGCGCCGGCGGCGTTGGGTGTAAAAAGGCAAATCGTAAGTTTTTTTATTGATAATCATAATAAGAGGAGGATCTAACCGTGGTAATGCTTGGCACCGATATGAAAGTCGCTGAGACCCCGAAAACGGGTCTTAAAGATTACGCAAAGGCCGATCCCTATGCAGATTGGCTCGAGGCGGAAGGCGTCACAGTCCATCAAGAATTTTATTTTCCAAGCTTGGCGAAGGTCGAGCTCGGACCGTGGGAGCGCAAAGGCGGCTTTGGCGCGGTCGCTCATATCGATAACCGCCACATGCCTAATGACTGCCATATTATCGAGATCAAACCAGGCGCCAAATCCGAGCCGGAGCATCACATGTATGAGCTCACGATCTACGTCGTTTCCGGCCGCGGCGCGACGTCGATTTGGCAGGGCGGGAAAGACGAGAAGAACAAGAAAAGCTTCGAATGGAACGCCGGTAGCCTATTTTCCATCCCGCTCAACGCCTGGTACCAGAACTTCAACGGTAGCGGCACAGAGCCGGCGCGTTACGTCGCCGTGACCAACGCGCCGCCGATGATGCGCCTGTTTCGCGACAACAATTTCATTTTTAATAATGATCATATGTTCACGTCGCGCTACGCCGGCGAAGAAGACTATTTCAGCGGCAAAGGAAAACTCTTCAACCGGCGGATCTGGGAATCCAACTTCATCGCCAACGCGCCGGACATGCTGCTCTACGGGTGGAAGGAGCGCGGCGCCGGTGGCATCAACGCGATGTTGGAGATGGCTGACAACAATACCAAGAGCCATATCTCCGAGTTCCCCATCGGTACGTACAAGAAGGCGCACCGCCACGGCCCGGGCGCGCACCTGGTTTTGCTCAGCGGCACCGGCGGTTATTCGTTGATCTGGACCAAAGACGATCGCTCCGACATGATCAAGTGCGACTGGGCGCTGGGCTCGATGGTCACGGTGCCGAGCGACAACTGTTATCACCAACATTTCAATTCGGGCACGACTCGGGCCCGCTACCTAGCACTGCGTCCGGGCGACATGGGATTGTATAAGGGGCGCGGCGGCGGCGGTGAGTTCGCCGATCGAAGCATGAAAGAAGGCGGCTGGCAGATCGAGTACGACGACGAAGACCGCGAGATCCACCAAATCTTCGAAAAAGAGCTAAAGGCCAACGGTGCAACGTGCAAGATGAAAGCTTTCGTGCCGTGGTGCACCGGTGAGGTGGGACCGACGAGCGAGCGCGACACCTAGCCGGAAAAGCTTACGGGCGGGGCATCGGATCATCAGCCGATGCCCCGCTAACTCTGCGTGTGCCCTGTCCGCGAGTAACAGGCGAGAATAGAAACAGCTTCAGATTCTGCCGCTGCGCAGTAACGGCAGTGAACGGCTGCGTAACCGCCCCTCTTCGAAGACGATAATGCTGCCTTGATAGAGCAAGTCGGAGATCGTCGATAAATTCGCCAAAAGCAGTCCGGCTTGTGCCTCAGGACGTTGCGCCGATTCTCGACCAAATAAAATCACCGACGGTTTTGCGCCTTGTCTGGTGGTCAATATTGTGCCGAAGTCAGTGCCGGCCGATACGAGCACGCGAACTTCTTCCGCGGCGCGATCAAAAATAACTTCATCGTCGGCTTTGTGAATGCCATAGCGGCGTACTTGCACGGAGTCGTGTCCGGCCATGCGCAGAGTCTCTGCGAACACCGGCGACAGCGAGTTATCGATGAGGAAGTTCACCGAGGGCCAACCAAGGGAAGCTCTCGTTCGCGCACGGCTTGGGCGGCAAAGCGAAGCGCTTCGCGGATATCCTCCGCTTCGAGATCGGGATAAGCATCAAGTATTTCCCTCACCTCCATGCCGTCGGCGACCATGCCGACCACCGTGGCAACCGGAATACGCAAACTTCTGATACAAGCCACTCCGTCCATCTGTTTTGGATTAACAGTGATTCGTTCGAATTTCATCGCCTTCCTCCGGAGCAAGCCAAGATGGTCCGTCCGGCATTATCCCGAATCTTTTCCGGTACTACAATATCATTAACAGCAAATTTCATTTTGGGCGCGGCTCGCGCAAAGCGGCGTGCGGTTCTCTAATCTAAGCTAGAGTGTTCCTCTACGCATCGCAGCGCCTCTGCGCTCTCGTATTATGTGAGATAGCGCTGCTTGTTTATCTGTACGGATTAATTGAAGGTGCGCAGTTTATCGTTTCAATGACGAAATATGGATCGGGAGAATTTTGCAGGTTTCGGAATAACGATCGAAGAGTCCATCAGCAAACAAAGGGCGATCTTAGAAAGATTGGCAACGATTAAAAAAACTTTTCCGCTTGGGGTGATCGTGTCCTAGGATGGACACCTTCTTTCAGCAGTTTTGTTAGATGCTCTCGTTCGGTTCACCGTCCATTTCGGCCGGGGAACTTGCCGTAATCTGCGCGGCAGACTGGTGTTTTAATGGCAGTTGGATCTGAAAGGTCGTTCCCTTGCCGGGCTGACTGGCGAAATCGATTCTTCCGCCATGATTTTTAATGATCCGTTGACAAATCGGCAGCCCCAGGCCCAAGCCTTTGGTTTTTTTCGCGGTAAAAAAGGGCAGGAAAATCTTCGATAGATTTTCTTCTTCGATGCCAAAGCCGGTGTCGGCCACGGTGACTACCAGCATCGGTGCATCGCCGTTGGTCGTCGACAACTTCGCTCCCAAGATCAGTTTGCCGCCGTGGGGCATGGCGTCGATGGCATTTAAATAAATATTGATCAACACCTGCTCGAGTTGCTTGGAATCGGCGTCGATCATCGGCAAGTTTTTGTCCAGGTCGAGGCACAGCTCGATTTTCTGTTGATAGAGACGGTTGCTTACCAGCTTTGCGGTTTTCTCGATGATTTGTTGTATCTCCGTCGGGTGAAGTTCGGCCGCGCTGGGTCGGGAGAATTGCAGGAGCTCCTGGATGATCTTTTGGCAACGTTTGGTCTCTTCATCGATGATTTTTAGATAGCGATATTGCGGGTTGTTCGAATCGGTCTCACTTAACAGATCTTGCGCAAAGCCCATGACGATTCCCAGGGGGTTGTTGAATTCATGTGCCATGGAGGCGGTGATCTCGCCGAGGGAAACCAATCGGCCCGAGGCGATCAGTTGCTGCTCTAGTTCCTCGGCCTGCCGGCGCAGCTTCTGTTCGCTTTCACGCAGCGCTTCCTCAACCCGTCGTCTTTCGGTCAAGTCGCGGGTGACGACGGAAAAACCGACGACGTTCAAACGCTCGTCGAGCAGCGCCGATACGACGGTGTCGGCCCAGAAACGGCCGCCATCTTTACGCACGCGCCAGCCCTCTTGCTCGCAGCGGCCTTTTGCCGCGGCTTCCGTCAGCGCTTGTCCCGGCAGACCCAAGGTTTGATCTTCAGCCGTGTAGAAGCGGCTAAACAGCTCGCCCGTGATTTCTTCTTCCTTGAACCCTTCGATCCTTTCGGCTCCCGTGTTCCACGACGTGACTCGCCCGTCGGGGTCGAGCATGAAGATGGCGTAATCTTGCATGCTTTCGACCAGCAGGCGGAAGCGCTCCTCACTTTGCTGCAGCGCTTTTTGTTTCAGTCGCTCGTTCATATGAAACAGATCGACGAATACCGCGACCTTGGATTTCAGCACTTCAGGAACGACCGGCTTGAACAAATAGTCGACCGCGCCGGTTGCCACGCCGCGATACACGTCGGCTTCCAGGGTATCGATCGCCGAGAGAAAAATAATCGGAATATGGCGCAGGCGCTCGCTCTGGCGGATCAGCTCCGCGGTTTCGAAGCCGTCCATGTCCGCCATGCGCACATCGAGTAATATTAGGGCGAATTCCTGGCGCAGCAGGCGGCGCAGCGCTTCCTTGCCCGACCCGACGGCGACGATCGTCCGCCCTGGCCCGGACAGCAACGCCTCCATGGCTAACAGCGATCTCTGGTCGTCGTCGACGATAAGGATGTTAGCTGTCGGTTCTGAGTTCATAGTTGACTCGTGCGATCCGCTGCTTGCCGAAAAGCCAAATGCGCAGGAGCG
>WNFR01010511.1_pt1 | contig 15320 bp, 16 predicted proteins | sample 5400221 | NCBI WGS metagenome assembly WNFR01 (sample SAMN13153357, study PRJNA577476) | soil metagenome | isolation source: 40 cm soil under Madrone tree | place: USA:California | collected 2016-06-14 | reverse complement strand
AGAACGCAAAAAATACGGACAAAAAGGCGCGCGCAAGCGATTCCAGTTCTCGAAGAGATAATGCAGGTTCGGATTTCGAAATTCGAAATTACAAGAATTCCATCGTCGCGATTTTGATTGGTTGCTTTCAAAGCGAGAGCCCGGGACGCGACGAGTACACAAACCAATTGACATAAAGGAGAAAGCTTTTTGGTTACGGTTACGATGAAAGAGTTGTTGGAGGCCGGCGTTCACTTTGGCCACCAGGTGCGTCGTTGGAATCCGAAAATGAAAGAATACATTTTCGGAGAGCGCAACGGCATTTACATTATTGATCTGCAAAAAACGCAGAAGATGTTTCGCGAGGCACTTCAGTACGTGTCCAACATGATCGGTGAAGATCGCGGTAAGACCGTGCTCTTCGTTGGCACCAAGCGCCAGGCGCAGGATGCGGTGCGGGAAGAGGCCGAGCGCTCGGGACAGTATTACGTGAACCAGCGCTGGCTGGGTGGGTTGCTGACGAATTTTCAGACCGTGCAGAAATCGATTAAGCGTCTGAAAGATCTCGAAGCGATGCAGACCGATGGCCGTTATGAAAAGCTGACCAAGAAGGAACGCATCAAACTTGATCGCGAGCGGCAAAGCCTGGAAAAGGTGCTGTCGGGCATCAAAGGGATGAATCGTTTGCCCGATCTGGTTTTCGTTATCGACGTGCGCAAAGAAGAGATCGCGGTCGCCGAAGCAAACAAACTCGGCATCCCGGTCATTGCAGTCGTCGATACTAACTGCTCGCCGGAAGGAATCGATTACGTAATTCCCGGCAACGACGATGCCTTGCGCGCAGTCCGTCTGTTCGCGTCGCGGATCGCCGACGCGGTGATGGAAGGCCAGCAAATGTTGACCGAAGGCGGTGCTTCCGCTGACGAGCCGGTTACCGATGCAAAACCTGAAGCCGAAGCGTCAGCGCCGGCCGGCGAGAGTGCCGCCGCTCCGGCGGGCGCAGTTGAGAGTGGCGAACCCGAGGCAGAGCCAGAATCCGCGCGGCCCGCACCCAGCGCTGAACCAATCGGTGCACAGCCAGGCAACGCTGTTCTGCAAGATGAACCCGAAGCCGAGAGTGCGGAGGTCGTCGCCGCAAGCTAGAATCAGGGCAATTTCAATTCATCGGCGAGCGCAGCCTCAAAAGCGGAACATCCGCCGGGCTGCGCGTTTTCATGAGGTGGCACAGACTTCAGTCTGTGTATTACCCCCGGAAGCCAAACACAGACTAGAGTCTGTGCCACTAGTGAGGGAGAAATAAGGAATCATGGCAGAGATAAACGCAGCCGCGATTAAGGCGCTGCGCGAAAAAACAGGCGCCGGAATGATGGACTGTAAGAAGGCCATAACCGAAGCCGAAGGCAATGAAGAGCGGGCGATTGAACTCCTGCGCGAGCGCGGTCTGGCTTCGGCCAAGAAGAAAGAAGGCCGCGTCGCCGCCGAGGGCGTCGTCGGATCCTACATACACATGGGCGGCAAGGTGGGCGTGTTGGTCGAAGTAAATTGCGAGACAGATTTCGCCGCCCGCAGCTCGGAGTTTCAGCAGTTGGTGAAAGACATCGCCATGCACATCGCTGCGGCAGAGCCGCGTCACATCTCACGCGAGGAGGTGACCGCGGACACATTGGATAAAGAGCGCGAGATCGCGCGGGCCCAGGCTAAAAACGATCCCAAGAATGCGAACAAACCCGATCAGGTCATCGACAAAATCGTCGAGGGCCGGCTCAACAAATTCTATGAAGAGTTTGTTTTGCTCGACCAACCCTTTATCAAAGATCCGGCCAAGACAGTCGGCGAGTTGGTCACCGAAAGAGTCGCGCAGACTGGTGAGACAATCACGATCAGAAGATTCGCTCGCTACAAGATGGGCGAAGGTCTGGCCAAGCGTGACGACGACTTTGGCGACGAGGTTGCCATACTGGCTGGGAGTTAGTTCAAATACTCTTACACGATGAGCTCTGAACCTCAAAACTCGCCTGCTTACCGCCGCATTCTGCTGAAGATTTCCGGCGAGGCGCTGATGGGCGAGCAGACCTTCGGCATTGATGTGAACGTGGCGCTGGCGGTGGCCGACGAGATTAAGCAGGTGCACGATCTCGGAATCCAGGTCGCGGTAGTGGTGGGCGGCGGCAACATATTTCGCGGCCTCTCAAAGAGCGCCGGTAATATGGATCGCTCGGCCGCTGACTATATCGGCATGCTGGCCACAGTCATGAACGCGGTAGTCCTGCAGGACGCCCTGGAAAAGACCGGCATTCAAACTCGGGTGCTGTCCGCAATAGACATCCCTCAACTGGCGGAATCTTTCATTCGCCGACGCGCAATTCGTCACCTGGAGAAAGGGCGGATTGTGATCTTTGCTGCCGGAACCGGCAATCCCTTTTTCTCTACCGATTCGGCTGCGGCGCTCCGCGCAGCAGAGATCAAGGCCGACGTCATTCTGAAAGCTACCAAGGTCGATGGAGTTTATTCGTCGGATCCAATGGTTGATCCGACGGCCACCAGGTTCGAATGTATTACCTTCATGGAAGTCCTGGAAAAACAACTCAAGGTGATGGACGCCTCGGCGATTTCTCTTTGTATGGAAAATAACCTCCCGATCATTGTCTTCAACATGCGAAAGCCCGGAAACATTGCCCGCGTTGTTACCAGCGGATCTGGTATCGGAACGCAGGTAAGCCACGACTGCAACTGAGTTCTTCGGTTGCTGAACGCTTGACTAAGTCCGCTGTTTTGTCTATTCACGAACAACGGTTTACGATTTACGGTGCGGCACGCGCATCCAGCACGTTAATCGAGGGCGAGATGCCAGTGCCACTCTTTACGGAGTCCTTCATGAGCGAAAAAGACGTCATCAAAGAGACCAAGCCGCGCATGGACGCCGCGATCGACGATGTGCGCCGCAAGCTGGCCACCGTAAGGACCGGGCGCGCCGCGGTAAGCCTGCTCGATAACATTCAGGTTGATTATTACGGCACGCCGACGCCACTGAATCAAATGGCTTCCGTGCACGCGCCTGAGCCGCAGATGCTTACCGTGCAGCCCTGGGATCAGACGCAAGTGGCGAACGTTGAGAAAGCGATTCGGGCTGCTGATCTGGGCTTGAACCCTTCGAACGACGGCAAGCTCGTGCGAATTCCCATTCCCCCACTCACCGAAGAGCGGCGCAAGCAACTCGCCAGGCAGGTCCACGAGATCGCCGAAGAACATCGCACCGCCATACGCAACATCCGCCGCGACGAGAACGACAAGTTGAAAAAGATGTTGAAGGACAAATCGATATCCGAGGATGCTGAACGCGACGGATTGGACGAAGTGCAAAGGCTGACCGATTCGTTCATCTCTAAGATCGACGAACTGTCAAAGTCCAAAGAACATGAGATCATGAGCATCTAGCATCAGTTTGATCGGATCCCTCTCCCTTTGGGAGAGAGGGTTGGGGTGAGGGAATGCGCTAGAGATAGATGGGGAGAAGGTCGATCGTGCTACGCTTCACGCCCTCTCCCTAACCCTCTCCCAGAGGGAGAGGGAATTAAACCTTTCAACCTACTGATGCTCATCTCTCTCGCCCTATCCCTGATTGCCGTCGCGAGCGGCGCGCTTCTCACCTACATATGGGATGAGGACGCACCGCTCGCTTCGCGTTTATGCACCGGCACTTGTATCGGCTTTGCGCTATTAGGGCTGATCGGCCTGGTCTTCGCATTGCTGATTGGTCTAACGAACGCAACTCTGATTGTGACAGCGCTGGTGCTGATAACGCCTGCGCTCCTATTGCGGAACCGGCAGCTCCGCGCTCAAATTGATCAGGACCTCAACCAGGCAACCCAGGCGATCAGCCGCGCAGCCACTCGCCCGGATCGGTGGTCCGTCATTTATTTTCTCTTCTATGCCGCGGTCGCGATCGGCATGTGGTTGGTGTTCTCTCGGGCCATGTTTGAAAAGCCCGAGGGCATTTATACCGGCGTCTTGAACAACTATGGCGACCTGCCTTTCCACCTCAGCGTGATTAGCCGCTTTGCCTTTGGCCAGAACTTTCCACCCGAAGACCCGACCTTCGCCGGCGCTCGGTTTACTTATCCATTCCTGACCGACTTTGTCTCGGCAATGTTCATGCGCGCCGGGGCAAGCTTGCGCGATTCCCTTTTCATCGAAAACTACTTCGTTTCAGTGGCGCTCGTCGGGGTGCTGCATCGTTTTGGCCAGAAACTCCTGCGCAATCGCACGGCGGCGATGCTGACGCCGCTGTTAATAGTCCTGAACGGCGGATTGGGCTGGGTGATGTTGGTTGGCGATGTGAACAAGACCGACGGCGGGGTCTTTCAGGTACTCAGACACATCCCGCATTCGTACACAATTCTGCCCGAAGTTGCGGATGGCTGGCGCTGGGGCAACGCGGTGACCAGTTTGCTGGTGCCCCAGCGTGGATTCCTTTTGGGTATTCCACTGGCAGTGATCGTGTTTACGCAATGGTGGGCTGCGTCGAGCAGCGACGCAGACGCAAAAAGTAAAAAGGTAAGAGGCAAAAAGGAAGAGCGTCGGGACAAGCGCGTGGAATCTGCAGGGAGCTCGAGTGGAAGGGCCGGGTCAACCGTCGGGGATTCTTCCCTTTTTCCTTTTTCCTTTTTCCTTTTGCCGTCCGCTCGGCGGATGCTCGCGGCCGGCGTGGTCGCCGGCCTGTTACCCCTGGTGCACGCGCATAGCTTCATCGTCGTGATGGGAGTGGGCGCTTGCCTGGCTTTGATCAACTGGGGACGCTGGCGCGAGTGGCTCGCTTTCTTTGTGGTGGCTTCCTTGATCGCGATTCCGCAGTTGTTGTGGTCAACCCATGGCAGCGCGGTTAGTACGCGCGCATTTATTGGGTGGGAGTTCGGTTGGGACAGCGGCAACACAAACTTCTTCTGGTTCTGGTTCAAGAACACCGGACTTTTCATCCCGCTGCTAATCGCGGCCCTGCTTTGGAAAGGCGACGACTATCTGGTTTCCCGTAAGCTACTGTTGTTTTTCCTGCCGTTCACGCTCTGCTTCATCATTCCAAACATGGTGAAGTTGGCGCCGTGGATTTGGGACAATGTGAAGGTAATCTTCTACTGGTGGATTGCGTCGGCACCAATCGTCGCGTTATTGCTGGCACGCCTGTGGGAAGGAAGAGCCTGGCATCGAGTGCTGGCGGGCGGCTTGTTCGTCGTGCTCACGTTCGCCGGCGCCCTGGATGTTTTCGCTCTGGTAACCAGCCAGGGTGAGTATCAGGAGTTCGATCGCGACGGCGTCACGTTTGCCGAGATGATCAAGCAGGAGACACCGCCGCGCGCCACTATTCTGCACGCGCCGATTCATAACACGCCTGTTTTCTTAACGGGCCGGCGATCACTGATGGGTTATCCCGGTCACATCTGGACGCACGGGATCGATTTTGGCCAGCGAGAAGCAGACATCAGGAAGATCTATTCCGGCTCGCCCGACGCCGCAAGCTTGCTCAGCAAATACGGGGTCGATTATGTTGTAATCGATCCACAGGAACATTCGTTGATGACAGTAAACACGGATTTCTTCAGTCGCTTCCCGGAAGTTGTGAAAATAGGTGAGTACCACCTCTACAAAATCAAGCCGTAAGAAGTCTCGCGTAAAAGACACGCCGGCAAAGCAGAGCGGCGAAACACGCGCGGCCGGCGACATTGCGGGGATGTCGGAACGCGCCTGGCGATTGTCGTCGGTCGGAATTCTGATCGTTGGGGCTTTCCTGCGGCTCTACAACCTGTCACTCGTTCCCCTGCACCACGATGAAGGCGTTAACGGGAATTTCCTCGTGACGCTGGTGCGCGAAGGCAAGTACGCATACAACCCCGAGAACTACCACGGGCCGACGCTGTATTTCTTCTCGGCAGTCATTCCGTGGATCGCCAGGTTCTTCGGCGGGAAAGCTTTCGGCGACAATTATGGCCTGACCACCTTCAATATTCGTCTGGTTCCGGCCGCCTTCGGGGTCGGCACGATCTGGCTCGTCCTGCTCGTGCGCAAACGTATCGGAACAATCGGAGCGCTATCAGCGGCAGGTTTGATCGCGATCTCACCGGGGGCGGTTTATCTCTCTCGCTATTTCATCCACGAATCTCTGTTCGTCTTTTTCACGCTGGGAATCGTCGTCGCTGCTTTGAAATATTACGACAGCGGGCGCGCCTCGTATCTGATTCTGGCTTCGATCTCCGCGGCGCTGATGGTGGCGACCAAAGAGACCTGGATCATCAACGGGCCGGTCCTCTTGATCGCGCTGGTCACGACCGGTATTTATTTCAGGCTGCGCGAGACGCTGGCCGGAAGGCGGAGTGAATGGCCACTGCGCGAGCGCTGGCGGCAAACGATCGAACGCTTTGGTGGGTCCGTACCCCTGACGACGGTAGCTTTGGTGGCTTTTGCCGTCTTCATCACCATGAACGTCCTGTTCTATTCGTCGTTCTTTACCAACTATCCGAAGGGCGTCAGCGACGCGATGCAGACGCTGCGGTTTTGGTCGCATCGCACGCACGAGCACGAGCATCCGTGGTACCAGTATGTTTACTGGCTGCTGCAGGAAGAATCCGTTCTGATGATTTTGGCCGGCGTCGGAGCCCTAATCGCCGTTTGGCGGGCGAACAATCGTCTCGCCGTTTTCTCGTCGCTATGGTCATTTGGCTTGCTGGCAGGTTATTCCCTGGTCGGCTATAAGACGCCCTGGATCAGTCTCAACTTCATTGTGCCGCTGGCGCTGACGTCAGGTTATGCGCTCGACGTGGCTTATCAGAAGTTAAGAGAGTTTGGGCAACCTCGTCTCTTCATTCTGCTCGCCGTTTTGGTTTCCGCGCCCTGCGTTTATCAGATGTACGAGCTTAACTTTGTGCATTACGATGACGATGCCTACCCTTATGTCTATGCGCACACTCGGCGAGAGCTGCATGCGATGCTCGGCGAAATCGATCGCATCTCAAAGCGGATGGGTACGGGCAACGACACCGGGATAGCGATCGTCTCGCCGGACTATTGGCCTCTGCCCTGGTATCTTCGCGATTACAAAAAGGTGGGTTATTACCAGCAAATCGTGGCTACGAACGAACCAATAATCGTCGGCTCGGTAGCCCAGGAGGAACAGCTCAAGCAAACCTACGGCGATCGATATGTGATCGTCAGTTCCGGCAAGGAAGACGGTAGCTATGATCTGCGGCCGGGGGTTGATTTGCTGTTGTATGTGAGGAAGGACGTAGCGCAGTAGGCTGTAAGGAAGTAGACTGAAGCGAATGCCGAACGGTTCGCTGAAATTTGAATGGGATCCAAAGAAATCCGCGAGTAATCTGCGCAAGCATGGCGTCTCGTTTGAGGAAGCTGCTTCGGTGTTTCATGATCTCCTCGCAACGGTCTACGAGGACCCTGACCACTCAGTCCGCGAAAAGCGATATCTAACCATTGGCACCTCCGCAAAGGGACCACTGCTCCATATCGCCTTCGCAGATCGGGCCGAGCGAATTAGAATAATCAACGCGCGAAAGGTGACTAGAAAAGAAAGAGAACTCTATGAGGAAGAAGGCAGATAAAGACTCGGATGAAATGAGGCCTGAGTACGACCTCAGGAAGCTCAAATTTGTAGGTCGAGGAATCTACGCAAAGCGATATCGATCAGGAACAAACCTTGTCTTGTTGGAGCCCGACGTACGAGAAGCCTTTCCCGACGATGAATCCGTCAATGAGGCTCTGCGGGTGATTGCAAAGGCTGCGAAAAGATCAGCCTCCCCAAACCAAAAGAGTCCAACAAAGGTTCGGCGTCAGTCATCACAAGCCCGATCAGGGAAAGCCCGAGCTGCATGAGCGAACAAGAGCCATCAACCTCTAGACCTTTTGTCTTCACTGTGATTGAAGACGGCGGCGTAAGCGTAACCATCGAAGTCTCGGAAGAAGACTGCCAAGCTGATCTGGCGGCCGGAATCGATGAAGAGGCGACGCTCAAACCAGGTCGCTATAAGATGAAGCGTGGTGGGTTTCTAGCGCGACACCCGGAGTTGAAACTCAAGGAAAAGAAGCGAGGCTGAAATGAATCCGGGAATATTTCTAATCCAAGAGAACGGCGACCTTGTTGAAATGATCGAAACTCCGCCCTATTCCGAAGCCCTGCTGCAGACGTGGCTTGAAAAATATCCATCTCTATTGGCTGGACATCAGATTGATCCGTCCGCGCCACGACGATGGTTGCTAGTTGAACGTGAGTGTGGCGTGCCCTCAGAAGAAGGCGGCGGCGGGCGCTGGTCAGCCGATCATCTGTTCTTGGATCAGGATGCCATACCAACGATTGTCGAAGTGAAGCGAAGCGCAAACACTCAGATTCGACGCGAAGTCGTTGGTCAGATGATGGATTACCCGGCCAACGCAGTCGTCTATTGGCCTGTTGAGCGAATACGAGAAAGATTCGCAAAAACGCATGGACTCGTTGCCGATGAGAAGCTTGAGGAGTTCTTAGATGGTCGGATGGAGGCCGAGGATTTTTGGCAATTGGCGAACGAGAATCTGAAAAAGAAAAAAGTCCGGCTACTATTCGTGGCTGACGAAATCCCGCCTGAGCTTCAACGCATCGTGGAGTTCTTGAACGAGCAAATGGATCCGACAGAGGTTCTGGCAGTTGAGATTAAACAGTTCGTCGGAGATGCGCAAACTGGTCTGGTACCGCGAGTGATCGGACGCACAGCCGAGGCGATAACGAAAAAGCCGTCTTCATCTGCGCATGCTGCAATAAACGAAGAGAAATTCTTTGAGGCACTTACCGAGAATTGTTCACCTGAAGAGATTGAAGTCGCGCAACGAGTACTGAACTGGGGCAAAGAGAACTTTTCTGACATAGTTTGGGGGGGCAGATTCTTTTGCCCCGGTGCTTGTTTACGATGAATCGCGTCAGTCGTATAAACCAATGAGTGTCAAAACGAATGGGAGGGTGAGGATAAAATTTGGCGAGATGAAAAACAGATTGCCCTTTGATCCATCGAACAGGTTAAGGCGGCGGCATCAACGCCCCCCCAAGAATAGGGTGTCTGAATCGGCAGTTTTATGATGCGCTTACCCAAATTCGACTACCGCACGCCGCGCACCATCGCGGAGGCGGTGAAGATCATCGGTGACTCCGGGCCGGACGCGCAGTTTGTCGCCGGCGGCACCGATCTTTATCCGAATATGAAACGCCGGCAACAGACACCGCGCACGGTCATTTCAGTCATGCGGCTAGCGGAACTGAATGAGATCGACGGCGCTGGGAAAGGCGGGCTCAGGATCGGCGCATCCGTTTTGCTTTCCGATATCGTCGAGCATCCAATCATCAAACGCGATTATCCCGTCGTCGCCAGTGCCGCGCGCACCATCTCAACTCCGCTCCTGCGCAATATGGGCACAATTGGCGGCAACCTTTTGCTGGATACGCGCTGCAACTACTACGATCAGAACTATGAATGGCGCAAGGCGATCAATTTCTGTCTGAAGAAAGACGGCGACGTTTGCTGGGTGGCGCCCGGGAGCTCGAAGTGCTGGGCCGTGCAGTCTTCCGATCTGGTGCCGGTGATGGTGGCCATCGGCGCTAAGTTTCGCCTGGTTTCCACACTCGGCGAGCGGATGGTTGACGCTGCCGGATTCTACAACGACGATGGCATTGATTATTTGAAAAAGCGGCCCGACGAACTACTGATTGATATTCATCTGCCGCCAATCAATGGCTGGCGCGCGTCTTATCAGAAGCTTCGCCGGCGTGGCGCTTTTGATTTTCCGGTGCTTGGCGTGGCTGCCTGGGTCAGAACCGGAAGCGGTAGCGACCGGGTCCCAACGGTGGAAGACGCAAAGATCGTCCTCGGCGCCGTCGCTCCTTCGCCCGTGCAAGTGAAAGAAGCCGCGCAAGCATTGATCGGCCAACCATTCGACGAAGAACACATTCGCGCAGCCGCCGAGGCGTGCTATATCAAAGCCCGGCCGCTGGACAACACCGACTTTGTCATGAACTGGCGCAAGCAGATGACGCGCGAGTATGCGTTACGAGCTTTGGAAGCGCTAAGAAGCGGATAACCACAAAGACACGAAGACCCCAAGTTCTTTCAACAGATCCTTTGTGGCTTTGTGGCTTTGTGGTTAACTCTTGTCGTGGGAGACATCGCCGCAATTGTCCTCGCCGCCGGTCGCTCGCGCCGCATGGGCGTCTTCAAACCGCTGCTCCCCTTCGGTGATTCTACGGTTGTCGAAAACTGCATTGGCAATCTTCGCGCGGCTGACATTCAAGACATCATTGTCGTCCTCGGCCATCGCGCTGAAGAAATTCGAGAACACCTGGGAGCACTCGACCTTAGCTTTGCCGTCAATCCCAACCCGGATAGTGAGATGGGTGAGTCGATTGCCCTTGGCGTCGAAGAAGTGAACAGTAGCGTCCGGGCGGTAATTATTGCTCTGGTCGATCATCCGGCCGTGCCGGCGGCAACGGTTACGATTCTGATCGACGAATGGAGACGCGGAGCCCGGCTCGTCCAACCTGAATACAAAGGACGCGGCGGACATCCGGTCTTGATCGATCTTACCTACCGGAATGAATTGCTGGCGCTCGATCCAGCAGACGGTCTGCGCGCGCTGTTCGCTGCACATCGCGATGAAGTAAAACGGGTGCCGGTTGAATCCCCATATGTTGCGCGCGACATGGACACGTGGGAAGATTACCGGCGGCTGCACGAAGATGTCTTTGGCGTTGCCCCAACTCGGACTTGAGCCGATTCTAGGACGGTTTTGGCGGCGATAAGAAATAGTCCAACGAGACACCCTCCGCAATCATCTAACCGCTCGTTGATTGGCCGCCGGTCCCGAAACGGGACCTCAAGATGGGGCCAGGAAAAGGGAGTCAAGATGTTTAGCAAAATTCGCAAGGCCACCGCCATCGCGGTATGTATGCTGGCAGTGGCGATGTCTGCTTCGCTTGCGGCTCCGGCCCACAATCAGTCGGCGGAATTCACTCTGCGCGCAATCGACGGCGAAACGGTAACCTCAACCAGCTTGCGCGGTGAAGCCGTCGTGCTGGCGTTCGGTGCCTCATGGCTGCCGCTGACCCGAAACCAGATGGAAGCGGTGAAGAAACTTGCCGACCAGTACGCCGGACGCGGAGTTGCAGTTTACTGGGTCAGTACCGAATCAGAATCCCCCAAGTCCAAGAACTACGCCGCGGACGAACAGCTGCGCGAGTTAGGGCGAAAGTATAAGGCGACGGTGCTGCGTGATCCGGACGGTGCCGTCTCGAAGAAGCTGGGCGTCGATCAGCTACCGTCAGTGGTAATTATCGACAAGCAGGGGAGTGTTGCCGCGACCATTGGCGGCATGGATCCGACGGCTGATCTTGCGAAACAGTTGGCCGAACGGCTGAATAAGATCCTCTAACCGATTATGGAGCGCGGACATCCCTGTCCGCGCTTCATTAGGCCAACTCACGAACCATCTCGTACAGCAAACGCACCGGCAGTCCCACGATATTAAAGTAGTCTCCGCGAATCTCTTCGATAAAGCGCGCGCCGAGTCCTTGAATCGCATACGCGCCCGCTTTGTCCATTGGCTCGCCGCTCGAAACATACCAATCAATTTCATCCTGACTCATCGCCGCGAACTTGACGTCGGTGGTCTCGCAGGCGACTTGTGATTTTGAAGTGGCGCTGTCGAGGAGTGCAACACCGCTGATCACCCGATGCCACTGGCCACCCAACTTTTGCAACATGCGTTGAGCGTCATCGTGATTGCTCGGCTTCTCCAGGATCTCTTCACCAATCACCACGGTCGTGTCGGCTGCGACAATCAGAGAGCCCACGGCTTGCCGGGCGACGGCTTCCGCCTTGGCTCGAGCGAGGCGTTTGACGTAGGTCACGGCGTCTTCACCGGCGTGGCGCGTCTCATCAATATCCGGTGGGATTATTTCAAATGGCCAACTGATCGTGCGCAAGATATCAGCCCGGCGTGGACTCCCCGATGCAAGGACAATCTTTGGCAGCACGTTCATTCGCGGGCGATCACCGACACGTCCGGTTAAATCTGCCAGTTCCGGCGCGCTCGCTTGGTTGTTTTGCTTGTCTTCCATTAAACTTCACATCCATTTCGAGTCGCGATGGTGGCACAGACTTCAGTCTGTGATCCGAGGTAGTCCCCAAACTCACACAGACTAAAGTCTGTGCCACCAGGAGTTCAAATTGTATTTGGCGGAACATGAGACCAGATGATAGACGTTGCGCGCTTATTGCCCAAACTTCTGAACGCCACCGGCGCGAATCCGGAGATGGTTGAGATCGCCGCAAAGATCGCCTGGACCCGCGCCGCGGGTGACGGCTTGCGTCGACACGCCATTCCCTTCCGGCTGTTTCGCAAGACTCTGGTCGTTTCGGTTGGGGACATTATCTGGCAAAAGCAAATGCAGTCGATGAGCACCGAACTGGTCTCGCGCATCAATCAATTGCTGGGTCGGGAGGTGGTTGAGGATATCGAGTTCCGCATCGATCCAGCAACGGTCGAGTTGGTGCGCGCGAATACACACACGCGGCGGAACTCGCAGGACAAAGTCAGGGGACCAATTCCGGATGAGTTGATTTCGGCGGCCAGCGAGATTGCGGATGAAGATCTGAGAGAGCGGTTTATACGCGCCGCCGAGAATTGCATCGCCCGCCGTCAAGCACGGACGAACACTTAATCATGCCGATTACTGAAACCGACATTGAAAAAATCGCGCAGCTCGCGCATCTGGAGATCACGGACGACGAACGGCGGCTCTTTGCGCCGCAGATTTCTGAGATTGTCACCTACGTCGAGCAACTGAACGCGATCGACACCAGCGCAGTTGAACCGGCCCTGGGCGGCCTGACTACCGAAGGTGAACAGACGGTGTCATGGCGCCCGGACGAAGTACAGCCTTCGCTGGGACAAGAGCTGGCGCTGGATCAGGCGCCCGACGCGGCGGCCGGTCATTTCCGCGTGCCGAAGGTTTTGGGCTAGTTCGTTACCAATCGCCGACTGACAGCTCGCTGAATTGAGTTAAGCTCGATCGGAATACTTTGTGTGTGGCCGTCTTCGTTTGTTTTCGGAATCGCTCTTGATGTTTCGCCGATACGATCCACGAAGCAACACTAAATTTCACGAAAAGAGTTTCAATCGTTAATCGAGAGGACAGTCCAGTAGCATATCGTATCAGTCATGTCTGAAAGCATTGCAAACCTGCGAGACGGCATCGTGCAAGGTGACAGCACCGCCCGCTCAGTGACCGAGTCTGCGCTGGGCGCAGCAGAAAAACTAAACGGCACGCTCAACGCGTTTCTGGAAATCGGCCGCAAAGAGGCATTAAATCGCGCGGCGCAGGTTGATGCCAGAGATCAGTCTGACAAAGCAGCTTTACCGCTTGCCGGCATCCCAATCGCCGTCAAAGACAATATCTGCGTTCGGGGTATGCAGGCCTCTTGCGGCTCGCGCATCCTTGGACCGTACCATCCGCCCTACGACGCGACGGCCATCACTCGATTGATCTCTGCGGGCTCGGTGATTATTGGCAAGACCAACTGCGACGAATTTGCCATGGGTTCCTCAAACGAGAACTCCGCTTTTGGACCGGTGAAAAATCCCTGGGACACCGCGCGGGTACCCGGCGGTTCCTCCGGAGGCTCAGCGGCGGCGGTCGCGGCAGGAATAGTCCCGGCGGCCCTCGGCTCTGACACGGGCGGTTCGGTGCGCCAACCGGCTTCCTTTTGCGGCGTGATCGGTTTGAAACCAACTTATGGCCGTGTATCGCGCTATGGTCTGGTCGCGTTCGGATCGTCACTGGACCAGATCGGGGTGCTGGCCTGCACGTCGGGCGATGCCGCAGCCGTGCTGCAAGTCATCGCCGGACGCGATCCGCATGATGCGACGACCGCCGACGTGCCGGTCCCAGACTATTCGGCCGAACTCAACGAAGACATCAAAGGAATGCGTCTGGGCGTCTCTCGAGCGTTGCTGGGCGAAGGGCTGAACCCCGAAGTGCGTGCGGTGATCGAGAACGCAATCGAAGTCTATCGCGATTTGGGCGCAGAGATTATCGAGATCGATTTGCCGCATGCAAAGTACGCGATCGCGGTTTACTACATCATTGCCACAGCCGAAGCGTCGTCTAACCTCGCTCGCTTTGATGGTGTTCGCTACGGCTTTCGCGCCGAAGATGCCCCAGCGTTGCGAGAGATGTATCGCAAGACCCGCGACGAAGGTTTTGGTGCGGAAGTGAAGCGCCGCATCATGCTCGGCACCTATGTACTCTCCGCGGGTTACTACGACGCCTATTATTTGAAAGCACAAAAGGTGCGCACCTTGCTGCGCCAGGACTTTACTAAAGCGTTCCAGAAGTGCGACGCGGTGCTGACGCCGACTACGCCGACTCCCGCATTCATGTTCGGTGAAAAGGTCGACGATCCGCTGGCAATGTACCTCAACGATGTTTTTACGGTGACAGCGAATCTGGCGGGAGTTCCCGGAATCAGTATTCCCTGCGGACTGTCGTCGGACGGATTGCCGATCGGCTTGCAATTAATGGGAGCTTACTGGAGCGAGGTGGAATTACTTCGTCTGGCGCACGCATATCAGAAAGCCAATCCGTTTACTGCCTCACCGACAGTCCACGCTTAAATTCATCGAGTCGGATGTAGAACGAACGGTCCCGGAGGAACGGAATGTTTATAACCTCGCAATCTCCACTGGATTGCGAAGCTCCTTTAGGAGCGCGATGTTCGTTGTCAGTTCCTGCCGGCCCGGCACGTGCCGCTCCTTCGCAGCTTGATTGTTAGAAGACCCCTGAGGTCTATAAACATTTGGCTCTTACGGAGCCACTTCCTTCGTTGAAAACTTCCTTTGAAACTCCGGCGAGCGCCGCCGCAACTCGAGCCAATCGGCAAACAGACCAGGTGTTTGAATCCATACCTTGAGCCACTCTGCAATCTCTGTCTGTTCTGCACGTTCGGGTTGACTCAGTTTTCGATCTTTCGCCCGTAGCTCTGCGCTTTGCCGGCTGCTAATCGCTATCGTTCGTGCCTGTTTCAACGCGGCCTGATCGCCTGAATCTTCCGCGCGCCGACGCAACTTCTCCAGTTTCTTAATCAATGCCTCGGCGTTCTTGAGGCGGAGAGGCTTTCCCGTCAGCAGGTCATCGAAGCCCTGCAACTGTCCGAGATCCTTTTCAATCTTTGCTTCGCGCCAGCGTGCATCGAACTCGATCACTTCGGGGTGACGCAACTCTGCGCCTTCATCCGCCAGCACCCGGGCAATCGCGGCCGGGCTCA
>WNFR01010377.1_pt1 | contig 15322 bp, 14 predicted proteins | sample 5400221 | NCBI WGS metagenome assembly WNFR01 (sample SAMN13153357, study PRJNA577476) | soil metagenome | isolation source: 40 cm soil under Madrone tree | place: USA:California | collected 2016-06-14 | reverse complement strand
GCGACCGCTTCGCGCCAGTCGGCTCGAGCGGCCTTGGGAAAGAATTGGCGAAGGGCCGCGAACTGGTGTGCCGAGCTTTGGAGAACCTGACCAATCAGATATTCAGTCAGCGCGATGTTGTCTCGCGCCACTGCCAGCAACGGCTCTATGTTGCCGGGCCTTATTGACTCGAAGAGGTCGGTCAGCGAACCGTACTTCAGGAACCTGCTGGAGAAGCCGGCATAGGGTCCGAACAGCAACGACTTCTTGCCTTCGATGATGCGGGTGTCGAGATGCGGCACCGACATCGGCGGCGATCCCTGTGCGGCCTTGCCGTAGACCTTGGCGTGATGGCGGTCGCTGACTGCGCTCTCGTCGCACCGCAGCCAGATGCCGCTGACCGGGAAACCGCCATAGCCATGGCCTTCCGGGATGCGCGACTTTTGGAGCAGCTCGATGGCAGCCCCACCCGCGCCGATGAAGACGAATTTGGACGACACTGCGTCGCGCTCGAACGTGTCGACGTCCTCGACACCCACCCACCAGGCGCCGTTGTCCCCACGGTCGAGATCTACGACGCGATGCTTGTAACGCACTGAAACGCCGGGCTGGGCGGAAAGATGCTTTACCAGCAAGTGAGTGAGCGCGCCGTAGTCGACATCCGTACCGGTGATGATGCGAGTCGCCGCGAACGGCTCCTCGTCCCCACGGCCGTCCATGATCAGCGGAGCCCATTCGGCGATCTTGGCTCGGTCCTCGGCGTACTCCATTCCGTGGTAGCAGTGGTTTGCGGACATCTCATCGAAGCGCTTGCGCAGGAAGGCGACATTGTCCTTCCCCCACACGAAGCTCATATGCGGGCAGGGATGGATGAAGGCACGCGGGTCCGGGATCGCGCCTTTGCCGATCAGGTAGGACCATAGTTGGCGTGACAGATCGAACTCGGTGTTGACCTTGAGCGCATCGGAGATGTCGACACTCCCGTCGGAGCGCTGAGGCGTGTAGTTCAGCTCGCAATTGGCCGCGTGGCCGGTACCCGCATTGTTCCAGGCCTGCGAGCTCTCCTGCGCGCAATCATCGAGTGTCTCGAATATGGTAATGCCGAGCGAGGGATCGAGCTCCTTGAGCACAGTGCCAAGGGTGGCGCTCATGATGCCCGCGCCGATCAGCACGACATCGAGTGTACCAGGGTTTTGGGTGGCGATCATGACGGGCCTCCCTATTGGTCAGCTTGGCGATGAACTGGGCGAGTTGGCAACGAACGGCGGCTCGACGCCTGGCCTTAGGATCACATAGGCCCGGCGCCAAGGATTGTCGTCGACAAGCTTCCAGTTGTGGCCGGTACCTGCTGTGTCTTCGGCAAGGAGAATGTCGCCCGGGTGCAGCATGAAGTGCTCGCCGGTGCGCGTCTGGAAGTCGAGCGTGCCGCTTAGTGTGATGACAAACTGGCGGGCCGGCGCGTCGTGCCATTCGAAGGCTCCGCCGGCTCTCGTCTCGCGGAATGAGATGCTAGCGACGCCGACGGTGCCGCTGAGAATGTCACCGCGCTCGCCCTTGGAAAGGTCAATTACGCCTTCCTCGAAATAGGAGTTGTTATCGTCCCCGGTCCAAAGCCGGATACAGCGTATCATTAAGAGGCTCCTTGTTCTGGTCCAGCGAAAGCCTGTCACTGAGGCAGGCGGGAAAGCGAAGCCACATCAGGCTCCGCGGACCCCTTCTCCGATGATGTTCTAGGGAAGGATCACGTTGTCATATTCCTCCTCCCTGACTTTTCCCCAACTCAGCGCGGCCACTCTGAGGGTCGAACAGTCCGCGGCCTGCTCGGCGGTACGGTAACGGCGCGTGCTCTCTGCCTTCGTCAGCACATGGCGACGCGCGACGATCGTTCTCAACGCGTCGAGGAACCGGACATTGTCGTGTGGCAAATCATGGCGCGGAGTGCCGAAATCGACTGCCATCGTTGCCATGGTCGTTGCTCCTTGTTTCAGTAATGGTCGGCGGTTGGCCGGACCTTTCCTCTGAAGACGGCGTAGCTGATCACGGTGTAGAGCAGCATCAGCGGGAAGACGAAAATGCCCGCTCCCCAGAACATGAAGGCGAGAGTGGAATGAGGCGACGCCGCTTCTTCGATGGTGATCGAGAACGGGACCATGTAAGGCCAGAACGAGATCGCCAGGGTACCGAACGCGGCGGCAAAAATGAGTGCCACCATGTAGAATGGCGCTCCGTCCCGGCGATGCCGAACGCTCGCCGCCGCCACGAGCGCCGCGATGACACCGATCGCTGGGAAGACGAGCAGATACGGCCGCTCGAGCCATCGGCTCATGACCTGAAGGTTTTCGGCCAAGGCATAAGCAAAGACGACGACCAGGAAAGCGAGCAGTCCGACCGACAGATAGGGGATCAGGCGATAGGCCGCGTCCCGGAGATCGGCCTCAGACTTCTTGACGAGCCAGCAGGCACCGAGCAAGGCATAACCGAGACACAGGCCGACGCCGCACAGGATTGCAAACGGACTGAACCAACCGAATTCGCCGCCGGTATATTGGCCGTTGGAAATCGGGAGCCCCTCCACGAGCGCGCCGACGGTCAGTCCTTGGATAAACGCGGCGACGAGAGATCCTCCGGCGAAGCCGCCATCCCAGACCCATCGCATTCTCTCGGTCTTATAGCGATACTCGAACGCCACGCCGCGCAGGATCAGCCCCGCCAGCATCAGCAGAAGCGGCAGATAAAACGCGGAGAAAAGCGTCGCGTAGACGACAGGAAACGCGCCCCAGAGCACCACTCCGGCCACCACGAGCCAAGTCTCGTTGCCGTCCCAGATCGGCGCAACCGCGCTCAACATCTCGCGCCGTCGTGCCTCGTCACGCGTCAGGCCGAAGAGAATACCGATGCCGAGATCGAACCCGTCGAGCAGCACATAGAGGAGTATGCTGACGGCCAGTATGGCCACCCAGAACATGACCACGACTATTCTCCTGCGGCGACGTTATGAGTGCCCGGCGCGAGGTGGTGTTCATCGACAACCGACATCGGGCGGTTGGGAACTGCGGAGGCTGGGGGCAGAACCAGGTGTCCCGCAGGACCCGCGCGCAGCAGTCGGTGGATGTAGAAGGTTCCAAAGGCGAAAATGAAGCTGTAGACGGCGCAAAAAACGATTAGCGATATCGTTGCGGCGCGGGTGGTCAGGAACGGCGTCATGGCGTCGGCGGTCCGCAGAACGCCGTAGACGGTCCAAGGCTGCCGCCCGACCTCGGCCGTAAACCAGCCCGTCAATGTCGCAATGAAGGGTAGCGGAAAGCTGAGAAACGTCGCCCACAGCAGCAGCCGGCTTTGCTCGATGCGCCCCTTGCCGATCAAATAGGATCCGACCCAGGCGACCAGCAGCATGATCAGCCAGCAGCCGACCATGATTCTGAACGTGAAGAACGGGATGAGCACTGGTGGCCTGTCCTTCGGCGGGAAGTCGGTCAACCCGACCTCCTTGGATGAGAAGCTCATGCTTCCGATCAGACTACCGAGAACGGGGATCGAGATCGCATAGTGGTTGCTCTCCGTCTCCTCATCGGGAATCGCGATCAGGACCTCGCTTGCCGGCTGCTCATCGTGCCAACGGCCTTCGATGGCGGCGAATTTGACCGGCTGATAGTTGTGGACGTAATCGCCGTTGAGGTGCCCGAAGAAGCCCTGAATCGGCAGCAGCACGGCCGCGAGGTACAAGCCCATGCGGAGCATGATGTGCGCCTCGGCGGCAAATTCCTGACGCAGCAGGTACCATGCGCCGGTTGCGGCGACGCACAACGCGCCGGTGATGTACGAAGCCAGCAGCATATGAGGGAATCGCACCCACAGCACCGGACTGAAGAGGATCTTGAACCAGTCGACCGGAACAAAAGCGCCGTTTTCGATCACATAACCGACCGGCACCTGCATCCAGCTGTTGTTGCCCATGATCCAGAAGGCTGAGAAAGTGGTTCCCAGCGCCACCATTCCGGTAGAAAACAGGTAGAACCACGGCGGGACGCGGGAGCGGCCAAACAGCAGGATCCCGAAAAAGCTCGCCTCGAGGAAAAAGGCGGTGAAGGTCTCGTAAAGGAGAAGCGGGCCCTGGATGGGTCCGGACATTCGAGCGAGCACGCTCCAGTTGGTGCCGAACTGGAACGCCATGACGATGCCGGAGACGACGCCGAGCCCGAACGCCACCCCGAAGATCTTGAGCCAGAATTCGAAGACCAGACGATAGGCCGGACGCCCGGTCCACAGATGCAGAGCCTCGAGGACGGTGAGCCACGCCGCCAGCCCGATCGTGAAGGACGGGAAGATGATGTGGAACGAGACGGTAAATGCGAATTGCAGCCGTGATAGGAGAAGCGCCGTCAGGTCCATTGGAGTCGTCCGTTAGCGCCACAGGTTCGTGCGGGCGAGGTCGATCACTTCATCGGCCTTGCCGCTGATCACGGCTTTGACCATGTAGAGCGTGAAGCCCTTGGCCATCTCCAAGGTGATCGAGGGCGGCATCGCCAACTCGGTGCGGTTGACGACGGCATCGACCAGCACCGGCCCGTTATGAGCAAAGGCGGCGGCGATCCCGGCATCGACTTCGGCCGGGTCTTCGAGCCTGATCCCGCGGACACCAACAGCTTCGGCCATCGCGGCGAAGTTCGGGTTCTTGAACTCGGTGCCAAATGGGAGAAAACCAGTGGATTTCTGCTCGAGCTCGATGAAACCGAGCGCGCCATTGTTGAACACCACGACCTTTACCGGGAGGCCAAGCTGCACCAGGCTGAGAAAGTCGCCCATCAGCATCGTGAAACCGCCATCGCCCGACAGCGCGATCACCTGGCGGCCGGGAAAGGCCGACTGTGCGCCGATCCCTTGCGCGAGCGCATTGGCCATCGAGCCATGCCAGAAGGACCCGATCAGCCGCCGGCTGCCGTTCATCGCGAGATAGCGTGCGGCCCACACCGTCGGCAGCCCGACATCGCAAGTGAAGACGGCGTCTTCTGCGGCGTGGTCGCTGATCGCCTTGGCGATCTGCTGCGGATGGATCAGCCTCTTGCCCGGTGTGCCGGCAGCCAGATCGTCGAGCCCTTTGCGTGCGCTGGTATAATGCTGCTGCGCCTGGCTCAGATGGGTCCCGTCCCATTTCTGCTCCAGCAGCGGCAGCAGCGCCTCGATTGTCGCCCGGACGTCGCCGACGACCGCAAGATCAACCGCCGCCCGCCGGCCGATTTGCTCGGCTCTGATATCGACTTGCGCGATGCGGACGCCTGACCCCTGCGGATAGAATTGCCGATAGGGGAAATCGGTCCCGAGCATCAGCAGGACATCGCAATCGAGCATCGCGTAATAGCCGGACGAAAAGCCGATCAACCCGGTCATGCCGACGTCGTAAGGATTGCTCCATTCGACATGTTCTTTGCCGCGCATGGTATGCACCATCGGGGCCTTGAGTCGCTCGCCCAATGCCAAAAGCTCATTGCGCGCGCCCTCACACCCGGAGCCGCAGAGTATCGTAATGCGGCTCTTGCCGTTCAGCAGCCCTGCCAGCCGTCCGAGATCCTGTCCCCTCGGCGTCACGACCGGTGCCGCCGGCAGCAAACCCGCGGCCTGCGACGGCGGCGCATCGGATGCGGGCTGCAGCGCGATGTCGCCGGGCATCACCAATACCGAGACGCCGCGCTTGCCGACGGCCTCGCGGATCGCAACCTCCAGCGCGCGCGGCATCTGGTTGGCACCAGAGACTAGTTCGCAATAATGGCTGCACTCTTTAAAGAGCGTCTGCGGATGCGTTTCCTGGAAATACCCGGCCCCGATTTCGGCGGAAGGGATCTGCGCGGCGATCGCCAGCACCGGCACACGCGATCTATGACAATCGAACAGGCCATTGATCAGGTGCAGATTGCCCGGGCCGCAGCTCCCGGCGCAGACGGCGAGCTCCCCCGTCAGATGCGCCTCGGCGCCCGCCGCGAAAGCGGCAACTTCCTCGTGCCGCACATGAACCCACTCGATCTTGCCTTGCCGGCGCAGCGAGTCGGTCAGCCCGTTCAGACTGTCGCCGACAATACCGTAGATCCGCTTGACACCGGCTGCCGCGAGGGTTTCAGCAAACTGATCAGCGACAGTTTTTGCCATGTATCCCTCCTCAGTAGAACGCAGGATGAGGACTGACCGCCAGCCAGAGTAGTTAAGTCGAGTTAACCGTTGTAAATTTGTATAAAGGTCGCCACTGGGGCTTTCTTGGACCGTCAAGGCCGTTCTGCCAGCTGCTCGCCTTGGTGGAACGATGGCGGGTTGATCTGTCCCACATCAAAAATCTGAACCTGTCCGCCAAGGCGCCGCTGCGATCAGCCGTCGCAATTTTGCTCGAAAATGATCAAGGTTTCGCCACAATGGCACTGGGTGAAACACCCGACCGGGGTTGAAGTTCCCGGCTCATACGCTCGGTTTCAAATAAACGCCCGACTCCGCTCCTCTCGGGGCGAACGGCCGGCATAGCCGGTCGGCGCATTGGATCGCGCGGAGTTTAGGTCGACAATCGCAAAGTTGTGCTGGGACATGAGAGCCTCGTGAATCCTCGCGGGGACGCTTCACGTGTCCGGTTATTGCCGTGTCAGCGCTCCGTTATCTAAGCAACGCCGACTGGTAAGTCCTGGGCGCAGCGTGAGTACTTCCGAAAAATGTCGGTTGACCCTGGAGAGCTGAAGAAGTGCCGTCGGCCACAGCGTTCCCCGGCGCCATCTCATCTTCGATCAGGTCCGAGAACGGCGCAGTTCGGCCGCTTTTCGGGGACAGGCGCACCGCCTCCCCCAACCGGTCGAGATCGTCTTGATCATCGAAGAAGTTGCAGTGGATGTGAGGCGCGGTCCGTGAATCACGGCTCGACAGGCACAGCCGACCGATCGACTTCGGCAGCGTCACGGTGCAGGCGAGGACGACCGCGCCTGCGGGCGGCTTCATCGCGTTCGCGTCGTGCTTGAGCGCATATCTGCAAGCTCCTGAAATCGTTCGTATCGCCAGGGCTCTACATTGCGCTTCCCATGGCAGCGCGCACGGGATTGGCAAGCGGCAGCTTTCTCCCTAGAGTCGACGGTCGAGAATTTGGTGCGACGTAAGCCGCGTTTTCGGTGCCACCCCCTCTACCGGAGGCCTGCATGCACGACTGGCCTTACGCGATCCCTGACGCGCTGCACGGTCCCGCATCTAATGTGCGGCATGGGCCTCGGCGCTCGGGCTTGCTTCGCTGGCTGGTCGTATGCGCCGCGGTGCTGGTCGCTTCCTGTCGGCAGACCGGCATGCTGGATCCGCAGGGGCCGATCGCGGCGCAGGAGCTACTCCTGCTGATCAACTCGACGGCGATCATGCTCGTGGTCGTGGTTCCGGTGGTCCTGGCGACTCTGGCGTTTGCCTGGTGGTACCGGTCGTCAAACCTCCGCGCCAGCCGCAGCTCGGACGAGTCCTATGAAGGGCGTCTCGAGTTCGTCCTCTGGTCGATCCCGGCGCTGATCGTGATCCTCTTGGGCGGGGTCATCTGGATCGGTTCGCATCAGCTTGATCCAAGAGCGCGGATTCCGGCGAATGGGGACCCGCTTCGGGTCGACGTCGTGGCGCTCGACTGGAAATGGCTGTTCATCTACCCCGATCAGGGGGTTGCCACGGTCAATCAACTGGTCGTGCCGGCCGGAACCCCGGTCCACTTTCGGCTCACCTCGGCGACGGTGATGAATTCCTTCTTCATCCCGCAGCTCGGCAGCCAGATCTACACAATGGGCGGCATGACCACCCACCTCAACCTGCTTGCGGATAAGCCGGGCGAATATCCGGGCTTCTCGGCAAATTTCAGCGGCGACGGCTTTGCCGAGATGCGGTTTATCGCCAAAGCCGTGCCGGCCGGCGATTTCGACGCCTGGGTCACGCAGGTGCGCGGCACCGGGTCGACCCTCGACGATGCCGGGTACGCCGCATTGGCAAAGCCGAGCATAGCCGTGCCGCCGGGGACCTATCGCTCTGTCGAGCCCAACCTGTTCGAGCGCATCATCGACCAGACGACGGCGGTGCCCGAAAAGGCGCGCGCGGGCGCGGCCTGGTGTCCGCCGCTGCAACAGGCGGGAGGTTGACATGCTGGGCAGGCTGAGCTGGGCGGCAATTCCTCTCGACCAGCCGCTCCCGCTTTATGCCATGGGAGTGGTCGTCCTCGGTATTCTGGCCGTGCTCGCGATCGTCACCGTAAAGGGTTGGTGGCCCTATCTGTGGCGCGAGTGGTTGACCAGCGTCGACCATAAGCGGATCGGCGTGATGTATTTCGCTCTGGGACTGGTCATGCTGCTGCGCGGCTATTCCGACGCGATCATGATGCGCTCGCAGCAGGCGATCGCAGTCGGTGACGCCCAGGGATACCTGCCTCCCGATCACTACGACCAGATCTTCTCCGCGCACGGCACGATCATGATTTTTTTTGTGGCGATGCCGCTCGTCATCGGACTGATGAACTTTGCCGTGCCATTGCAGCTCGGCGTGCGCGACGTCGCCTTTCCCGTGCTCAACTCGGTCAGCTTTTGGCTCACGGCATCGGGCGCGCTGCTGATCAACGTGTCGCTCGTGATCGGCAGTTTCGCGCGCACCGGTTGGATGGGCTACCCGCCGTTGTCCGAGCTCGCCTTTTCGCCCGATGAGGGTGTCGACTATTACCTCTGGTCATTGCAGATCTCGGGTATCGGCACCTTGCTCACCGGCGTCAATTTCGTCACCACGATCCTCAAATTGCGCGCCCCCGGCATGACCTATTTCCGCATGCCGGTATTCTGCTGGACCGCACTTGCCGCAAATCTGTTGATCGTTGCCGCCTTCCCGATCCTGACCGCGACTTTCGTGATGCTGCTGCTCGACCGTTACCTCGGCATGCATTTCTTTACCAATAACGCCGGCGGCAACCAGATGATGTATGTCAATCTGTTCTGGGCGTGGGGCCATCCTGAAGTCTACATCCTGATCCTGCCGGTGTTCGGCGTCTTCTCCGAGGTGGTCGCGACGTTTTCCGGCAAGGGGCTGTTCAGCTACCGCTCGATGGTTCTCGCGACCTTAGGGATCTGCATCCTCTCTTTCATGGTCTGGCTGCATCACTTCTTCACAATGGGGGCGGGCGCCGACGTCAACGCCTTCTTTGGCATCATGTCGTCGATCATCGCGGTGCCGACCGGCGTCAAAGTCTTCAACTGGCTGTTCACAATGTTCCGCGGTCGCATCGTGTTCAAGACGCCGATGCTGTTTGCGATCGGGTTCATCTCCGCGGTCGCATCGTGTTCAAGACGCCGATGCTGTTTGCGATCGGGTTCATCGTCACCTTCGTCATTGGCGGCCTGACCGGCGTTTTGCTGGCGGTTCCGCCGGTCGATTTCGTGCTCCACAACAGTGTCTTCCTGGTCGCGCATTTTCACAACGTCATTATTGGCGGCGTCGTATTCGGCGTACTGGCGGGGTACAATTATTGGTTCCCGAAGGCGTTCGGGTTTACTCTCGACGAACGGTTCGGCAAGGCCAGCTTCTGGTGCTGGCTGATCGGCTTTTATCTCGCCTTCATGCCGCTCTATGTACTGGGTCTGCATGGCATGACCCGCCGTCTGCAACACATTCCCGACGCGAGCTGGCAGCCGCTGCTGCTGGTCGCCGAGCTTGGCGCCGTCGTCATCTTCCTCGGCATCCTCTGCCAGATCGCTCAGCTCTATGTCAGCATCCGCACGCGCGAGCAGCGCCTCGACCTGACCGGCGACCCGTGGAACGGCCGGACCCTCGAATGGTCGACCTCATCGCCGCCGCCGGCCTACAACTACGCCGCGCTGCCGAGCGTCGAGACGATTGACGCGTTCTGGCACATGAAGCGCACCGGGCGGCCGCCGGTCGAACCGGTCTACGAAAATATCGAGATGCCGCGCAACAGCCCGGTCGGTTTTATCACCGCCTTCTTTGCGGTGGTCATGGGCTTTGCGCTGATCTGGCAGATCTGGTGGATGGCGATCGTCGGCGTCCTCGCCGCCGCCGTCACGGTGCTGATAGCCGGCTGGAGCGACGAGCGCGAGCACGAAATCCCGGCCGCCGAAATTGCACGAATGGAACGGGCCCGGCTCGGGGCCTGAGGCAGCCCGCATGACGATAGCAACGATCGACACAGTCGCGACCGGCGTTCCAACCGAGCTCGCACGCGGACGCGGCGGCGGCGGACCGGCCCCGAAGCGCATCGTTGTCGCCTATGGGTTCTGGATCTTCATCCTCAGCGACATCGTCATGTTTTCGGGGCTGTTCGCAGCCTATGCGGTATTGTCGCGCAATACCGCCGGCGGACCGACCGGCGCCGAGCTGTTCAACCTGCGTAACGTTTTTACCGAGACGATGTGTCTGCTGTTCTCGAGCTACACATGCGGGCTCGGGGCATTGTCTGCCGAACGGCGGCAGCCGGCGCGCTTCTTGAGCTTCGCTGCCCTCACCTTCGTGCTCGGTGCGGCCTTTCTCTTCATCGAGTGCTCGGAATTTGCCGGCATGGTGGAGAAGGGCGCTGGGCCCTCGCGCAGCGGCTTTCTGTCCGGCTTCTTCACTTTGGTTGGCACGCACGGCGTGCACGTCACCAGCGGCCTAATCTGGCTCATCTATCTGGTGGCTCAGGTCATCGCCAAGGGCTTGCGGCCCGCCGTGCTCCGGCGCCTGTTGTGCTGGAGCCTGTTCTGGCACGCGCTGGACATCGTCTGGGTCGGGGTATTCACGTTGGTCTATCTGATGGGAGACTTCCAGTGATGGACGGTCAGGATCGCGTATTCGACGACCGCACGCCGGGTGTCGAACACGAAGAGTCCACGGCTAACTTTCTGTCCTACACGGCCGGGCTCGGGCTCGCGATCCTGGCGACGATCGGCTCTTTCGTCGTATCGCAAACCAATTTGCTGTGGGCCCCGGGCATACCGGTCGGGCTGGTCGTGCTCTCCTTCGCGCAGATCGGCGTCCACCTCGTCTTCTTTCTGCATCTCGGCAGCGGGCCCGACAACACGAACAACATCCTGGCCCTTGCGTTCGGCGTGCTGATCGTCTTTCTCGTCATCACCGGCTCATGCTGGATCATCGCCAATCTCAACGCCAACATGATGCCCATGTCTGTGAACATGCCGCGCTGACCCCGTCCGCGCGAAACTCCGACTGCATATCGTCCCCGCGATGTTCGGGGCCTCTGCTCATTTTTTGCGAAGCGCAGCGAACGCTGCTTGCGGTCACGGCGGACTGCTGTCACCGAAAGGGAATTGCCGCTAGGGTGTGCGCTGTGACAGGGCGGCGCTTTCCAGTGCGTGAAAGCCCCACCCAGATTCGGTTCGGGTTGCCGCACGTTCTGCACTCGATGCCGCTGCGCCGGTCATGATACCGTCGGCGATCGCGCGTACGGATCGCCGAAGAAGACGAGCGCGTCTTCGACAAACCCGGTTCCCTTGGGCAGCGCCCTTGGGCAGCGTCCTTTTGGCTGAAATCACCGCCATGGGCGACGGTGTGGGAGGGGTGGCCTTCAGGGCATTGACCCGCGCGTTCGCAGTCGCGAGAGTTGCAGCTTCGGCCGAAATCGGCGAGGGCACGCATGTCAGCATGGGAGGCGATAAGGAACTTCGTCCTCGAAAGGGGCAGAGATTTTCGTCAGAGACGCCGGCCGGTCGTTGAGGAGGACAGCTCGAACCCTTCGCCGAGCTGCCCCAACGTCCCGGTGCAATTTGACGGACCACAAATCGACGAACCATCCGACCTGCCGGTTCGGGGTAAAGTGAAGTGGTTTAATCCCAAAAAGAGGTACGGTTTCGTCGAGCTCTCGGGCGGCTCCGGCGATGCCTTCCTCCATGCGACCGTGCTCGGACGCGTCGGCATCAGCGCTATACAACCTGGCGTGACGCTTGAGTTGCGGGTGGCTCCGGGGGAGCGGAGCCTCCAGGTGACCGAAATCATCAGTGTGGACAGCAGCACCGCCTCCCCATCCAGACCGCCGCGAGCGAATATTGGATCACCCTTCGACCGAGCGGCGTCGGAAGCGGGCGTCCAGGAGACGGGGACCGTGAAGTGGTACAACCCCACGAAGGGCTTCGGCTTTATCGTTCGCGATAGTGGCGGAAAGGACGTCTTCGTCCACACCTCAGCACTTCAACGGGCGGGCATCATGGGTCTCAACGAGGGGGATCGCGTTGTTGTTGTTGGGATTACCGAGGGCCGAAAGGGGCCCGAAGCCGCTTCGATTCGGCTAGCCTAATCGAGGCGACGCGCCAAGCTTCGAAGCAATAAATAAACGTTCTCGCGACCGCTACCGCTCGTCTGGGATGGAAGGGCGCGCGGAACCTCCATAATCCTCCACAGAATCCGCCTACATCTACAAAGCCGTCGGGGTCCGATTGTGGGATGTTTACTCGGCGAGAGGCAGCAAGATGTTTTTTCTTGGATAAGACGTTACCAAATGGCGGAGGGGGCGGGATTCGAACCCGCGAGACGATTCATCACCGTCTACACACTTTCCAGGCGTGCGCCTTCAACCGCTCGGCCACCCCTCCGTGCCCGACTGAGTTCCTGGGCGCTGGGCTGCCAGACTAGCGAAGCGGCCGGGGGCGCGCAACGAGAGGAGCGCGGTCAGAGCATACCGAGAGAGCTCTTGCCCTTTGGCGGCGGAAAGGCGCGGTCGAGCGCGGTCAGATCTTCTTCCGTAAGCGCGATATCGAGCGCCCCGCGGTTCTCGCGCACATGCTCCGGGCGCGACGCTTTGGGGATCACGATCGTCCCCTCCTGCCGCACCAGCCAGGCGAGCGCGACCTGCGCCGGGGTTGCGCCACCGCGTCGGGCGATCTCGGCGAGCGCGGGGTTTCCGAGCATGCGGCCTTGGCCGAGCGGCGTGTAGGCCATGATCGCGATGCCACGCTCGCGGCACCAGGGCACGAGATCCCATTCAGGGCCGCGGCGGCTGAGGTTATAGAGCACCTGGTCGGCCGCGACGGTCTCGCCGCCGCTCAACCCGACCCACTCCGCCATGTCGGCGCGGTCGAAATTGCTGACCCCATGATGGCGGATCTTGCCGTCGCGCTCGAGACGCTGGAAGCCTTCCAAGGTCTCGGCGAGCGGGATCGAGCCGCGCCAATGCAGCAAATAGAGGTCGATCCGGTCGGTGGCGAGCCGTTTGAGGCTGCGCTCGCAAGCGGCGACCACACCGGCGCGCGAGGCATTGTGGGGGTAGATCTTGCTGACCATGAACAACTGATCGCGGATGCCCTCGGCGGCTCGGGCGACGACCTCCTCGGCGCCGCCGCTGCCGTACATCTCGGCCGTGTCGATCAAGGTCATGCCGAGATCGATCCCGAGCCGCAACGCCGCCGCTTCCTCGGCGGCGCGGCGCCGGTCCTCGCCCATGTACCAGGTCCCCTGACCGAGCGCCGGCACCTGCTCGCCACTGCGCAAGGTTACGGCTCGCAACTGTTCGCTCATCTCCCATCTCCCACGGTGTGCTGACGGCGCAGAAAGACGAGCCGCGCCGCACCATAGACGCGCTCGTCGAGGAGGGTGAATCCGGCGGGCGGCGCCAATTCCTCGCGCGCCCCAATCTCGACGACGGCGAGCGCTTCAGGCGCCAGCCATCCGGCAGCCCGGAGCGCCGCCAACGCTGAGGCGGCCAGTCCGCTGCGGTAAGGCGGATCGAGAAACGCCACCGCGCAACTCGATGTCGCGCGCGGTGGGCGGGTGGCGTCGCCAGGCACGATTTGGGCGCGGGGGCGCTCACCCAGCGCGTCGATGTTCTTGCGCAGGATCGCCAACGCTTCGCGGTCCTGCTCAATGAACACCGCCGCAGCGGCGCCGCGCGACAAGGCTTCAAGGCCGACTGCGCCCGTTCCGGCAAAGGCATCGAGCACCGCCACTCCGGCATAAGGCACGCCTTCGGCCGCTAACGTCCCATGCGACAGGATGTTGAACAGCGCCTCGCGAGCGCGGTCGCTGGTCGGCCGCACCGTCTCCCCTGGCGGGGCCAACAGGCGGCGGCCGCGGTGACTACCGGCGACGATCCGCACGCGCGCTCGCCAGATGCGGCTTGCGGCTGATGGGTTGGCGGTGGGGCGCGACAGTCCCGGGGTCGCCGCTTCCGAGCTGCTCCGTCAGCACCTTCTTCGATACCTCCGCAACTGCACCGCGGGCTAAATTGCCGAGCTGGAAGGGCCCATAGGCGAGGCGGATCAGGCGTGTCACCTGGAACCCCAGATGTTCGAGCACCCGGCGCACCTCGCGGTTCTTCCCTTCCCGCAACGCCATCGCGATCCAGGCGTTGCTGCCTTGCCGGCGTTCGAAGCTCGCGCGGATCGGGCCGTAGGATACGCCGTCGATGGTGACGCCCTTTTCGAGAGCGGCGAGCCGCTCCGGCTCGACCTCGCCATGCACCCTGACCTTGTAGCGCCGGAGCCAACCGGTCGACGGCAATTCGAGGCGGCGGGACAGCGAGCCGTCATTGGTCAACAGCAGCAACCCTTCGGAATTGAGATCCAGCCGGCCGATCGAAATCAGGCGCGGCAGCTCTTTCGGCAGAGCGTCGAAGACCGTCGGCCGCCCCTTTTCGTCGCGATGTGTGGTGACGAGCCCCGCCGGCTTGTGATACCGCCACAAACGCGGCCGCTCGGGCGCGGGCAGCGGCTTGCCGTCGACGCGGACGTCGTTTGTGGCGGTGACCGTCACCGCCGGCGTGGTCAGCACATGACCATCCACGGAAACTCGTCCCTCGCCAATCCAGCGCTCGGCATCGCGGCGCGAGCACACCCCGGCGCGCGCCAGCAATTTCGCAATGCGCTCGGGGCGCTCGCCCTGCGCCGTGTCGAGGTCGACGTCGCTCACCCGCCGGCGGCTTCGACAAAGGCTCGGAAGATCCGGCGGTCCGCCTCGTTTATCTCGAACTCGGGATGCCATTGAACGCCGAGGCAGAAGCGGTGACGGGGGTTTTCGATACCCTCGACGACACCGTCCTCGGCGACGGCATCGATGACCAGACCCAGCCCCGCCGACTTGACCGCCTGGTGATGGGCGCTGTTGACGTCGATTCTATCCGCTCCGGTGATGCGGTGGAGGAGAGTCCCCGCGACAACCTCGACGGTATGCCCGGGCTCGTTGCGCGGGTTGGGCTGGCGGTGGGCGACACAGTTCGGAACCTCGTCCGGAATGTGCTGGATCAACGTTCCGCCGAGCGCGACGTTCAACAGCTGTTGACCGCCGCAGATCCCGAGCACCGGCATCTCCCGGGTGAGCGCGCCTTTGGCGGCGGCGAGCTCGAAGGCGGTGCGGCGGTCTTTGGTGGTGACGCTCGGATGCC
>WNFR01005572.1_pt1 | contig 15323 bp, 14 predicted proteins | sample 5400221 | NCBI WGS metagenome assembly WNFR01 (sample SAMN13153357, study PRJNA577476) | soil metagenome | isolation source: 40 cm soil under Madrone tree | place: USA:California | collected 2016-06-14 | reverse complement strand
TGCGGCGGGCAGTTCACCGCCAACACGATGGCCACCGCGTTCGCGATGCTCGGCGTCTCGCCGATGGGCTTCAACGACGTCCCGGCCCCGGACCCGCACAAGGAGGAGATCGCGTACCAGACGGGCCGGCTGGCCATGGACGTGCTCCGCAAGGGTCTGACGCCGCGGCAGATCATCACCCGGAAGTCGCTCTACAACGCGATCGCCGGCGTCATGGCCACCGGCGGCTCGACCAATGCCGTGCTGCACCTGCTGGCGGTGGCGAAGGAAGCCGGGGTCAAGCTCACGATCGACGAATTCGACAAGATCTCGCGCAAGACGCCGTTGCTCGCCGACATGAAGCCGTGGGGCTCGTTCACGGCGCCCGAGATGTACGAGGCGGGCGGCATGGGCGTGGTGGCCAAGCGCCTGCTCGACGCCGGGCGGCTGTTCGCCGACGAGAAGACCGTGACCGGCCGCACGATCGGCGAGGAAGCGCGCGCCGCGCGCGAGACCCCCGGGCAGAAGGTCGTCCACGCGCTGAGCAATCCGATCAAGCCCGAGGGCGGCCTCGTCATCCTGCGCGGGAACCTCGCGCCCGACGGCTGCGTGGCGAAGGTGTCCGGGCAGAAGAAGGACGTGCACCGCGGGCCGGCGCGGGTCTTCGACCGCGAGGAGGACTGCTTCGCCGCGGTGAAGGCGGGCAAGATCAAGGCGAACGACGTCATCGTCATCCGCTGGGAAGGACCCAAGGGCGGTCCCGGCATGCGCGAGATGCTGCACGTCACGGGCGCCATCCAGGGCGCCGGGCTCGGCGACAAGGTCGCGCTCATGACCGACGGCCGGTTCTCCGGCGCCACGCACGGCTTCATGATCGGCCACATCGCGCCCGAGGCGGCCGACGGGGGACCGATCGCGGCCCTCAAGACCGGCGACACGATCGTCATCGACATCAAGAAGCGTCGTCTCGACGCCGAGCTGTCCGCGGGCGAGCTGAAGAAGCGCCTGCGTGCCGTCAAGAAGCCGAAGCCCCGCTACACCTGGGGCGTGATGGCGAAGTATGCGCGCCTCGTTTCGAGCGCGTCCGATGGCGCCGTCACGGGGTGACCGCCCGACCGTCGGGCGCGAAGGCGCCCCGACGGCGATCAGCCCCGTGTTCCTGAGGCTCCTCGCCGATGAGGATCTCGCCGGCCGCACGGTCCTCGACGTCGGCACCGGGCGCGGACGGCTTGCGCTGGCGCTGGCGCCGCGCTCCGGCCGCGTCGTCGGCATCGATCGCGACGAGGTCGCGCTGACCGACGCGCGCCGCGCGGCCGCCGCCGCCGGCCTCACCAACGTGGAGTTCGTCGGCCTCGACGCCGAGGTGGGGGAGTACGGCGGCCTCGAGCCCGACGCCGTGGTCGCCCACCTCTGCATGTCCTCCGCGATCGCCGAGCGCGCCGGCCGCGCGCTGACCCGCGGCGCGCCGTTCGCGTTCGTCGCGTTTCACGCCGATCAGTGGCGCGAGACGGGTCGCCGCTCGCGCTTCGCCTGGAACGAGGACGAGGCGCGCGTCGCGCTGGAGGCCGCGGCGTTCCGCGTCGAGCACCTGTCGGTGGAGCGCGACGTGCAGGCGTTCGGCTCCGTGGAGGAGGCGCTGGCGGCGGCGATCGGGCTGGAGGAGAAGTGGCGCGCCGACGGCCGCTGGTTCCGCTACATCAAGTTCCTGGAGGAGGGCGGCCGCACGCTCACGCGCGCGCACCTGCACGTACGAGCGAGGAAGGCGTGACACTCGTCGGCCTGGCGCTCGCCCAGGCGGTGAAGGCGCGCGCGCTCGAGCTGGGCTTCGACCGGGTGGCCATCGGGCCCGCGAGGCTCGCGCACGGCGCCGCCTTCGAGCGCTGGCTCGACGACGGCTGCGCGGGGACGATGGACTACCTGCAAGAGACGCGCGCCGAGCGCCTCGATCCCGCGCGCGTGCTGCCCGGCTGCCGCTCGGTGATCGCCGTCGCGCTCAACTACGCGCGCGGCGACGAGCCCGAGTGGCGCGGCGTCGCGCGTTACGCGCGGGGCGCCGACTATCACACGGTGCTTCGCCCGCGGCTGCACGCGCTGCGCGACTACGTGAGCGCGGCGTCCGGCGCCCGCAGCCGCGCCTCCCTCGACACCAGCGCCGTGATGGAGCGCGACCTCGCGGCGGCCGCCGGGCTCGGCTGGGTCGGCAAGAACACGAACCTGATCGCGCCGGGTCTCGGCTCGTACTTCTTCATCGGCCTCGTCCTCACCACCGCCGACCTGCCGGCCGACGACGCGGCGCCCGACCGCTGCGGCACCTGCACGGCGTGCCTCGACGCGTGCCCGACCGCGGCCTTCGGCGCGCCCTACACGCTCGACGCCCGTCGCTGCATCGCCTACCTCACGATCGAGCACCGCGGACCCATCCCCGACGAGCTTCAGGCGCCGATCGGTGAGTGGCTGTTTGGCTGCGACGTCTGTCAGGGAAGTCTGCCCCTGGAACCGCCACGCGCCGCCGGCGGGGGAGACGCTGCGCGGGCGGGCGACGCCGCCGCCGGCGCCCGAAGTGCTGGTGGGGATGAGCGACCAGGAATTTCGCGCCCATTTCCGGGGCTCGCCGCTCAAGCGCGCTCGACGGGCCGGCCTCGCCCGGAACGCCGCCATCGTCCTCGCGAATCGTCGCCGCAGCGCGTCGTAAGCCCGCCCTCGCTTCAGTGGTATGGGCCTTGCTCTTTTCTCGGGCACACCCGCGTCGCGGGGGAAGGAGAGCATCGACATGGCCGACAACAAGCCGCAGCAGCACGAGAACAAGGACGCCGAGAGCGGCGAGCCGATCCAGCTCGACAAGGATCAGCCGCAGCAGCCGCAGCAGCCGCAGCGTAGGCCCCAGCAGCAGGACGAGGGCAACGAGGCGGGCGGCATGAAGCAGGGCGCCGATCGTCCCCAGCAAGAGGGCGGTCAGAAGAGGTAACGACCTCCCTCAGCGGGGCGCGGCGGCGTTGGCCCTGTCCCCCAGCGCCGCCGCGTCTCCGTGTTTGCCTGCATTACCACGGCAACAAGCCACCGTTCGCCGATCGAGCTCTCCGCGCGCGGTGTCGAGTGTCCCGACGCGATGACCTCGATCGGATGCGTGGAGTCCACACCTACGTCGTGCCGAGCACTGGGAGGACTGGGCGGTGCGCCACGGCGGCGGCGACTGGCCGCGCCTGGAGCCGCGCGACGGCTGCCGCGCGACGATCTCCACCGGCGCGCAGTTCTTCCGCGACATCGACGATCGCTCGTGGGATCCGGCCCGGCGGCTGGAGGATATGGACCGGCTGGGCGTCGACGTGCAGGCACTCTCGCCGCCGCCGGTGATGTTCTGCTCACGCTGGCGCGGCTCAACCACGGCTGGGGCGTGCGACCCGAGGGGCCGGCCGCCATCCCCCACGAGCCGCGTCACTACGCGCGGCGCATCTGGGTCGATTCGCTCACGCTGGGCGCGTCGAATCTCAGGGTCATCGTCGACGAGCTCGGACTGGACCGCGTGGTCCTCGGCAGCGACTATCCGTCCGACATGGGTGCGGACGATCCGGTGCGGGCGGTGGAGTCGGCGGAACTGGCCCCCGCCGCGCGCTTCCTCGGGCTCCCGGCGCCATGAGGGCCACCGCGCCCTCAGCGATTGCTACATCCCCTCGGATCGAGCACCGTGAACGGCCGCTCCGTCACCACGCCGCTCGCGACACGGCGCATGCAAGGGTCGACGCGCTGGGCACGGAGCGCCCGGTCGGAGATGATCAGGTAAGCCATCTGCCCCTGCCGGGCACGGGCCTCGAACCTCTGGTAGTCCTTGTCGTTCATGACTGGGCGGTCCAGGTTGAAGGAGAGGGCGAGGTCTTGCAGATCATACGCGAAGAGGTCCGCCGGCGCCCGTGCCAGCACGGCCCGCACCTCGTGGAGATCGGTCGTGGCATTGAAGCGCGGCGTGTCGAGGGTGACGAACACGACGCCGCCTGCCACGACGGCGATGCACGCGCCCGCGAACGCCTGTGCGCGCCACCGCCACGCCAACGTCGAATACCACCACCCGATCAGAAGCGCCGCAGCGGGGCAGAGCGCCAGGTAATAGCGGTCTCGCTGACGGCCCGACACGGCGATGAGGACGAACGCCGTGACCAGCCATGAGAGCAGCAGTCGCAGCCGTCGAAGCGTTGCCGGGTCAGCTTCGCGGAGTGCTCGACGAACCGCGAAGGGCACCAGCAGCCCCCAGGGCAGCAGGACCGTCACGGCGTGAACGATGGGCTCGAAGGTCGTCCGCCAGCCCCAGACCGGCCGCCCGAAATAGAAAAGCAGCTGGTCGTTCAGGACGAAGCCCTGGACGAACCGCGTGCGCCCTCCGGACATGGCGGCCACGATCCACCAGGGCACTGCGAGGGCCGCGAGCAGGATCCAGCCCGGGATCGATACCAGCCGCTTCAGTCCGACCATCCCGTGGGTGAGGATCGTGTCGACGACAACGACGGCGAGCGGGATGAAACCAGCCGCGCCCTTGGCCAGAGACCCGACGCCGATGATGCCGTAGAAGGCCACCAGCCAGGCCCGGTCGTCCCCGAACCGGGAGGCCACGTACAGCGCCATCGCGCCCGTGGCGGCGACCAGCTGCGCCATGTCGGGCATCGACGAGTGCGCCATCGAGTAGACCCCGACCGTGGTGGCGACAGTGAGGCTGGCGACCACCCCTGCGTTCGGGTCGAAGAGCCGGCGTCCAAGCCAGTACGTCAGGAGCGCCACGCCGATGGCTTCCAACAGAGAGGGCAGGACAGCCGTCCCGACGCTGACCGCACCGGCAGGCCAGGAGGCGAGCGCGATCAGCCACACCCCAAGGGGGGGCTTCATGAGATGAGGTGTTCCATCCGGAAGGGCTGGGACCAGCCAATGCCTGTTGACGAGAACGTCCCGGGCCATGACCGGGAAGCGCGTGTCATCGTTCGTCAGAAGCAGACGCGAACCAAAATTGAAACTGAGGACCACCGCGTCGACGGCGGCGACGAGCGCGAGCCGCGCCCAAGACCTGCGCATGGCACTCTCCCCACGATGCGGCGATGTCACCGGCTCACCGAAGTCTTCCACGACTAGCTGAGAGAAGCCATCCGCAGCCGGCCGCACTCAGGCGCACGGCCGACCCCGATTTGCCGCAGATCTCGACGGCTGGTGTAAAATCGGGGCGTCATGGCGATCCTGAAGGTCGCGCGGCTCGGTCATCCCGTGCTTCGTCAGCCCGCCGAGCCCGTGTCTGCCGCCGATATCCGCTCGGCTCCCGTCCAGCAGCTGATCGACGACATGATCGAGACCATGCACGAATACGACGGCGCCGGGCTGGCCGCCAACCAGGTGCACGTGCCGCGGCAGATCGCGGTGATCGAGGTGGCCAAGAATGAGCGCTACCCCGAGGCGCCGGAGATCCCGCTGACCGTCGTGATCAACCCCGTCGTCACGCCCCTCTCGGAGGAGACGGAGGACGGCTGGGAGGGCTGCCTCTCGGTGCCCGACATGCGGGGCGTGGTGCCGCGCTACACGGGGGTGCGCCTCGAGTGCCTCGACCGCGAGGGCAACGCCGTCGAGCTCGTCGCCAAGGACTTCTTCGCCCGCGTGATCCAGCACGAGACGGACCACCTCAACGGCATCGTCTACGTGGACCGGATCCGCGACATGCGCACGCTCAGCCACATCGCGGAGTGGCAGCGCTACTGGCTCGGCATCCGCGAGCAGAGTGACTAGCCCCGGCTCGACAGAAGCCCCCTCCGGGTCGCCGCAGGCGACCACGCGCGTCGTTGCCGTCGTGTCCGATCTCTTCTTCGTCGCGCGCATCCGCGAAGTGGCCCGGTTCGTCGGCGTCCCGCTCGTCTTCGCCCGCTCCGCCGACGAGATCGACGCGACGCTGGCCGCGGGCGCACGGCTCGTGCTGCTCGACCTCACCGGCCCCTTCGACTACGCGGCGATCTTCGCGGCGCTCGAGCGGGCGACGCCCCGGCCGCCCGTGCTCGCCTACACGACGCACGCGCTGGCGCGGCAGACGCAGCCGTGGCACGCGCGCTGCGGCCGCGTGGTGACGAAGGAGACGCTGACGCAGGAGCTGCCGGTCCTCCTGCGCGAGGGCATCGCCCCCCCGGGAGGGCCAAGCAAGTGACGTCCGAAGAGTTCGTGGCCGCGCTCGACGCCGAGAACCAGGCGCGCCTGCGCGCGCTCGAGCCCGACGCCACGCTGACCCCCGAGGTGAAGGGCCCGCTGAACGTGCCCAATCTCTTGAAGGTCGCGCTGCGCAACGAGGCGGAGGCCACGCTCATCGCCGCGCGCTGGCTCGCCGCCTCCGACGACATCAAGCTGATGCTCGCGCTGGCCCGCCAGGCCGCCGACGAGGCCAAGCACTACGAGCTGATCGCCAAGCGGCTGGGGCAGCTGGGCTTCGACGCCGACACCTTCGATCCGCTCGCCGGCGGCTTCGGCCCGCTCTCGAAATACCTCGAGAGCCTCACGAGCAGCGTCGAGCGCGTGGCCGCCGGCCAGTTCACGCGCGAGGCGATCGCGATCGTGAAGAACCGCCAGTTCATCGAGTTCTGCGAGCGGGTGGGGGACAAGGAGACGGCGGCGCTCTACCGCGACATCATCGAGCCCGACGAGCGTCACCACCACGAGCTGGGCCGCCGAACCCTCCTGCGGCTGGCCACCACGCCCGAGGCGCAGGCGGCGGCGCAGCGCGCCGCGCGGCGCACGCTGGAGCTGGCCGACGAGCTGCAGAAGAAGGCGCTCGCGACGGCCGGCATCCACCACGCGCCGGGGTGCTGATGGACGCGCTCGAGCCCTTCCGCGAGCTGGCGCGCACGCCCGACGCGCGCATCGACCTGACGCGGGCGGCCCTGGCCGTGGCGCGGATCGAGCACCCCGATCTCGACGTCGAGGGCGAGGTGGCGCGGCTGGACTCGCTGGCGGCGCGCTCGCACGCGGCCGGCGCCCGCGGCCCCCAGGCGGCGCTCGAGCGGCTCGTCGCGTTCCTGTTCGAGGAGGAGGGCTTCCGCGGCAACGACAAGGAGTACTACGATCCGCGCAACTCCTGCCTCAACGACGTCCTCGATCGCCGCCTTGGCATTCCCATCACGCTGTCGGTGCTGACGATCGAGACCGGGCGACGCGTGGGCATCGAGGTCGACGGCGTCGGGCTGCCGGGCCACTTCATCGTCGGCGCGCGGCTGGCCGGGCGGCGCGTGTTCCTCGACCCGTTCAACGGCGGCGCCACCCTGACGCCCGAGCGAGCGGAGGAGGTTGCCGCGCGCGCCGTGGGGCGGCCGGTGAAGCTGGAGGAGGCTCACTGGGCGCCGTGCGGCAAGCACCAGATCGTCGTGCGCATGCTGCGCAACCTCAAGGGGATCTACGCCAAGCGCCAGGCCTGGGATCGCGCGCTCGGGGTGGTGGACCGGCTGCTCGTCCTGGATGCCGACTCGGGCGTGCACCAGCGTGACCGCGGCACGGTGCTGGTCCGTCTGGGTCGGTTGCACGAGGGCGCGAAGGAATGGGAGCGCTATCTCACGCACTTTCCGGGCGCGCCCGACGCCGACGGCTTTCGGGACGAATTGCGGCGTGTCCGACAGCAGCTCGGATCGCGGAACTGAGGAGACCCCCGATGGGGAAGGGTATCCGCGCTTCGGTCGCCTGGCTGGTCATCCTGAGCCTGCTGCTGCCCGCCTGCGCCAGCCGTCACGTCCCGCCGATCGGGGCCGACGGCAAGGCGTTCAAGCCCGAGTCCGACGAGCGTTCCCTCTGGGCCGCGGCCGAGAAGGAAGAGGAGGCGCTCCTCAAGAAGGCAAAGGTCTACGACGACCCGCTGCTCGAGGAATACCTGGCCGGGATCGGCGATCGGCTGACCCCCGAGCAGGTGCGCGCCGCGGGCGGGCCCGGCTTCAAGTTCGGCGTCCTGCGCGACCCGACGCTGAACGCCTTCGCGCTGCCGAACGGCCACATCTACGTGCACACGGGGCTCCTCAGCCGCCTCGACAACGAGTCGCAGCTGGCGATGATCGTCGGCCACGAGATGACGCACGTCACCCATCGCCACGCGCTCTCGTTCCAGCGCGACATCCAGACCAAGCAGATCCTGTACACGGTGGCGGCGGTGGCCGCCTCGATCGGCGTGGCGGCCGTCGCCGGCTCGCGCGCGCAGAAGGGGGATTACGTCGGCGCCGCCGTCATCGGCCAGACGGCCAACGCGATCCTGGGGCTCGGCCTCGCCCTCACCGCCATGGCCGCCATCAACGGCTACGGGCGCGACCTCGAGCGCGACGCCGACAACGGCGGGATGGAGAACCTCGTGCGCGCCGGCTACGACCCCAAGGAGGCGCCCAAGGTGTTCGCGCTGCTGCGCTCGGAGTCGAAGGACCGCGGCTCGCTCGAGACGTTCTTCTTCGGCAGCCACCCCAAGCTCACCGAGCGCATCGAGACGACCGAGGGATTGCTGAGGTCGAAGTACGCGGAGGCTGCCGCGGCCCCGACGACGACGCGCGACACCGAGGACTTCCAGCTACGGATGCGCTCGGTGGTGCGCGAGAACGCCTACGAGGACATCCGCGCCGGGCGGTTCCCGGTGGCGCAGCGCCAGCTCGATCGCGTGCTGGCCATCACGCCCAAGGACCCCATCGCCCACACCTACTACGGCGACCTGTACCGCCTGCAGGCCCAGCGCGCGCGGGACGCCGACAAGAAGGCCGAGCACGCGCGGCTGGCGCTGGCGTCCTACGAGAAGGCCGTCGAGCTGGACGCGACGGCGCCCGAGCCGCACCGCCAGCTGGGCTTCCTCTACTACCAGCAGAAGGACACCGCCAGGGCGAAGGCGGCCTTCGAGAAGTATCTGGCGCTCAAGCCCACCGCGCCGGACGCGAAGCGGATCAAGGAGTACCTGGTCGAACTGGACCGCTAGCAACCCGACAGGGCATCACCGCTTCCAGACCGTGATGCTCCCACCGCGGCTGCCACTGAGGGCGATGATCTGGAGGCGTCCATCGCCCTCGAGATCCGCCAAGGCAATGCTGTGGACGACCGAGAGGCCTCTGGTCGGCAGCCCGCTTTCCTCGACGAGGCGCCAGCCGCCTTTCCCATCGCCCCTGAACCAGAAGAGACCATACCCGTCCCGGATGTTCCCGGTAATGTTCCCCCCGGCGACAATATCGAGGTTACCGTCTCCATCGAGATCGCCCAGGGCGACACCTGGCGAGGTGAATTTCAGGGCCTTCAACCCGGTGGACGAGGCTTTCCAGCCTCCACGGCCGTCGCCCAGATAGACGTCCGGGCCGTTAGGCTGATCCCGGCCGGCAAAGGTTCCGTTGATGACGATGTCGGGATGGCCGTCGTTGTTGACGTCACCCAGGGCGAGCGATTGAAACTCGCGGGTCGGGGAGTAGAAGTCCACCGGGCCTCCGGTGAAGCCTCCCCGGCCATCGCCGTAATAGATGTAGACGCCCCAGCGCTGGAACGCCACGACCAGGTCCAGGTGACCGTCGTGATTGAGGTCGCCGATGACCAGAGCCCGACCCGGCATGGTCTCACCCGGCAGAGGCGCCGGCAGCCTCGCGTGGGGCTTCCAGTTTCCCGTCCCATCGCCGAGGTAGATCTCGAGGCCGGTCTTCTCATAGCCGACCAGGATGAGGTCCAGATGGCCGTCCCCATCGAGGTCGGCAAGCTGCGCGGCCACATACCCATCCTCTCGCCGAAGAATCTTTTCGGTGAACCCGCCTTTCCCGTCGCTGAGGAGGGTCTGCACGCGGCCAAAATGGCTGGCCGCCACGATGTCGGGGAACCCGTCGCCGTTGATGTCGCCGGTGGCGAGGCCCGCATAGCCGATGTCGGTCCAGGTGGGCTTGATCGGGGTGAACGCGCCTTTGCCGTCGCTGAGCCAGATATGCAGGGCCTGCTTGACGAGCCGAGCCGTCGCCACGAGATCGAGGTGCCCGTCTCGGTTGAGGTCCACGACGAGCGGCAGAAAGCGCCATTCCGCGCCCGACCCCAGGGTGAGAACATTCGAGTAGGTGGGGAGGCGAACCTGAACCTGCGAAGAGGTCGGAAGGAGGACCTGCGAAGAGGTGGGAGGTGGAGGTGGCGGCGCGGATCGGAAGAGGCCGGCGCAGCCCGCCGCGAGCCCCACCGCCGCGAGGACCCCGAGCCATCGTTCCCTGAAGCCGAACATCGGCCGTCTCCCTCACCAGCCACGAAGATAATTACGGAATGACCGGGCCCTCTTTCTCCGGGGCGCCGGAGGGAATGGAAAACGCGGGAGGAATTCGGGCCGGCTCATTACCCGGGGCAGAGTAGCACGGGGGCTGGCGCGAGCCCCCGTGTGGGAGAAACCGGCCTGTCGCGTTACGGGAACGGGACGAAGGCCGTCGGCACCGGGATGCTGTCGTTCAACAGCGGATACGCGTACTCCCGGAGGAGAGGGACCGACGTCGTTGCGCCGACGACCTGGCACGCTCCATTTACCGGTGTGCAGGCAGTAGCGTTCGCATTCGCGCAGGCCGCTTCACAGCGGGTGCAGATGGCGGGGATGACCGCGCAGAGGGGATTGGCGCATGCGGCTGTGCAAAAACCAGCGACAACGTTCGAAGCCACTGTGCAGGTTGCAGCGGCTTGCTGGCAAGAGCCGGGGTTGATACCTAGCGTGAGGGGCTCCTCGGTCTCGACGATCCCGACCACCGTGACCGGATTGCCGCCTTTGATCGCGCCGGTGGACCTGACGAGGCCGTCCTGCTGGGAGAAGTCGCCGCCGGTCAAGGCTCCGCCCGCGAGGCGATCCAGTGGGAACTCGCCCCAGCAGGTGAAGCTTGCAGAGGTCGAGATGAAGAACTCGGATTCGTTGTAGAACTTGAGACCTACGTTGGTGGCATCGTTTGGCTGGTTCGAGAGGACATCCAGCGTGAGGAGGGTCAGGCGCGTCCTCTCGCTGTTCGGATACGCGACGACCCCGTAGATCGTCCCCGTGATCGCCTGATACTCCGTCCCGTCAAAGGCCAGCGCGGTGCCACCGCCGGCGGCGACATAGGTCAGCTCGGCAAAGCTCGGCTGCGGCGACTGGATCGGCAGGGCGTTATACGCGCGCCACGAGGTCGCGGAACCCCGGAGCACGGCGCTGCCGATCAGCCCGTTGAAGCTGATCCGCTCGCCGAATTGGTTCTCCACCCAGACGATCAGATAGCCATTTCTGCAGGGGGGCGCGGGCAGACCCTCGCCACCGTTTGCGTCGAACTCGACGGTCCCGAAGACCGTGGTGGAGAGGGGGAAATCCGTCTCTTGGCACGTGGTGCCGGAGTCGTTCGGGGGGCAGACCCAGTGGGCCTTGAGGAAAACCGCCTGACCGGTTGCGAAGTCGCCCGTCTCGAAGCAGCCGTTCGGTCCCAGGTCGGTGGGGCACGTCACACTGATCTTGAACTGGGTCCTTGCGATGGTGCCCTCGTCGGGGGTCAAGATAGCGCCCGCGTCAAATCTGTAGAACACTAGGACGCTCCCCGGCTCCTGGGAATCGTTCAGTGTCCCATCCCAGGCAGCTACCGGTGCAGCGACTCCGAGAACCATGAAGGCTAAGGAGAACACACCAATCCACAACGCCGTTATTCTCTTCATGTTCCTATCTCCACTTACTTCCAACTGTCCGGTTGAGTTTGCAATACGCACACGATCGGTCCGGGACATAGCCTCCTTTCGGCTTCGCTTGATCGAGAAGGGAAGGGAAAACTGAGTTCAACGAAGGGAAGCCTGACCAGGCTTCGCCCCGTTCGGTCAACGACGGCTGCCTGGAGAGCCCGCGACAAGGACGTCGTCCCTATCGCGAAACTGCATCTGTGCGCACAATTACATGCTGGGAGCCGTCGGACAATACCCTAAAGAGGTGAATCTGAGAACCTGAGCAGGTGAATCCGAGATGGACGGATAGGGGTGCCCTTCCCCCTCGAAGGGGGGAGGAGACGAGTCAGGGAGGTGGTCGAGCTGGGCCGCTAGCTAGCTAGGCGGGCCTCATCGATTCCGGCCTGCTCGGCTACACGGCTTCGGAACGTAGCTGAACGCACCCCGCTTGATCGCCTCGGCCGCGAGTGCGTTGTCGGCGTTCGCGGTGATCATGAGCACGGGAATGGTCGCGTCGATCTCCTTGACAGATTTCAGGACGTCTACGCCGTTGATCCCGGGCATGTTGATGTCGAGAAAGATCACGGCCGCGGTCTCGACGTCGCACTTCTTCGCGAAGTGCTCGTGCAGGATGTCGATGATGTCTTGCTCGTCATCCACCAGGAGGATTCGCCGACGAGGTGGCTCCAATGGCTTCGATGATAGGCGCAGTGGGCGTCGCTGTGGTCGTTTTATATCCCTTCCAGGTCCGGGCGCGCCGCTCATAGAATGAGAGCGTGAAAAAGGCGCTGATCGGCGTGCTGGCGACGATCCTCGTCGTCGCGGGCGGATTCTACGCCGTCGTCGTCCGACCGCTCATCTCTCCGGCCGCCCAGACACTCGCCGCGGAGGCGGCGCTCGCGACGCCCGATCTGATTCTCTTGGCTGCTGTCAACGTGCGGCAGGCCGTCTTCCTCGAGCGCTGGTACCTCGGCGCGCCCGCGGTCGCGACCAGCAGCGCGCGCGCGGCGCGACCCGCGGCCGAGCGCACGGTGCTCGAGCATCTCGCGGCCGCCCGTGTGGACAAGCGGCGCGACGTCGAGCACGTGCTCTACGGTCTCTACCCCGCGACCGAGCGAGGCGTGCGCCACGCCGTCGTCATCGTCGGCCAGTTCGATGCCCCGAGCCTCGAGCGGTACGTCGCGCGCGACCTTCGTGGGACGCCCCGCCCGGACGGTGGCCGAACCTCGTACGAAGTGCGCCTGGTCGATCCGGACCGCTGCGACAACGTCACGACGTGGATGATCACGGTCGATCCGCGCTGGATCCTGCTCAGCGATGCGGTGGCGCACGCGACGCTGCTGCCTCGCCTGACGCAGATACCGGCGACCGACGAGGCCGAGCTGGCGTGGTGGCAGCCGCTGGCCCACTCCGACGTGCTCAGCGTCGGCATGTGGCGCCCTCGGGACGCACCCACGACGGTCACCACCCCGATGCTACAGGCCTCCGCCCGGGCCGCGGTCGCCCAGGCTGCCGACGTCGAGCATCTCTACCTCGGGCTCGGGGCGAAGACCGTGCCGCCCTCCGGACGACTGCGCCTCGTCCTGGACGCGGGGGACGCCGCCCGACTGCGACAGAAGGTCGAGGACTGGGAGCGCGCGTTGCGGCAGTCCCGCGCGCAGTGGGCGCGAGTGGCGCCGAGCCTCGGTGCGCTGTTCAATAGCCTGAGCGTCAAGCAGAGCGGGAGCCGCCAGACCATCGAGTTCACCGTCGACCGGGCGCTGGCCTCGAATCTGAGCGCCGCGGTCAACGAGCTGTTCGCCGCGCTGTTCTCGGGCCTTCGCGCCGAGGGCGGAAGCAGCCCCGCCCCTGCGAGCCCGGGGGCCGAACGAATCGACTCCAGCCCCACCGTCTTCGTACCCGTCACGGCCGCGGCCGCGCTCGCCCCGTACGACGCGAGCGCCATGTTCGCCGAGGAGGTCGACCAGATCCAGGGACCGTTCGGCATCCGATTGAATGCGATGCGTCTGCCGTCGGAGGCCGACGGTGGGCTGGAGCTGGAGGTCGAGGCGTTCGCGGCCGCGATCCCCAATGTGACCGGGGGCGGAGACCGGGCGCGGCTCTTCGTCGATGGCGTCACCGCGACGGGCGGACAGGCGCTGCTGCGCGTCGAAAACTGCGGACGCCAGCGCAGCACGATTCCCGGCCCGTTCACCGCGTCCGGCGGGCAGCGTCTGCGGGCCAAGAAGGCCGTCCGGCTCGTTCCGGGCGCCGATCCCCACACGCTGGGAAGCCTCGCCGGCCGCGTCGAGCTCCGGCTCCCCACCCGCGTCGAGACGCTGAGCGTGACGCGCCCCGCGCCCGGCGCGAAGCTGGCGAGACACGGCGCCACCGTCACCTTCACCAAAGTGGAGGGCGGCGAGGTCGCCTATCAGATCACCGGCGCGACGGACCGGGTGCTCGAGGTCCGCGCGCTCAACGCCGCCGGACGCCCGCTCGCGTCGGAGATGAAGGTCAGTGGCGACTTCCTGTTCGGAGACGGGATGGCCGCGCAGGCGCGATACAGCGGTCTCGTGGACAAGGTCGAAGTGACGTTTGCCGCCGAGGAGCAGGCGCTCCAGTGGCCGTTCAGGCTGACGGATTGGTCGATGGCCGGCAAGCCCGCCGGCATCGCGCGGGACACCACGCCGGACTTCCGGCCCTACACCGCGCAGGCCCTCCGCCGCGACGTGCCGCGCGCGAATCCCTTCGAGCTTTCCTTCGACCGCGCGCAGTCATTTTTCACCACGAGGCTGGACTTCACCCTGCGCAGCCCGGCCCTGCCAAACTTCGAGCGCGCCTTCACCGTCGGGCGCCTTCAGCTCAAGCGCATCGAGTTGAAGGACGGCACGACGCTGACGCCGTCGGCGGCGACCGCCGTGCGCTTCGGAACGGCGGCCAAGGACGGCGTCCTCACCAGGCCGCTTATCCTGGTCATGGACGCCAAGCCGTCGCCGGATACGATCAAGGCGGTCTCCGGCGTGCTCACGATGCACTTTCCAAGAACGATCCGCACGCTCCACCTCGACGACCTGACGCCGGGGCAGGACGCCGAGGCCGGCGGCATGTCGGTGACGGTGACGGCGCGCGGCCGCCGGAGTCTCACCCTGCAGACCAGCACCGGGGGCGAGCGCATCCTGTACGTCACACTCACCGATGCCGAGGGCCGGCCCGTCGTGTCGTTCACTCCGAACATCACGGAATCCCCGGACGGCGCCTGGCGCTTCGAGCTCGCGCCACAGGGATCGCCCGCCCACGCCGAGGTGATCTTCGCCGGCGACCTCGAGCGCAAGGACTATCCGTTCCGGTTGGAGCCCAATCCTTCCCCACGGCCGTGACTAGGGACATGGGGGCCCCGACATGGCCCCCCAAACCCCCCAGCCTTCGGAGCGGCCCGGCAAAGCCGAGCCGCTCCTCTAACCCCCCAAGCGCTCGAGCCGCCCCGGCGCAGCCGTGACGGCCCTCGTTATCCCGACAGGCTGACTACGCGATCCAGACGGTCTTGATGTTGACGAACTCGCGGATGCCGTACTCGGAGAGCTCACGCCCATAGCCTGAGCGCTTGATCCCGCCGAAGGGGAGGCGAGGATCGGACTTCACGATGCCGTTGACGAACACCGAGCCGGCCTCGATCTGGGCCGCCAGACGCTCGCCGCGCTCGCGATCCCGGGTCCAGATCGAGGCGCCGAGACCGA
>WNFR01003950.1_pt1 | contig 15323 bp, 13 predicted proteins | sample 5400221 | NCBI WGS metagenome assembly WNFR01 (sample SAMN13153357, study PRJNA577476) | soil metagenome | isolation source: 40 cm soil under Madrone tree | place: USA:California | collected 2016-06-14 | reverse complement strand
CTCACCGATGCCGCCGCGCGAAACGCCAAACCCGCCGCCAAAACCGTCCGGATGTTCGATCGCGACGGCCTGTATCTTGAGGTCGCGCCCCGCGGCGGTAAGTGGTGGCGTCTCAAATATCGCTACGCGGGAAAGGAAAAGCGCGTCTCCCTGGGCGTCTACCCGGAAGTCAATTTGAAGAAGGCCCGCGCGCGCACGATCGACGCGCGGCAGCTGCTTGCCGACGGCGTTGATCCCAGCGAAAACCGCCGCGCCGCGAGAGCTGCCCAGGTGGAGGGCGCGGCGAACAGTTTCGAAGTGGTTACCCGCGAGTGGATCGACAACCAGATGAAATCCTGGGTCAGGGGTCACGGCGAACGAATACTGACCCGGTTCGAACGCGACATATTTCCCTGGATCGGCGCTCGTCCGATTGCGGACTTGGCGGCGCCGGAACTGCTGACGACTGTGAGGCGCATCGAAAAGCGCGGCGCGTTGGAGACCGCGCATCGCGCGCTCGGCAATTGCGGCCAGGTGTTTCGTTATGCCATCGCCACCGGCCGCGCCAAACGCGATCCGACCGGCGATCTGCGCGGCGCCCTCCCCGCTGTAAGACCTACTCACTTTGCCGCCATAACCGATCCCAAGCGGGTGGGCGCGCTGATGCGCGCGATCGACGGTTACGAAGGATCGTTGACGGTTCGCTGTGCCCTGCGCCTCGCGCCGCTCGTATTCGTACGCCCCGGCGAGCTGCGGCATGCCGAGTGGACGGCAGTGGATTTAGATGGCGGCGAGTGGCGCTACACGGTCACCAAGACGAACACGCCGCATATCGTGCCGCTCTCGGCGCAAGCGGTTGCAATTCTGCGCGAATTGAAGCCCCTCACCGGCCGCGGCCGGTATGTCTTCTCCAGCGCCCGCAGCAGCCAGCGGCCGATGAGCGACAACGCCATCCTCGCTGCCATGCGTCGCATGGGCATCGCCAAGGACGAAATGAGCGGCCACGGATTTCGCGCCATGGCGCGGACCATCCTGGACGAGGTCTTAAGCTTCAGGCCGGATTTCATCGAGCACCAGCTCGCGCATGCGGTGCGCGATCCGAATGGACGTGCTTACAACCGGACGGCGCATTTGGCGGAGCGCCGGAAAATGATGCAGGCTTGGGCCGATTACCTGGACAAGCTCAAGAACGGCGCCGACGGGCAGGGCGCACTTCCGATTACCGCCGATCAGAGAGCGGAACTCGACCGCCGTCTCAACGCATACGCGGTTGACAAGAATCGTGGACGACCGGCGGCGGACGCAGTTCGCGACATTCGCCGACCGAATTCGCCCACGAATGCAGCATAACTCATCGCATCGCTGTCCCTTGATAGCGAAAAAGAAGAAATTGGTCTTGATTGCGTTTGGCCGTTCGTCGGCTATCGTCCGCGACTTTGGTACAGCACGGCCTCAAGTCTTTGGACGGCGGCGGCGCGCTTCTGTGGTGTCATACGCGCGATATTCTGGAGCTTCCACTGAATCGCGGGGAAGCTTTCCGCGGCCGGATGGGCGAACGACTTCCAGTTTCCCTTGCCGCGCTTTACCGAAAGCAGAAACTCCTTGTCGTCTTCCGTAAGCATTGTGCGCAATTCGACCACGAGCCTCCGGCGGGCCTCCTCCAGATCTTCCGGGGTTACGGGCACTAGCGTCATGCCGCGGAACTCGCTGCTAAAGACCTGAGCGAGCGGTGCGAAACGAGGGGACAGCATTTCGGCAATCGGCCGGTCGCTGCTGAGCAAGTAGACCAGAAATACTTCGAATAGCTTCCGGTCGATGCCCCCAGCTTGCTGAAATTGCATCACATCGAACAAGTCACGTGGATGCTGCCGATCGAGCGCCGCGCAGAACTTACCAGCATATAGCTCCAGCGGATGCAGAACGGGCATGCGAATCAGGCCGAACTGTGCCGTGACTGCCGGAGTGCTCTCGCGCGCCTCAGGCTGACGCAACGAGCCACGGAGCACCGGGGACACTTCGATCTGGACCTGCTCGCGCAGGCGTTGTACTCGAAACTTCGTCATCGGTTGCCCTGCCCGCGCGAGATTCAGTGCCTTCGCACCGGGCAACGCGGCCTCGATGGCAGATCCTAGTCCACGAAGTGCCGCGTCGATGTGAGCCAGACTCTCGTCGCGACCTTTGATCGGCAAGTACGTCAGGTCGATATCCACCGACAACCGCGGCAGGTCACGGACAAAAAGATTGATCGCCGTGCCGCCTTTGAGCGCGAAGCACGACTCCCTGGCCACGAGCGGCAGCAACTCGACCAGCAGTGTCACCTGTCTGTAAAACGGATTGTCAGCGCTCAGCACCGAACCGCTCCGGTACAGTGATACGGAATTCGGGGTCGTAGCGACCGCCGCGCACGATCAGTCGCTTGCCCTTGCCAAGATCAACGGCCGATCGATCGAGTTTCTCGGCCCACGGGTAGCGGTAGTGCGCGCTCAGAAACAGGAACAGCCGTTTGACCTTGAGACTCGCACAGGCGACGAGGAGCTCGTTGACAACACTCGGACGCAATACCGTCAGACCTTCGAACAGTTGCGCAGCATGCGTAAACGTAGCCTCGTGTTCGTCCACCAAGCTCAGTACTTCCATGATGGCTCGCTCGAGGCCTGAGAGGGTCAGTTTCCAATCACGTACTCGAGTTGGAATCTGGTCGATACCGACGGTGCGCGCGCGCTCATCGAAGAGGCGCGTACGATGGAAGACGAGTCGCTCACGGAGCGATATTGCAGTGACCCAGGCCGGAACAGAGCCCTGCCCCCAGAGATGCACGTCGGCTTCACCGCCAAGTGGCAGGTAGTGCGCGTGCCCGAGGCGATTGAGCGCGGAAACGCCACCTATGTGAAACGGCGCATTCGCGAGCCGCTGCAGTCCCAGGAGCACAGCATCGGCATCGAGCGGCTGCGTGGGGCGCGCGAATACACCCCGAGCGAGCGGGTTGAGCCATCCGCTTTGTACGTACTTGCGGACGAGTTGACGGGAGAAACCTTGCGACTGAAGCCAACTGCTGGGCGCCGCTACGCCTTCGGGCAGCAGTCGAGTCAGAGAGTTCAATCTTGAGTCATTTTGTAAACCCATGGTTTACTTTTATCACATTCGGCGAACCAATTGCCAGTTCAATTTCTGGCTGAGTTTGTCAACCTTCGGTTTACATTTCTCACAACATATAAACTAACTACCGTTATCAGCGCCTGGGGAGGGGGGGCGGCTTGAGCAGCTCCGGTCTTAATTCGCACCACGCTGGTTACAGCGGCTGGTTTCTACGCGAATGCGCAACCAATCTCGCACTTCGCTCTCCAGCCATCCCACAGCCCGCTCACCAAGCTTGATGCGCTGCGGGAATCGTCCTTCCGCTTGCATCTGATAGATCATGGAGCGACCGAGCCCAGTGAGGTGGCAAACCTGTCTCAGTCTTAGCGCCCGTTCATTGGGGTCGCGCTCGAGCCTTACTGAAGGATCCAGATTGAACGCAAGTTGATTTTTTGATTCGCTTTTCACGGCTGTAACCTCGATGCTCTAGAGCGTCCGCTCCTGATCCTTGGGGTGGCCGCGCTCGGGGTCGTCCCGTTGGATCCGACGCTGCTTTTCGGTAAGTTCGATGAATTGCGCCGCCAATCGTTGCCGGTCCGTAAGGACCGGCGGCAGGTGATGTGCGAAGTAACGCACGTCGCCCGCCGGGATCACCTCGCCCTGGGCATCCAGTACGTCTGCGGCCTTCATCCAAGTCGATACGAGCGACTTGCGAGTCTCAAGCAACCTTTCGCGCGCCGGATCCACGACCGTTCCGGAACGTGACAGCTCTTTCGCGATCCCGATCACACGCTCGCGCATCGCCGTGGACTTCCGGTATCGCTGCGCTTTGAAGATCCCCTCCCGACGTTTTTTCTTGTTTTCGCCTCGAATGACTCGAGGCGTGGCGTTGGCCGCAATCCCTTGTTCGCGCATCAGCTGCGCGAAGTCCTCGCGCCAATCTCGCAGGAGTTGCTTGTCGATGTGAAGCCGCCGGCCGAGCTCGTTCTCGGCCTTCACGACCAAATGCACGTGCGGGTGCTTCTGGTCGGTGTGTAAGACCATGGCGTAGCGGTGTTGCGCGAATTTCAGGCGGGCGAACTGCCGCGCGGCGGCCAACACTTTGTCCGAAGGCGTCGGCGCCGGCATGGAAAGCACGACGTTGTGAACAAGTTTCGTCGCTCGTCGCGCCGAACCGCCGTCCACCTGCCGCCGGTATTGGCCGGCGGTGAGTTCCAAGTGCCAATCATCGAGCAGCCGTTTTTGCTCATCCGGGCGTCCGATGCGCTCACCATCGTCCGTCTCGATCTCCAGGGCTCCTCGGCGGCTGATATAGGCAAAGTGAGCCGCAACCGCACCGCTCCTCGTTCCTCCGCCGGTCACTTTCACCATGACCTCCGGGGTATGCCTCACGGTGCGCGAGATTTGGTCAACCTGCGCGCGGCTGAATCGACCGGGCATTTTCGGACCTGAGTGCCCGTAACTCACCAGCTCGAACAGTCGCGGTCCATCCGACGGGAGGCGAACAACTCGTCTAGTCAACGCGGCTCTCCCAAGTTACGAGCGCCGCCTGGGCGAATTCATGCATACGCCGCTCTACGTCCGACACGAGAGCCCGAGAACGACTGAGCTCTTGCTGTAGATCCCGCGGCAGGGCACCGGCCTGCGCGGCCTCCCGAGCTGTCCGCGCCAAGAGTCGACCGAAAGAAGCCAAGACAGACACGGCGACCTTGAACGCCGCAAGCTCATGGGTTGCAAGCGGTGGGTTGGCGGCCACATGACCACGCACCAGGGCGGCAATATAGGCTGAGTCCTTCATGCCGCGTTCAGCCGCCCGGTGCCGGATGGCAAGCCGATCTCCCGGCCGCAGACGGATCGTGATCCGGTCCAAGGCGGGACCGCTGCTCGATGGGTCGGGCAGCAAGTCGGGTGATTGCGATTCGAGCAATGCACGGATGGCGATCAGCGCCAGCGCCGACTCCGACATTTGCCGCTGCGCGGCGACCGCGGCGAACAAGCGCTTCTCCGGTGGCGTCGGACGCACCGTGATCGATGAGGCCGTCGCCTTCGAGGCGCCGCCGTTCACCGCGCGCAAACCTGTGTTGTTGCACATCGCGGACACTTCGCTATCCTGCCATCACTCCAATGACCGCCCGGCACCACTCCTCGATCGATCTGAAGTCTTCTTTGCTCATTTCCGATCCGCAAATTTGAACCTACACATTGCGCGAATTACTGAGGGTTTGCGCGCTGAGTTTCGCCGTTTTTTTCAGCGAATCTCGCCCCCGGCCAGCGCGACGCTCGGGTCTCTTCGATCGAATACAGCACGCGACCCATAACGTGTCCTCCGGTTTACTCACGGGATGACTATGAGCGACCAGCGAGAATCGGGAAAGGCCATGATTCGTACCATTTGGCGCACAAACGTCGACTATCGGCGTTGCCGACAATCCGCGCGCGAACTCGTATTCCGGAGGCAGACTTCCTCTTGCTCAATGTCCCAACTCTGCCGCAGGTGGCGATGCTCGCCATAACCGCTGGTGCGCCCGACGGGGTTGCAAATATCACCCGAAAGTGGCTAGAGGAGGGATCCCGAGCCGGCGTAGACTCTACCGAGGCATTCGGCTTACGGCCTAAGAACGTGGCTGACAACTCGAAGCAGAAGAAAGCACACCGAGGGAAGCAACGAATGCGGCAGTGCAACTATTTCTGCGGGTATGACCATGAGAGGGCTCTTCTCAGGCTCGATTCTGCGCATCTTGCTGCTGATGACAGTATTCAGTGCTGGCGTGCTCGGTCCCTGGTTCGCGAATGCCGCGGATGTCAAAATCGATGGTGCTGAGGGGCTGGCAACGGCGACTCAGGACAAGCCGCCGTCGAGAGGTGGGGCGATCACGGCTTCACCCGGCGAGTCTCCATCTTCTAGCGCGCAAAGCACAACCCGCTCCGAGACCAAGAAACACGGCACAAAGGCCGGCGATACCGAATCGCAGCTTGAGGAGATTGTAGTAACGGGCACGTACATTCGCGGGGTTGCTCCAGCGTCGCCGGTAATAACAATTACGAGTGTCGATATTGAGCATTCCGGCGCGTCCACTGCCGGGGAGGTTCTTCGGGAACTACCGGAGAGCTTCGCTGGCGGCCAGCAATCCACTATCGGAACAAATGGTTTAGGCTCCTATCAAAACACTGCGAATTTCAGTTACTCAGACAGCGTAAATCTTCGCGGCTTCGGATCCGATTCGAACCTCGTTCTAATCAACGGTCATCGCGTGCCCGTCACGGGGATACAAAATTCCGTCGACATATCTGCTATCCCGCTGCCAGCAATTGATCGTGTAGAGGTGGTGACCGACGGGGCCTCGGCGCTGTATGGATCGGATGCAGTGGGCGGCGTCGTAAATTTTATCCTCAAGAAGGACTACAGCGGTGCTGAGACGCGCGCCGAATTTGGCATTCCGACGGAGGGCGGTGCCTTCTCTCAAAGGTACGGGCAACTCTTTGGAACGACCTGGGAAGGCGGGTCGGCGCTCATCTCCTATCAATACCGAGACCAGCCGGGACTCTATGGAACTCAGCGTGATTGGTATACCGGGCCGAACCCCATGTCCCTCGGTGGCTCCATCCATCAAAACTCGGTCTTTTTCGATGGATCGCAACAAGTAAATTCGAGCCTCAGTTTCTTCGCCGAAGGAATCTACAATCGAACAACATCGTTTGGAGTTGTATCGCACCCCTCCGGCGGGACCGACTACCTGACGACCGTCGGCTACACATATAGCGGCACTGTGGGGGCAAATCTGATCCTTCCCCATGACTGGAAAGTCGGCATCACTGGCACAACGGGAGCCGACCGGTTCGATCATTTAGACACCGAGCCCTTGTTTAGCTTTACGGAAGAGAGAGTACCCACAAACAGATTGTCTCTGGGCGAGGTCCTCGGCGAGGGCCCGGTAATGTCGCTCCCATCAGGCGACGTCCGGGCGGCAGTCGGCGCAGGCTATCGCTCGGAGGGACTGGTTTCAGCAAATCTCATCACCTTCGGTACGGTACATGAGAACAGTTCGCTTACCGCCAGCCGGCATCTGGGGTATGGTTTCGGCGAACTCACACTGCCACTCATTGGCGCTCAGACTGCTCGCAGAGGTGCTCAGGAGCTTATTCTGACATTGGCCGGACGATACGAAGACTACAGCGACTTCGGGGGACACTTCAGCCCCCTGGTGGGACTATCGTATGAACCGCTACAAGCGCTCAGATTACGCGGTACGTGGAACAGATCATTCCATGCCCCCAGTCTCTACCAGAAATATTCTCCCTACGATGCGCTTCTTTATCCAGTTGAGACTCCGACAGGAGGCTCGACGACTGCGCTCATAACCTCGATCGGAAACTCGGCACTTCAGCCGGAAACAGCTAAATCATTCACGATTGGCGCCGACTATCAGCCGCCCGAAATTCGAACGTTGCGATTGAGTGCGACGTATTTCAACATTCGCTACAGTGATCGAATTATAGAGCCCATCCTCGATCTCACGACGGCGTTGCTTGATCCTGCCTTTGCATCTTTGGTAACACCAAATCCAAGTCCTGCTCTTCAACAAAGTATCATTAGCGGCGCTAATCCGTTTATAAATGCTACCGGCGCGCCTTACAATCCCGCTTTGGTAAGCGCGATCATTGACAATCGCTTTTTAAATGTCGCTGAGCAATGGGCGCGTGGTGTCGACATAAGGGTGAAGATTTCGGTTGATTCCGACTTGGGACAATTCACTCCGTTTTTCAATGGGTCCTATCTCGAGCTGCGACAAAGGTTGACCGACGCCAGTCCCGAGCAAACTGTATCGGGACTCGTTTACTACCCGCCCAAATACAAGATCCAGGGAGGTCTCAATTGGTCTCGCTCTTCCTTGGCCGCCACCGCAATCGTTAGCTACGTACCTCCTGAGAGCGACAACTTGGCGGCCACTCCTGGACGAGTCGGCTGTTGGGCGACACTCGATCTACAAGGGTCGTACTCCATTGCTAAAACGCAATCGATCTTCAACGGGGTCTCGTTTCGCCTGTCCGTCCTGAACGTATTCAACAAAATACCCGCGTACCTAGCAGAAGACCCTCTCGGGTATGATGCGACCCAAGCCTCGCCATTTGGCCGAGTTGTCAAAATTGGACTGACCAAGGAATGGTGAAGCGCGCGTAAGGCCGGCCGTAGCGCGCTCGCAGGGTCTTACAGGTCGATGCATGGACGGCATGTTCATGGTGAGATACCGCGACAACGTCTACTGATCGTTTTGTCATGTCCTTAAAGAGGCTTCGACGAGTAACGAGTCGTGATTGCCACAGTTTTAAGCGCCTAAATGCCTGCCATGGCAATACCATTCAGAAACGGAATAATTATTGTCGCGCTAGGCCTCCTGATGACGTGGTGTCCTAGCGCCTTCGCATTAGACCCATCTCTCGATATCAGTCAATACGCGCATACCGCGTGGAAGACCCGCGAGGGCTTTTTCAAGGGCGACGTCGACGCCATTGCTCAGACGCCCGATGGTTATCTCTGGCTCGGAACCGAATTCGGCTTGCTTCGCTTCGATGGAGTTCGGAGCGTTCCTTGGCAACCGCCGACCGGTGAGCATCTCCCCAGCGACGTGATTCGGTTCTTGCTGGCCGCACGCGATGGGACACTTTGGATTGGCACTCACAAGGGCCTCGCAAGGTGGAAGGACGGCAAGCTGATCGTGTATCCGGAGTTGGCCGATCAACAGGTGGCTACGATCCTTGAAGATCACGAAGGAACGATATGGGCGGGCGGGATGGCAATACCACTCGGGAGGCTATGCGAGATTCGCAATGGAAGAATCGGTTGCCGCGGAGAGGACGGCAGTCTCGGCTCCGGAGTGCTCTCGCTGTATGAAGACAATGGAGGCAATCTTTGGGCGGGGGCGGCGAACGGATTGTGGCGATGGAAGCCGGGTCCTCCGAAACTCTATGCGATGCCAGAACGGGATGTCCGCGATCTGATCGAAGACGACAATGGGGCGTTCCTGATCTCCATGTCCGGCGGAATTACGCAGTTCCTTGACGGGAAGACTGCAACCTATCCGCTTCCAGGTATTGGGCTACAGTTCAAGCCAACCCGGCTGTTCCGGGACCGTGACGGCGGCCTGTGGATCGGAACCCAAGATCGGGGCCTCTTGCATATTCATCAAGGAATGCTGGATGTGTTCGGTCAGGCTGACGGTCTCTCGGGCGATTCGATTGTGAGAATCCTCCAGGATCATGAAGGCGATGTTTGGGTAACAACGAGAAATGGCCTCGATCGCTTTCGCGACTTCGCCGTTTCGTCGATTTCCGAAAAACAGGGCTTGTCTGTTGCGACCGTGGGGGCTGTTTTGTCGGCCAAAGACGGCAGCGTGTGGCTTGGCACCGCGGGTGGCTTGAAGCGTTGGAACAGCGGTCAAATGACGACCTCCGGCAAGGGCGACGATCGCCGGTTGACAGATGCGCCGGAGCTTAGCGTTGCGCGCAAGGCAACACATAATGGACTGCCGGAAGATGTAGGGTCCCTCTTTCAGGACGATCACGGACGAATATGGGTCTTCGCATATCGCGGGGTCGCTTACTTTGAGGATGGCCGGTTCACGCCCGTAACCTCCGTACCCGGCGGGATCGTGCATTCCGTCGCTGGGGATAAGGCGGGAAATCTTTGGATCAGCGACCAGGATCATGGTCTCTTCCATTTGCTTGGGGGAAACGTGGTCGACCGGATCCCTTGGGCGAAGCTTGGCCGGACGGACTGGGCTTATTCCCTATCTACTGATGCTGAAGTGGGCGGCGTGTGGCTTGGATATCATCAGGGCGGCCTCGCGTATCTCAAGGACGGCCAGATCCGTGCATCGTACAAGGTCTCCGATGGACTCGGCCAAGGCACGGTCAACGATGTTCGACTCGACCGAGACGGTGCCCTTTGGGCTGCGACAGAAGGCGGGCTCAGCCGGGTAAGAAACGGTAGTGTGACCACGCTTACTAGTAGGAACGGCTTGCCCTGCGATGCCGTCAACTGGATCATGCAAGACGACGCCGATTCCTTCTGGCTGTATATGCCCTGCGGGCTGGTGCGGATTGACCAACGTCAGCTGGATGCGTGGGATGGGCATCCTGAGCGGCGAGTTCACGCCACGGTTTTCGATAGTTCGGACGGCGTGCGCAGCAGTGCGCTGCGTGTAGGCCACAGCCCACCCGTCGCCAAGACCGCGGATGGAAAATTGTGGTTTGTGAACGCTGAGGGCGTCGGCGTCATCGACCCTCGCCACCTTCCCGTCAATAAACTCCCGCCGCCGGTGCATATCGAGCAGATCAAGGCTAACCGCAAGACCTACCGCGCATCGGCCGACGTAAATGGGCGCTTGCGCCTGCCCGCGCTCATTCGCGATCTTGAGATCAGCTACACCGCGCTCAGCCTGGTCGCACCGGAGAAGAATCAGTTCCGCTACCAACTACAAGGTCATGATCGCGATTGGCAGGACGTCGGCAATCGCCGTCAAGCCTTCTACAACGATCTACCGCCGGGCAACTACCGCTTCCGCGTCATCGCCAGCAACAACAGCGGCGTGTGGAACGAGCAGGGCGCGGCGCTCGATTTCTCCATTGCGCCCGCCTACTGGCAGACGACCTGGTTCCGTGCGGCGTGCGTGGCTGCCTTTCTCCTCGTGTTGTGGGCGCTGTATCAGCTGCGTCTGCGTCAGATCAGGCAAGCGTTCAACGCCCGCTTGGAGGAGCGCGTCGGTGAGCGCACCCGCATCGCGCGCGATTTGCACGACACACTGCTGCAAAATTTTCAAGGTCTGCTGCTGCGCTTCCAAACGGTTTTAGCGCTATGCGAGACACGCCCGGCCGACGCCAAGGAGGTCCTTCGGAGCTCGATTGATCAGACTGCGCAGGCGATCACCGAGGGACGCGAGGCGGTGCAGGGGTTGCGTGCCTCGGCGGTCGAGCGCAATGACCTGGCCCGGGCCATCACGACTCTCGCAGAGGAGATCGCGGCCGAAGCAAGCAGTCATGCTTCGGTCGATTTCCGTGTGGGGGTGGAAGGCACACCGCGGACCCTGCACCCGATCGTGCGTGACGAGATCTATCGGATCGGGAGTGAGGCGCTGCGCAATGCATTCCGACATGCCGAGGCGAAGCAGATTGAAGTGGAGCTGCGCTATGACGAGCGGCAGCTTCGATTGCGTATCCGGGACGATGGCAAGGGCATCGACCCCGAATTTCTGACAGCAGAGGGGCGTGCTGGGCACTTCGGGCTGCATGGCATGCGCGAGCGCGCCAAGCTGATGCGCGGTAAGCTCACCGTCTGGACGGCGCCGGGTTCCGGCACCGAGATCGAGCTCAGCGTTCCGGCAGTTCACGCCTATGCCGCATTTTCTGCGCCCTGGCGCTCATGGTTCACCAAGAAGTTCTCCGGTAGCCGACGCAGATCCGATAATGAGCAGCCAACACAGTCCGATTCGGATTCTGTCGATTGATGGTCGTCCCATCACGGTGGCAGCCGAGGCTGACGCTGTACGATGTGGCACGCGGGATTCTCAGGCAGGTCTACCGGCGGATCGAGGGCAACGTCGACTGAAAGTCTACTGGTCCCGCCCGACGGTCATTTGGGCACGATCTTAGCAGCGATCGACTGGGCAACGATCTTGCCGTCTTTGACGATGAAGGTGTCGGACCCGAGTTCGTAGACATTCTGTGCGGTTTCCGCTTCCCAGACGATATAGCCATAGTCGCCTTCGATCGCCTGTTGTCGCATCTCGAACCGCGTGCCGGGCCTGGCGAACTCCGCGAGAACGACGGAGAAGACCGCCCGGAGCGCGGTGGGCCCTTTTGCGACGCCCCCAAGGCCGCCAAATCCGTTTGGCCGGAACACCACGGTATCCGGCACGTAATCCGCGAGAAGTCCTGCAAGGTCCCCATCGCCAAAGCACTTCAAATGTCGCTCGAGAACTTCTTTCGTCGACATCTGCGGAGTCAGCATTTCTACCTTTGACATCTCCGCGCACTCCTCAATTTCAATTGACTGGACTGTCGGGCGACAACGGACACTAAGCAGCGGTGTTGTGGCCGAATCCTAGCGGCGATGCGCTCACGGCAAGCTCACGGGAGCGAACACGGGCTGTTTGACCGGGAGGGGCAACTCCGGGGGCAACTGCCATGCTTGGATTTCAGATACCCTATTGCTATCAAGGGGTTCCGGGGATTTTTGGTTAGTCCCCGGCCATTTAGATCGGCGCTCGTCCGATTGCGGATTTGACAGCGCCGGAACTGCTGACGACTGTGAGGCGCATCGAAAAGCGCGGAGCGTTGGAGACTGCACATCGCGCGCTCGGCAATTGCGGCCAGGTGTTCCGCTATGCCATCGCCACCGGCCGCGCCAAACGCGATCCCACCGGCGATTTGCGCGGCGCCCTCCCGGCGGTAAGACCTACGCACTTTGCCGCCATAACCGATCCTAAGCGGGTGGGCGCGCTGATGCGCGCCATCGACGGTTACGAAGGATCGTTGACGGTTCGCTGTGCCCTGCGCCTTGCGCCGCTCGTATTCGTACGTCCCGGCGAGCTGCGGCATGCGCAGTGGTCGGCAATGGACTTGGATGGCGCCGAGTGGCGCTACACGGTCACCAAGACGAACACGCCGCACATCGTGCCGCTCTCGGCGCAAGCGGTTGCTACCTTACGCGAACTGAAGCCCCTCACCGGCCGCGGCCGGTATGTCTTCTGCAGCGCCCGCAGCAGCCAGCGGCCGATGAGCGACAACGCGATCCTCGCTGCCATGCGTCGCATGGGCATCGCCAAGGACGAAATGAGCGGCCACGGATTTCGCGCCATGGCACGGACCATCCTGGACGAGGTCTTAAGCTTCAGGCCGGATTTCATCGAGCACCAACTCGCCCATGCGGTTCGCGATCCGAACGGTCGCGCCTACAACCGGACCGCGCATTTGGCGGAGCGCCGGAAAATGATGCAGGCCTGGGCGGATTACCTGGACAAGCTCAAGAACGGCGCGGACGTGATTCCGATTCTCAAGGCAGGTTGACGGTGACGTGCACCGTATCCAAATTCCAGAAACCCAGCAGAAATGCGCCGTGGCATTCGGACAGCTGCGGCGTATCCTGTCCTTGTGCCGAAAAACGAGGCTCTGACCCATGGAAACGAAGTTGCAGCAATTGACCGTGGAGGAGCGCATCAAGCTTGTCGAGGATCTGTGGGACAGTATCGCGGCAGACCAAGGCGCACTTCCGATTACCGCCGATCAGAGAATCGAACTCGACCGCCGCCTGAACGCATACGCGGTTAACAAGAATCGTGGACGACACTCGACGGACGCCGTTTGGGACATTCGCCGCCAATTGTAAGGTTAGATATCTTGAATTGCCTTCCCCGCAAAGCGGCCGCCGAGAACGGACCGACGAATTGTTGCATGTAACAGCTGCGTTGATGTATTGTTACATGTAACATATGCGGAGGAATTTTCCCATGGCCTCACGACTTGGCGTTGCTCAGCGCGTCCAAAAGCATCGGGTGGCACTTCGGGCCGCTGGATTGCGACCGGTCCAGATCTGGGTGCCAGACACGCGACGGCCAGGCTTCGCGACGGAATGTCGGCGCCAGTGCCTGGCCTTGCGAAAGGATCGAGCCGAAAGCAATACGCTGAAGTGGCTTGCAAAGGTGGCTGATACGGAAGGTTGGAAGTGAGGCGTGGCGACGTAGTCACGATCGTGCTGCCAGGTGCATATGGGAAGCCAAGGCCAGCGCTCGTTGTTCAGTCGGACCTGTTTGATGCCCTTGCGTCGGTGACCGTCTTGCCAGTCACCAGCGAGCTGCGCGCCGCCCCACTGCTTAGAATTTCGATTGAGCCAAACACCGACAATGGCCTTCGAAAGAAGTCGCAGGTCATGGTAGACAAGGCCCAGACGGTGCCCCGTGACAAGGTTGGCGCCACGATCGGCAGATTGCACGAGGACACTCTCATCGCGGTCGATCGGGCGTTGGCCGTTTTTTTTGGAATCGCGTAAGTATTAGACAATACGATCCTCAATTCGCACCACTCTGGTTACAGCGGCTGGTTTCTACGCGAAATGCGCAACCAATCTCGCACTTCGCTCTCCAGCCATCCCACAGCCCGCTCGCCAAGCTTGATGCGCTGCGGGAACCGTCCTTCCGCTTGCATCTGATAGATCATGGAGCGACCGAGCCCCGTGAGGTGGCAAACCTGTCTCAGTCGTAGCGCCCGTTCATTGGGGTCGCGCTCGAGCCTTACGGAGGGCTCCAGATTGAACGCAAGTTGATTTTTTGATTCGCTTTTCACGGCTGTAACCTCGATGCTCTAGAGCGTCCGCTCCTGATCCTTGGGGTAGCCGCGCTCGGGGCCGTCCCGTTGGATCCGACGCTGCTTTTAGGTAAGTTCGATGAATTGCGCCGCCAATCGTTGCCGGTCCGTGAGGACAGGCGGCAGGTGATGTGCGAAGTATTTCGGATACCATATTACTATCAAGGGGTTCCGGGGATTTTTGGTTAGTCCCCGGCCCATTTTAGGCGTTCAAAACGTCGATTTGGGCCACCGACGGTCAAAAAGTGCGGACTCGAGATTCGCGATCGAAAAAGTCAGGACTCGCCTCCCTGATGAGTGAGTTCTCCCACCCTTAAGTGGGTATTCCTTGGCCCCAACGAAGCCCATTCGCGGCTCAACAGAGGCCACCAGTCATCCGATATGGCCGGAACACCACTCGAATTGGGGCTGCGCGCTGGTGGCAACTGGTTCCACGATGCACACCATGACGACAGGGGTTAATAACCACAGCAGACAGGGCCTCAGCATGCTAAGCGCAAATGCAAAGGAATTTGCCGCGTCTCGACTCGACACGGTTGGTTTTCGTCGGGAGATCATCATGGGCGATGTGACAGCGGTCGTCTTCGTCATCGACAATGACCCATCGATGCGTGCAGCGCTCGAGGGTCTCCTCGGTTCGGTCCAACTGGAGGTGCGGTCATTCGCTTCACCTCAGGAGTTCCTGGCGAGCAAGCAGCCGGACGTCCCGGGCTGTCTCGTGCTCGATGTGAGATTGCCGGGGATGAGCGGACTGACGTTTCAGAACGAACTCGCGAGAATGGGCGTCGATCTGCCTGTGATCTTCATCACGCGCCATGGGGATATCCGGATGAGCGTTCGGGCAATGAAGGCCGGCGCCTTCGACTTCCTGACCAAGCCCTTCCGGGATCAGGACGTGCTCGATGCGATTCAGG
>WNFR01005441.1_pt1 | contig 15333 bp, 11 predicted proteins | sample 5400221 | NCBI WGS metagenome assembly WNFR01 (sample SAMN13153357, study PRJNA577476) | soil metagenome | isolation source: 40 cm soil under Madrone tree | place: USA:California | collected 2016-06-14 | reverse complement strand
CGCCAACGATCAACTATCAGAATCCCGATCTGGCTTGCGATCTTGATGTCGTTCCGAATCACGGGCGCAAAGCCCAGCTTAATTATATAATGAGCAATTCCTTTGGGTTCGGCGGGATCAACGCCTGCGTGGTTCTTGGACGTGTTAGCTAGACAGGAAGGGGTGATTTACCTCAATCGCCCGCGTGGTCCGTGTTTGCATCTGTGGCGGGCGGTTCAGGCGAACCGCCCCTACCTACTAAATCTGGCCGGTTCTCACGTGTGCGTTTGAGCGCCTCCTCTTTGCGCCAGGCTGTGATCTCAGCGTGATTTCCTGAAAGCAAAACGTCCGGAACTCTCCACCCGCGAAATTCTGCAGGTCTCGTGTACTGCGGTGCTTCGAGCAAATCGGCGCTGAAACTATCATCCGCTGCCGACTGTTCGTGGCCGAGCGCGCCAGGCAGCAAACGCACGATTGCATCAACCAGTACAACCGCAGCAATCGCACCATTTGTGAGCACATAGTCGCCGATGGAAATCTCAAGATCGACAAGATGTTCGATAACGCGGTGATCGACCCCTTCGTAATGACCGCAGATAACGATAAGATGCTGTTCGCGCGAGAATCGCTTTGCCATGGATTGATCAAAACGGCGTCCAGCCGGCGACATCAGGATAATTTTCGGTTTTCGGTTTTCGGTTTTCGGTTTTTCGTCAATTTGCCCCACCAGTGTTTCTACGGCCGCAAAAATTGGCTCTGGTTTCATGACCATCCCCTGCCCACCGCCGAACGGAGCGTCATCGACAATGTGATGTTTGTCCTTCGTCCAGTCGCGCAGGTTATGGATGCGAAGATCGATAATCCCATTCTCCTGCGCCCGCTTCATGATGCTTTCGCTCAGCGGAGCCCGGCAGATTTCCGGGAATAACGTCAGGATGTCGATCTTCATTTGGAGATTTTGAGGTGGATCGAGCGCTCAGTGCTCGATGCTAATTTGGCGGCGAAGCCGCATACTGATAACATCGCGCGACGGAGCGCGCGATCCACCTACTCCACAATTTCTAGCATGGCCCGTTGGCCATGCCGCGCGGCCGAGCCAGCGAGCAAGGCACGAATCGCATGAATGGTTTGGCCATTACGCCCGATGACGCGGCCGACGTCGCTCTGTCGTAATTGCAACTTGAAGATCGTGGTTTTTCCGCTGGGAATTTCCGAGAGCATCATTTCATCAGGATATTCGACCAATTGTCGAATGACGAACTCGAGGAATTCTTTCACGTCGCTTCAGGCATGGATGGTGATGTGTCGGGAGGAGCGAGCGGAACGGGCTCTGGTTCGGCAGGTGCTGACGTTATCGCGGCCGATGGCGGCGCAGGCACGCCTGGCTTTTTATTTTTCTTGAGCAAGCTCCGCACAGTGTCCGATGGCTGAGCGCCGCGCGCGATCCAGTATTCCGCCCGATCCACTTTTAGCGTGCTGTTGTGCCCGGGTTTTTTGGGATCGTACGTGCCGATGATCTCAATGAATCTCCCCTCACGTGGACTGCGACTGTCGGCCACCACCACCTTGTAATACGGGCGATTCTTTGCTCCTTCTCTGCGTAATCTAATTGAAACTGCCATGTTAAGTTTTCATTCGCGCCATTTGCGCCATCATCTTTTTCATTTTGCCAGCGCTTTTCATCATCTTGCGCATTTGACCGAAGCGCCGCAGCAAATCGTTTACCTCCGTCACGGTGCTGCCGCTGCCACGTGCGATGCGCTGACGACGCCGTGCATTTAGAATGTCAGGGCGCGTCCGCTCTTCGCTCGTCATCGAAAGCACAATGGCTTCGGTGCGCTTGAGCTGCTTCTCGTCGACCGAAAGGCCCTGCACGTTACTCATACCGGGCAACATGCCAAGAATATTCTCCAGCGGCCCCATCTTTCGCATCATTTTAAATTGGGCCAGGAAATCATTGAAATCGAAGGAGGCTGTCCGCAGCTTCCGTTCCAGGCGCGCGGCTTCCTCTTCATCGACCGCTTCGGCCGCTTTCTCGACCAGACCAATCACGTCGCCCATTCCGAGAATCCGGCCGGCCAGCCGCTCCGGAACGAACAGCTCGAATTGGTCGAGTTTTTCGCCGGTCCCTGCGAATTTGATTGGCCGGCGCGTCACTTCGCGCATCGATAATGCCGCACCACCGCGTGCGTCGCCATCGAGCTTCGTCAAAATGATGCCCGTGATTTCTAAAGCGTTGTTGAAATGGGTTGCGACGCTGACTGCTTGCTGGCCGGTTGCCGCATCGACAACGAGCAAAGTTTCCTGGGGTTGCAGAAAATCTTTGAGCGCTGTCTGTCGATCTTGCCATCCGAGAGCAGCGGCAGCCGCGCGCTGGACGTTCTTCTCGTTCGGATCGGGAGTAAACACCGACACGTCGATTTGTTTTCCGAGGGTCGCCAGCTGCTCAATGGCCGCCGGGCGCTGCAAATCGCAAGCGACCAAAACCGGATTACGGCCTTGTTTTTTCAAAATGTGCGCCAGCTTAGCGGACGAAGTGGTTTTGCCGGAACCGTTGAGTCCTACAATCAAAATCCGGCCCGGGTTGTCGAGATTGAGTGGCGCAGCGTCGCCTCCGAGCAAAGCCGTCAGCTCATCATGGAAAATTTTTACGATTTGCTGCCCCGGGGTGATGCTGCGAACGACAGCTTCCCCGAGCGCTTTTTCCCTCACGCGGCCAATGAATTTCTTCGCGACTTGGAAGTCGACATCAGCCTCAAGTAAAGCCAGGCGAACCTGGCGCAAGGCAGCGTCGATGTTCGATTCGCTGATCGTGCCGTGGCCGCGCAGTTCTTTGAAAATGTCCTGAAGCGTATCGCCGAGTTGGGAAAACATAATGTTAGAGAATCATGCTGCGTTTGAGCGAAGAGGTCGATCGGCCGATCCGCGGGCGATGCTAAAATAATCCAGCTTCGCCGCCACTCGCACGATCGAGCGCGGAGCGCTCGATCCACCTCACTTCTTCGGGGTTGGCGTCGATTTTGCCGCTGCGGACACCGGTCCAGCCGCGGCCGCCGCGTCAATCCCGAAAGTCCAGTGCGCCTCGACTTTTTTGCCTTCCGATTTCGCGCTAACAATCACCGTGCACGAGTTTCCGCGCAATTTTTGTGTCACCTGATATGAGACGGTGCCGGTTTTCGGATCGTAACTCACGGGAACGACACCGAGTCCGCTGACCCGCATTTGCACGCTGCCGGGCTCGATTGCGCCGACGCGACCGAGGTTCGCTTTGATAAGCGGGAGCGCCGTGCGGACGGTGCTGCCATCCGCCGGTTGGGTCGAGAGATCAGCCGCGCCGACTTCAGCCACCGCGGACGCCCCACCACTGGAGGTGCCGATCATCTTGACCGCGTCAACGAATACTTTCGGCTTGTTCGCTTCAATCGCGTAACGGCCAAGCGAATCGAGCGGAGAGGTAAAAGTGATCGGCTGACCGTAAACGGTAAACATCGCTTCGTACCCGGCATTTCGCGCAAGTTCTTTGACGTGCTCGTTATAATTGCCGAAGGGAACGGCGAAACAATTCACTTTGATCCCTAGCCGCTGCTCGAGCAGTTCCTTGGAGCCGACAACTTCATTTCGGACCCATTGCTCGTACGCTGGTCCGGTCAATTTCGTTCTGGTCCTCTTCCCGCCGGGAGCAGCCAGCATTATATTATGCCCTTCGCGCAAGTCTTGGTGCGTAGCGGTATGCGCTTCGATATCGACTCCGTTGTCACGCATGTCGGCGAGCTGTTCCCACGTGATCGCCTCTCCGCCGCCCAAGCTTCCTCCGCGTACGCCCTCGGTATAAATGAACATCGTGAACGGGTATCCAAATTTTTTCATGATCGGCCACCCGACCTCGTATTGAGATTTCCAGCCATCATCGAAGCTAACGACCGCGCATCGCGGCGGTATATTTTTTTCGCCGCGCCGCCACGCCAGCAAATCTTGCATGCTGATTACGGTAATCCCGGCATCCTTGAGTTGTTTCATCTCCGCTTCGAAGTCGGCTGGCGTGATCTCGGTGCCCGGATAGCGAATTTTATCGACCAAACGATGATAACAAAAGATAATCGTCTGCGCTGTTTGATCGACAACGGCTTTGGCGATTTTCGGCGACGGCGCCGCACCCGCCACACCTGACCCCGGGCTGCCGCCAGCAGTCTCGCCGGCCGATGCTGGCGACGAACTCACTGGCTCGGAACTCGTGGTCGGACTTGGATGTTTCTGGCACATTGAAAAATTCAACGCCAGGAGCAAAGGCAGAATCGCTAATCGGATCGTCATAAAGTGGTGAAGGCCTTTAAGTGCAGCAGCATAAAAAACAAGTGCTTTTTGTATGCAATCGCCGGAAAATAAATCGGTGGCGGATTGAATCAAAACGCGACGTCTGAGTTTGCCAACCGAAAACTTTTGCTCAGGAAGAGCTTTTCGGTATTTGTTTCGGATGCCGCGCCTGATCAGCCGCACTCTTGCCATCGGTCTCCTGGCTCTGTTGACTGCTTGCGCGACCGCTCCAAAAGCGGCGAAAAGTACGAGCAAGACTTTTACGACGGTGGTGGTGGACGCGGGACACGGCGGCAAAGATAACGGCGCGTATCGCCGTTATGGTCCGCCGGAGAAGGTGGTTGCTCTTGACGTAGCCCAACGTCTCGATCGCAATTTGCGCGAATCAGAATTAAAAACCGTGATGACGCGATCCACAGACGTTTTTATTCCGTTGGATCAACGCGTTGCCATCGAGAATTCGCAGAAAAATGCCATCTTCGTCAGCATTCATTTCAACGATTCACGGCGGCGCGGCGTTCACGGCTTCGAAACCTATTATCATTCGGCCGATTCATCTGAGCTGGCGAATCGAATTCAATCGAAGCTAATGACGATCCCGCATTCGATGAATCGAGGCGTGCACACAGCGAATTTCCGCGTCCTGCGCCTCGCTTACTATCCGGCCGTCCTGGTGGAGTGCGGATTTTTGAGCAATCGATCCGAGGGCAACGAGGCGCGCGACGCCGAATATCGCGAACTACTGTCCGAGAGAATCGCAGAGGCAATTGTCGAAGAACGCTACGGGCCCGGTGTGTATCACGCGTCTCCCCAGGTAGCCGCCGCGCAGCCGCAACCCGCAAGCACCGGCCAAGAGTCGGCGCCGGCTGCTGTTCGTCATTAAAATTCTTTGCCGCGCTCTTCGCGCCCGGTCGCGGCTAGCACAATAATCGCGACGAAAACAACACATTCCACGAGCGCCATCGTCAGCGCATAGTTCGGCAACCCATTCGCGGTGCGAAACCGTTCAGCCAGCCAGGCTTGCTGCTGCGCGGCATAGGCAGCGGCAAAATTGCCGAGCTGATAAGCCAGGCCGGGAAAGGTCCCGCGAAAATCGGCCGGCGAAATCTCATTCAGATGCACCGGCACAACTCCCCATGCGCCTTGCACCATGAACTGCATCAGAAATCCGCCGGCAATGAGAAGCGCTGTTCCCGGCGCGAAAATCCAGGCCGGGATCAAACAGATCCCACAGATCGCACAAAAAATGATCGAGCGCCGGCGTCCCCATCGTTGCGAGAGAAAACCGATGACCGTGCCGCCGCAGATCGCGCCAATCGCGTAGATGATTGCGATCATCGATTTTGCACTGATGCCGAAGCCACGCTGCCTCTCCAGGAATGTCGCATAAAGGTCCTGCGTGCCATGCGACATGTAATTGAACGCCGTCATGAGCAGAACAGCGTGGATAAAAAGCGTCCCATGTTGTTTGACGAATCCGCGTATGTCGAGTGGGACGCGCTGTTTCCGTTCCCGGTGGCGTTGCCAGACCGGCGATTCGGGGACATGCGCCCGGATATAAATCACCAATAGCGCCGGCAAAGCGCCCGCGACAAATAACCCGCGCCAGCCGAAGAGCGGAAATACGATCCAGTAAACGACCGCGGCTAGCAGGTACCCAACGGCATAGCCTTGCTGCAGAATTCCAGAAAACAGACCGCGCGTTGCGGTCGGAAGCGATTCCATCGCGAGCGAAGCGCCCAGGCCCCATTCGCCGCCCATCCCTATTCCGAAAAGCGCGCGCAAAATAAGAAAGACGGTAAAATTCGGCGCGAACGCGGTCATCAATTCAATGACGGAATAAAAAATGATGTCCGCCATTAGCGGAATGCGCCGTCCGAATTTGTCGCCCAGCAAACCGAAGACGAATGCGCCTAACGGGCGCATCATTAGTGTCAGGGTAATTCCGAATGCGACTTCGGGAATGGTCCGGCCAAATTCATGCGCGACCGGCACCAGGACGAACGTGAGCAGAAAAAAATCGAAGGCGTCGAGCGCCCAGCCCAGGAAACAGGCAAGGAACGTTTTGCGTTCCATGCGGTTAAGTAATTTGAAGAGCCGGAGCGCTTCCACGCCTCTGATTTAGTTGTCGATCAAATAATTGGAAAGCGCGGAATGCGCAGATGATCAAAGCGGTCTCAGCTAAAGGCGAGTAAGCGGGAGCCAGCGAGTCAACCTTCCTGCTTTGGAACGCGTGTCTGACTGGGGTTAACTGGAGCACGAGCCAGAGTTTGGCCCAGAAACACATCTACGTATCATGATGCGTCAATTTGTTTCTTGATCACAGGCGCAAACGCCGTTTAGTTCTCGGACAATCATGTCGTCCGATCTTCATCCGCTGGAAACACTTCTGCGCCAACGCATCGTCGTGCTCGATGGCGCCATGGGCACGATGATCCAGCGCTATAAACTTCCTGAGGACGATTATCGCGGGCAACGGTTTCGCGATTGGAAGGGCAAGGATCTTAAAGGCAGCCTCGAGCTTCTTCTTCTGACGAAGCCGGGGATCGTTGAGGAAATCCACACGCAGTACCTCGAAGCCGGCGCCGATATCATTGAAACCAACACATTCAGTGCCACGACGATCGGGTTGCACGATTTCCTTTTTACCGGAGAACCGCCTGCCGGCCGCAAGGAGCAGGATTTCTTCCAGCGCGTGGTGGACAATGTCGATCTCCGCGCGCTCGTGCACGAGATGAACCTGGCAGCGGCGAAAATTGCGCGGGGCGCAGCGGATCGTGTCGCCGATCAAACCGGAACTCGCCGGTTTGTTGCTGGATCGATGGGACCCCTTCCCGTGGCGGTGTCGATGTCGCCAGATGTAAACGACCCCGCTTTCCGCGCCGTCACGTTCGATCAACTCAAACAGACTTATTTCGACCAGGCAAAGGCCTTGCTCGAAGGAGACGTTGATCTTTTGCTGGTCGAAACCATCTTCGACACGCTGAATGCCAAGGCCGCGCTCTTTGCTATTGCGGAGGTCTTTGAACAAACCGGAAAGAAAGTTCCACTGATGATTTCCGGGACAGTGACCGACCGCTCCGGACGAACGTTAAGCGGTCAAACCGTGGAAGCGTTTCTCATTTCGATTGCACATGTGCAGCCGCTTATCGTCGGGCTGAATTGCGCGCTAGGCCCTGATGAGATGGAACCGTATGTCGAAGAGCTGGCGCGCATTTCGCCGTACTTTATGAGTGCATATCCGAACGCGGGTCTGCCTGATCCGTTATCCGAGACTGGTTTTCCGGAAACGGCGCAAAGCTTTGCGCCGAAACTACAAAAATGGGCGGAGAACGGCTGGCTGAATCTGGTCGGCGGCTGTTGCGGCACGACACCTGAACACATTCGCGCAATTGCCAAGGCGGCGCGCGATTGCAAACCGCGACAAATTCAATCCGCAATCCGTTCGCCACAGAGCGGATTCACTGCAGCGAACAATCCGCAATCCGCAATTCTCCAACTCTCCGGGCTTGAGCCGCTCAACATCACGCCGGAGATGGGCTTTATCGTCATTGGCGAGCGCACCAACATCACGGGTTCACCCAGGTTTTCGAAATTGATTTTGGCAGACGATTTTGAAGGCGCGCTGACGGTGGCGCGTCAGCAGGTCCAGGGCGGCGCGAACCTTCTCGACGTCAACATGGACGAGGGCATGATCGATTCCGAAGCGACCATGACGCGTTTCCTGAGCCTGGTCGGCAGCGAGCCGGAAATCGCGCGGATTCCAATCGTGATCGACAGCTCAAAGTGGAGCGTGCTCGAGGCGGGCCTCAAGTGCGTGCAAGGCAAAGCAGTCGTCAATTCCATCAGTTTGAAGAACGGTGAGGAGGAATTTCTTCGACAGGCCCGACTGATTCGGCGCTACGGCGCGGCCGTCATCGTGATGGCTTTCGACGAGCGCGGCCAGGCCGACTCGTTTGAGCGAAAGACCGCCATCTGCGCGCGGGCTTACGATCTCCTTACCAAACACGCGAATGTTCCGGCCAATGATATCATCTTTGATCCCAACATTCTGACCGTCGCGACCGGCCTGGACGAGCATCGCAATTACGCGGTCGATTTCATCGAGGCAACAGGTTGGATAAAAAAGAATCTTCCGGGAGCGCGTGTAAGCGGTGGCGTGAGCAATATTTCCTTTTCGTTTCGCGGCAACAATGCGGTGCGCGAGGCGATGCACGCCGCGTTTCTTTTTCATGCCATTCGCGCGGGTCTCGACATGGGAATCGTCAACGCGGGACAGCTGGCGGTTTACGAAGAGATCGAGCCGGAACTGCGTGAGCGTGTGGAGGACGTGCTCTTAAACCGGCGCGACGACGCGACGGAACGGCTGGTCGAATTCGCAGAGGGAGTAAAAGCGAAAGGAAAAACGCCGGTCAAAGATGAAGCGTGGCGCTCGGAGCCTGTGGAAGAGCGTCTGAAACACGCGCTGGTCAAAGGCATCGTTGATTACATCAACGCCGATACGGAAGAGGCCCGGCAAAAATGCAAACGGCCACTCGAGGTAATCGAGGGTCCGCTCATGGCCGGAATGAGTGTGGTGGGCGACTTGTTTGGCTCGGGTAGAATGTTTCTCCCCCAGGTGGTGAAAAGCGCGCGGGTGATGAAAAAGGCGGTCGCTTACCTGATGCCGTTCATGGAGGCGGAAAAATCTGCGGGCGCGAAACCACAGGGCCGCATCGTCATGGCGACGGTGAAAGGTGACGTGCACGACATCGGGAAGAATATCGTCGGGGTCGTATTGCAATGTAACAACTACGACGTCATCGATCTTGGCGTGATGGTGCCGGCCGCAAAAATCCTGGAAACGGCTCGGGAGAAAAAAGCGAATGCGATCGGATTGAGCGGGCTGATCACGCCGTCGCTCGACGAGATGGTGCACGTGGCGCAGGAAATGGAGCGCGAAGGATTCGTTCTGCCGTTGTTAATCGGAGGCGCCACCACCAGCCGGGCACACACCGCGGTGAAAATCGCGCCGCATTATCGATCAAGCATTGTCCATGTTGTCGACGCGTCGCGCGCGGTTGGCGTTGTGAATTCGCTGTTGAACGAGCAATTGAAATCAGACTTCGACGCAAAAACGCGTGGCGACTACGCACGATTGCGCGAAGAACATTCAGCGAAGACGCGCGGAAAAAAACTGCTGACCCTGGAAGAAGCCCGCGCAAATCGAGCGTCAATTGATTGGGGCAATTACCCACCTCCGAAACCAGAGTTCACGGACGTCCGTGTGGTTTGTCCGTCAGTTGCCGATCTCCGGGATTACATCGATTGGTCGCCCTTTTTTCACGTCTGGGAGTTGCGCGGTCGTTACCCGGCGATCTTTGATGATCCGGTTGTCGGCAAACAGGCCCGCGAACTTTTCGATGAGGCGCAAGAACTGCTCGGTCAGATTACGGCGAAGAATCTGCTAACTGCACGCGGTGTTTACGCTTTTTGGCCGGCAAACTCGGTTGGAGACGATGTCGATCTTTACGTTCACGACAAGCGCACGGAAAAACTGGCCACGTTTTATTTTTTGCGCCAGCAAATACTGAAACCGGCCGGACAATGGAACCTTTGTCTTGCGGACTACATTGCTCCGCAATCAAATCCACAGTCGGCAGATTATCTCGGCGGTTTTGCCGTTTCGATTCACGGTGCTGATGAATTAGCGAAGGAATTTGCGGCCGAGCACGATGATTACAGTGCCATTTTGGCGAAAGCGCTTGCCGATCGATTAGCGGAAGCCTTTGCCGAATATTTGCATAAGCAGGCCCGGATCGCGTGGGGATTCGGGCGCGACGAAGAATTGTCGCACGTCGATCTTATCCGCGAAAAGTATCGCGGCATCCGGCCGGCGGCAGGTTATCCAGCCTGCCCCGATCATGCAGAGAAGCGAACGCTGTTCGATTTACTCAACGCGGAAGAGAACGCGGGAATCAAACTGACGGAGTCATTTGCCATGTACCCCGGCGCGAGCGTAAGCGGGCTCTATTTTTCACATCCCAACGCAAAATATTTCGGTGTTGGACAAATCGCGCGCGATCAGGTCGTCGATTATGCGACGCGACGCGGAGAAACAGTCACGGCGATCGAAAAGCGGTTGGCTCCGAATTTGGGCTACGAGGCCTAGATCGAATTCTTTGCCTTGGCGCTCGTTAATAGCAGGGCCCCGGCGCTTTCCGCTGAAACAGCGTCTGAATCTCTGGTTTCCTTCGCAGGCCAGACCACTTTCCAGGCAAGGCCACACCTCTCGAGCGTCCAGATGACATAGCGGGTCAGGTCAAACTCCCACCAGCGCAATCCATGTGCCGCGCAACGCGGCTGCGCATGATGATTGTTATGATATCCCTCGCCGAATCCAAGAACGCCGATCCAGAGATTGTTTCGGCTATGATCGGACGTATCGAAGCTGCGATATCCGAGCCTGGGCATATGGCAGATCGAATTGACCGACCAAGTCACGTTATAGATCACCAGCATCGGCACGTAGAGGCACCAAAGCATTCCGGCCAATCCAAGTGTGAAGTAGAGCGTCAGCGCCAGAGCAAGATGCGGCAGGACGTAGAGCCAGGAGCGCTCGCACAACCGGCAGTACCAAATTTTGCGGACATCGGCAGCGTAACGTTTTGAGCGCTCACGAAATTCAGGCGGCTTCCGGATCAGCCACATCATGTGGGCATAGGGAAATCCGTGCACCGGGCTGTGAATGTCTTCGTCCGTATCAGATTTGAGATGGTGGTAACGGTGATCCCCCACCCACGTAACCGGATCGCCGGCCAGCATCACGGCAGAGCCGGTTGCGAATATAAACTTGAGCCATTCCGGCATTTCAAAGCCACGATGGGTCAGATAACGATGCAGATAAAGTGTCGTGCTAATCCCGCCCCAGAAAAACAGCGGGATAATGATGAACAGATAAGAAGAATGGAACCGCGTCAGGAGCCCAACAACTCCGAGTAATTGCAAGAGAACCAGCACGATGAAAATGAGGAGATTGAGTTTCTCGTGCTTAAACATATGGCGCAGGGGCAGGAAGCAGCCAACCCGGGCCACTCAACTCCAACGCCGGACCCTCCAATGGAATGGGCCGATTGGCAAGAGGTTCTTTTTTGAAAAATGATTAATGCGCGGAGTGGTGGTACGTGATAATCATCACGCACAATAGCGGGGTGTAGCTTAGCTTGGTAGAGCGCCTGGTTTGGGACCAGGAGGTCGCAGGTTCAAATCCTGTCACCCCGACCACTAGCGGTTAATGTTCCACTGTTACGTTCTGCGAAGTCTGAAGACGGGGCGTCGTTATGTCGGATCGTGCGAAGATTTGAGCGACCGCGTTCGCCGATACAATTCGGCGGAGTCGAAGGCCACCAAGCACGCGGCGCCGTGGATACTGATTCGAAGTGAAAGTTTCGCAACACGCCGAGAAGCTTTGGCTTTTACAGGACCGGCAGAGGAGAGATGAACTGGATAAATTCCTGTAGAGCGGTCGCCGCGGTGACGCGACCCCCGGGTCAGTGGCTCCAAGCCATGTTTACTGTTATGTTTTGCGAAGTCTCAGGACCGGACGACGCTACATAGGATGATAGGATCGCGCGGACCAGCCTAGACCAATCGCTACCGCGACTCACTCCGACCGCAACAAAAAAATGAAATCAACAGGGCTGATTCTATTGGCAATACTGGGCACAGCGATACCGATATTGAACGGGCAAGATGCGGCGCCGCCGGATGTCGATCTTTACTCAGGACAGAAGCAGCCAGGCATTACGCCGACAGCCATACCCTCTCTAGAACCCAACGGCCCTCCCGACGTGCCGGAGTTATCGCAGCTCGACGAAGCTTTTAAAAAACAAACGTCTTTGGGCAAAGAAGCTGATGAACGCCGGCTGCATATCGAGTGGCGAAAATTGAAAAACCAAGTGGTGAATGATCCGTCCATCCGCGCCGCGAAGGCATTCGCCCTGGCTGCTCGCACGGATCTGGAAAAGCGGAACCGGCTTCGCAACTATTACAACCTTTATTATGACCGGATGTCGGCTCTGGCTTCCAGCGCGGAGCTGAAACTAGCATTGAATGCGTTGAAGACCACATATTTTAAGTCGATTGATCAACCGCGTGTGCGACCCTCGCCGACCCCTTCCTCACAGACGCTGGCCGCGTCTTTAAAGGTGCCGGCGGCTTCCGCACAGCCAGCGGCGAACGCTGATAAGTTGCCGGGCGCTTCCACGCAGCCAGCAGCGAATGCTGATATTATGGGCGCGGCTAAAAATACCGGCCAGCTCAACCTCTTCGTCATGGCGATGAATTTCACCGGCAAGGCGGCCACACTGAAAGAGAATGGCTCAGTTACTGTGTTCGCGCCGACCGATGCCGCATTCAAGGGCGCGCCTCCAGGAACGATCGATTCTCCCCCCAACGCCGAGAAGCTCGGCAACCTGCTCGCCTATCACGTCATGCAGGGCGCGGTCACTTCTACAGAATTGACGACCAGGAACGCGCAAACCCTGAATGGCGCCAATCTCGACATAAAGGTCGCGAACGGACAAATAACGGTGAACGATGCTCACGTGATCAAAGCCGACGTGAAAGCTTCTAACGGCGTGATCTACGTGATTGACAAGGTCTTGATTCCGCCCGCGCCGGGGGCTTCCCCTCCGCCAGCGGGTTCTTCGCCGACGCCAACGCCAATACCGACACCCGAGCGAAAACACAATAAGAAACATGGAAGATAGTGTTCACGGGCCCTTGCCGGCGCATATCGTGCCGTTATTCTAGACGCGATTTGCGGCGCGTTCGTCTAGTGGTTAGGACACAGCCCTCTCAAGGCTGGTGCACGGGTTCGACTCCCGTACGCGCTGCCGAGTGAAAATCTCTCAGTTTCAGCTCTTCATAACGGTTTCATAACGCTGCCCGCTACTTTGACTCGTCCAGCCGATCAACACCCGTCTGGCGCGATCCTAGCGCATCGGATCGACACAATCGTTTCTGATTGCCGAATGGTAAATGATGCTGCCACTATGACATCGGCGATTTCTTCACGCTCGCACAGCAGGAAAAGCGGCGGGAAGATGGCCCCCCTTCCCGCCGCTCGTTAACTCAAGGCACATGACCAACCGAGCGTCTTGGGCTGTCCTATGGAGACGCAGGAATTTGGTTGATTGATGAGAACACACAATCGGGCTGGCGGATGATTGTCTAATCAGACAAAATCCTATCCTTCACACGACGATTCCTGCACACGTTTACGAAGTGCGGATCTGCTATTGATCCACGTGCAACGCCATCACCGGATGAATTTCCCACACTGCGTAATCTTTTGGTGTCCTTCTCCGGTTTGAATGATCGGCGGGCGCGTGGGCAATATCATAAAACGCTTTGCCGGTAACGGTGATGACATGCTGCTCGCGAATTTTGAGCGTGTGCGCGGTCTTGACATTGAATGGAAACGTCTGCGTCGTCCAGCCGAACACCATCTGCCGAATCTCACACCACTTTGGCCCAACGGGAATTTCGGCGCTTACCGTTCCAACTTTGTCACCGTTGGCATCTTGAAGCGCGATGTGAATGTCGCCGTCCGCTTCCACTTTTGCGTCAACGACGCGGCCCGTGAGCGCATACCATTTTTCCTCAGAGGGCATTCGAGCTTCTGTGTAGCGCGTCAATTCCACATTCAGTCCCCGGCCCTTCCCATTCGTAAATCTGCGAGGGGGTGACCGACTGAATCGCGGACTTATCCGAAGGAACAGGAGACAAATCGGTCTTGGTAACCCACCGATTTTTGCCATGAAAGCCCTGACACTCGCACGGCGAGAGAAAAATCACTTCCGGCGCTGCTGCGGTTCTAGCGAACGCCGACGCTACGGCGAAAGTCACCAATAGAGCGAACAATGCGCGGTCCACGAAGTCATGTCTTTATCAGCGCGTCCAGTCACGAGAAAGATTTTTCGACTGCCGACAATTTGCGCTTCCTAAATGCCTCATAATCCGGCACGATTCTCAGTTGGATGCTTTTAGCCCCATGAATCATCCCTACGTTGCGCCCAAATTCCGCGAGCGGTGGTTACTGTCCGACGCGTGGGGCATTTGTTGCTTATTCATTGTAGCTCTTTGCCTGTCGGAGGTTGCACCTGCGAATGCACAAACACACGTCCCGCCTCCGCCAGCTCGAACACCTGCCCGCGACGTCGTGGTCCCGCCTCCGGCCACAGGTCTTGGACTACCAAAAAAACCAGTCGGTCCGACGGCTGGCAGCAGTCAGACACAGCTTCCGCCCAAACCACAAGACCATTCGGTTTGGTTCAATGTGGGTGTGATCACAGCCATCGCAGCTTTAATCACTGCGCTCGCTGGATTGGTCGGTGCATTCCGGAAACGCTGATTGAAAGAACGCGGCAAAAAAACGTGCTATTTGAAACACTGGGAAATCATCGCTGACAATCTCAGCAAAGCCGGTTGGAGTTGGGGCTGCGTTTTCAGCCATGGATTCTCGCGGGCGAACAATCCGGATTGCTGAGGACTGGCGCGGGAAAGGGAGGAGTTCCTGCCGCACCCAGCCGCAATCCACCGTTGAGGACTTTCGTCAAGTCACTGTCGCCGGCAAATCTGCTGCTTACTAGTTTTGGCATCGGAGTGCTCTTTTAGCCGAGTCGCAGGTTTGGCTATTTGCCTTTCAGTTTGTCACTTTCTCCGAGGGCGCATTCTCCGAGTGGGTCAAGCCAGCGGAAGAGGGACTCCGAGTGATCTAGCGGCCCGGTCGTAGTATGGTTTGAGTCCTCATTTTAGCAGGATGTTGTGGTCGTTGAGCGCTTCGCGGCTGTCGCGAACGTGCGTAGAAGCGGCGAGACTTGGCGGCGTTCCCACAAACTGTCATGTCGCACCAACGCCGACGGCCGGCTTTCGAGCTGTCAATGAAGACCCACGAACAGTTCGGTCCTTGACAAATGCGCAGTCGATCCATCGGTAACGGCAAGACCTGTTGGACCATCCGATAGGCGACCGTCGATGCGATCAGGTCGAAGTCGAGTG
>WNFR01003944.1_pt1 | contig 15333 bp, 9 predicted proteins | sample 5400221 | NCBI WGS metagenome assembly WNFR01 (sample SAMN13153357, study PRJNA577476) | soil metagenome | isolation source: 40 cm soil under Madrone tree | place: USA:California | collected 2016-06-14 | reverse complement strand
AGAATTCAACGCCGACAAATCTGTAGTGATGCGCGCCGGGTTCTGTAGCGACCGCAGGTTTTTCACGCGGCGCAACGATCTTTGGTAAGGCGCGTGCCTGGAGTTCCGGCTTAATGCGCTCGCCATCTGGCGCAATACCCTGAAGATCGGATGTGCGAATCGTTATGTAGTTAGCACCGGCGCCCGAACCAGCTCCTTTGAAAGGAAGAATTATTGGCCCAGTAAAAGTCGCGCCGGCATCTAACAGGATGGTATCGCCAAAGCGCGCCGACTTGAGCGCTGCTTGCAAGTCATCACCGGCGTGCAGCGCGATGGTGCGACTCGGCCCATTAACGTGTTGAGATCTTTTCGTGAGCCCAAACGTAGCCCACGTTCCCAGCGCGACGCAAAAAACAGCAAGCGTTAATTGAAATTTGTGTTTCACAGTCTTTCGATCTCTTATCGTCATTACAAATTCAGCCGATAGCACAACAGCTTCCCGTATTCCTTGCCCACCACTTGCCAGCCAAATGACTTAAACCACCAGGTGGCCGGCGAGGGCGTATCAATGCCCGCCACAACCGGGTCCATGCCAACTTCCATGTCGCTGCCGCCAAACACTTTTCGGAAAGTCCACAAGGCTCGGCGCGAGTGATAGCCCGAGGTGACCACAACAACGGAATGTATGTTGTGACTCTGACAATAAAGTTTGATTACACAGGCTTCGTCGTAAGTACCGAGAATCGGATCCATCAGGACTTCGATGTTTCGTTCCGGCACTCCCAACTGAACTAATTCGCTCTTAGCGCGCTCGTAATAAAACGGATTGCGCTGCTCATTTTCGGACCAACCGCTGTGTAGGTTGTCATTCGTCAAAATGATTTTAGCGGCGCGGCCTTGCTTGTAGAGTTCTGCTGCGTGTTGTGCGCGTTCGTGAAAAGTGGCCGAGCCACTCAACATCACGATTGCATCCGCATGGACTGGCGGCGTGCGCACAATCAAAAGACGCGCGGCGCCCCAAGCCAGCGTCGGCAATAGCGCAACGATCGCAATTATTAGCACCCAGACGATTCGTCTTTTGCTCTTCAAAATCAATTTCCTTTTACAAACACTACCAACAGATTCCCTGATACAAGCCGTCATCGTCCCCCGGCTTATCGAACAGCCGCACCAGGTCGATGACGATTTGTCCTTTGCGAATCTCTGTTTCACTATTTCGGAACTCTTCCGCCTTGTTACCGATTACTAAAACATCCGCATCCTTCAACACTTCTGCTACGCTGCCGCGCATCAGTTGCGAAATATGCGGAATCTCCCGCTCGATATATTGCTTGTTGGCGCCGAAAAGTTTTGCGAGTGAAACGTCCTTGTCGTAAATGGCGAGCTGCAGTCCTTTGCCAATCAGTGTTTCGATCAACGTGACCATTGGCGATTCGCGCAGGTCATCAGTGCCGGCTTTAAAACTAAAACCTAAAACACCAACGCGTTTCTTACCGGTTGCCAGCACCATGTTTACTGCCCGCTCAATCTGCAAGCGGTTACTCGGCAGGATTGCAGAAAGCACGGGCGCTTCAACATCGAGCTGCTTTGCTTTGTAGTTAATGGCGCGCAAGTCTTTCGGCAAACACGAACCGCCGAAAGCAAAGCCCGGCGTTAAGTAATACGGTGACAGGTTAAGCTTCGTATCCTGAGTGAAAACTTTCATCACTTCATGACTGTCTATGCCCGCCGCCTTGCAAATGTTGCCAATCTCATTGGCAAAGCTGACTTTCAGCGCGTGAAAACAATTGCAGGCATACTTGACCATCTCGGCGGTTTTGAGCGAGGTAACGAATAGCGGCGCTTCGATTCGCTCGTAAAGTTTGCTGACCTGGGTCGCGGTCTCTTCATCATCGGCGCCGATCAGCGTGAATGGCGGCGCGTAAAAATCTTTGAGTGAGCTTCCTTCCCGCAGGAATTCCGGATTTATGCAAACACCAAAATCCTTATTTGCCTGTTGGCCTGAATGCTCCTCAAGCGTCGGAATAACTACGCTTTCAATGGTTCCGGGCAACATGGTGCTGCGAATAACAACGGTGTGGCGCGAGGTCTTGGCCTTCATCGCCGCGCCGATCTCTTCGCAGACGCGCCTGACATGACTGAGATCCAGGCTACCATTCGCATTGCTCGGCGTGCCTACGCAAACCAACGAAACCTCAGTGTCGCGAATCGCGTCGCAGGGACAAGTGACAGCGCGCAGCCGGCCCGCGGCAACCATCTCGGCTATCAGATCTTCGAGCCCGTTTTCCACAATTGGACTCTTCCCGGCGTTAATGATTCCGACTTTGGTCGGATTAAGATCGACGCCGATTACGTCGTGCCCCGCTTTCGCGAAGCACGCCGCTGAAACGCAACCAACATAGCCGATGCCGAAAACACTAATTCTCATAAGAATGACTTAGCCTCGAGGCGATGGATGCACGAGTCCGACCAGGAAGCTCGTTCCCCAGGAAATGTGAATGGTGAAAAAGATAAGCGGCAACGCCAACATCATGAGTAAACGCTCACGTCGCTTGCGCGTCGCGTGAAACGCAAAAGCGAGAGCGGAAAAAGCATAGCCGGCTAAAACAAATAACAGCGCATACCAGGCGAGACTGGTCAGGAAACCTAATCCCGCAAAAAATAGAACGGAAGCAACGAACGCCGGAGCAACTGTGTGACGCAGCTTCAGTGAGAGCGGCTGTTGCTTGATCATCTGCGCTTTCCAAAATCCATAACGCAGATATTGATTTGCGAGCGAGCTTAACGTCGCGCGCGCAAAGTAGTCGCAGTGCTCACTGCGATCGAGCACTACGCGCTTGCCGCGCTGCCGCACCCGGTAGTTAAAATCGTAGTCTTCGTTGGTCAGCAGCTTTTCATCAAAGCCGCCCAGCGACGTCCATAAAGACTTTCGGAAACAGGCGAAGGCAACAGTGTCTACGGATTCCTGCGCGGCAAGGGGCGCGCTTGAATTGAGACGATATTTCGCGTCACCAATGCCAAACAGATGCGAGACGGCTATAGCAATCGCGCGAGCGATCAGAGTTTCGGCGCCAGGCTGAACGCGGCAGGGCATGCCGACTACGGCTGCGTCTCCTTCGTTCAGCACTGCGACGCAGCGACGAATGTAGTCCTGCGAAGGCGCGGCGTGTGCATCAACGCGGGCGATGATCTCGCCGCGAGCGGCGGCGATGCCGAGGTTTAGCGCTTGCGGAATAGTTCTCGCGGGGTTGTCAACGAGTGTTACTGCAATCTGCGGTTGCGCACGTTGAAATTCCGCGACGACATAGCGTGTGCGGTCTTCAGACATGCCATCGACGATCACTATCTCGTAGTCTTTCGCCGGGTATTGGCCAACAAGATTGTCGAGCGCTTTGCCAATGAACTTCTCCTCGTTGTAACAGGGAATGATCACAGACACAGTTTCCCTTCCCAGCCAATTGAGGGCGGCGGGAGTCAATGAGAATATTGGCTCTGCAAAGGTAGACGTACTCATCAGAAATCCGTAAGTGGTTGAATTCGATCCCAGACGTTGAGGCTGGAGCTTGGCTGCTTTGCCATCAATGTCCTTTCGCAGATGTTTACAAAGCGCTCCGCGACTTTCTGCCAGCCAAACTCGCCGCGCACCAATGTGGCCGCGCGCTGGGCAAGTTCGTTTGCGCTACTCTTGTCAATTAAGACCTTGACTACCGCGGCGGCAAAGGATTCAGGTGTGTCTGCCAGCAGTAACTCAGCGCCGTCGCTTACGGGCAAGCCTTCTGCACCGATGGTGGTCGAGATGATTGGTTTTTCCATGGCCATGGCTTCGAAGATCTTCAGGCGCGTGCCGCCGCCAACCCGCAAAGGCACAACATAAGCAGCTGCCCGCTCCATGTACGGGCGCACGTCATCAACCCGGCCCGTGACGATGATCGATTCGTCGTTCCTGGCCAGCTCCACCAAACTCGGATAAGGATTCCGTCCCACGACAGTCAGCGTCACGTCGGGAATTTGCGACTTGATGCGCGGCATGATCTGTTCTGTGAAGTAGCGAATTGCATCTTCATTCGGCAACCAATCCATTGAACCGGTGAACACGAGATTGTGCGGCGCGCTTTTCTCTGCTCCGCTTGGCCGAAAGAATTCGGTATCAACTCCGGTTGGCACGTCAAAAATATTCGCAACATCGTAATCGCGCTGCATTTGTTCGCAGTCTCCCTGCGAAACTGCAACCACGGCATTGAAACCGCGGCACACCCGGTGCTCAAACGCGCGCATCTTTTTCCACTGTGCAAAGAGATATGCTTTTTTCAGAGGGTTGTTTTGCACTTCGCAGTGCCGCTTCCAGATCATTGCTTCAACGTTATGCTGAAACAGCAGCGTTGGCTTGCCGGGATTTGAGGGCACATTGACCGCGGGCGCGAGAAAGTCGCAAATGACGACATCGCAGTCGGCGGCGCGCTTTTGAATCTCTTTCCGCATTTCAAGCGACGCATACTTCTGGACGGCATAGGGCACTGGCGAAAGCAGGTTCGAAAGAAGCTCGGCATAAAATCCGACCGTAAACTTCTCGCGCTGTCGATGCGGGACACAGACTAGTTCGTGGCAATACTCCGACGCGCGCTCGCGCGCCGTCTTTTCAGCGCTGCCGTCATCGAGCGCCACATACGTGACGCGATGATCGCGCTTCAGCTCCTTTAGCATGTTGTAAGTGCGGATCTTTCCGCCCTTATCAACCGGATGCAGCAGTTCAGTTTTGATCCAAAGTATATTCATTAGCGATTTCTCAAGCTTCACGCGTGCGCAAACTCGAGTTGCGATTCATTGACGACTGCCGCGCGGTCGTTGTCGAAGAACTGTCGCTGCCACATTTCAAAATTCACCAATGACCACAGTCTTTCTGCGTGGTTTTCGCCGGCCTGATGACGTTGCACTAACGTGCGCACAAAGGCGGGATTAAAGACACCACGATCCAATGCGCGTTCGCTCAGGACATATTCATCCAAGAGATATGCATACTCGCCCCGGAACCACGATCCAACTGGAACCGGAAAGCCCATCTTTGGCCGCACCAGAATTTCCGGGGGCAGTACACCCTTCATGCTTGCGCGCAAGATGTATTTCGTGGTTGCGCCGCGCAGCTTCATGCGTTCGGGCAGGCGCGCGCTGAATTCGACCAACTTGTGATCGAGAAATGGTACGCGACTCTCAATCGACGAAGCCATGCTCATCTGGTCCTGCTTCATCAGCAGCTCGTGCAAATACGTTTTTGTATCGGTGTAGAGCAAGCGGTCAAGCAGCGAGGTCGCGTCTGTGTTTGCAAAGGCGTCCCGCATTACCGCATAAGGATCAAGCGCGCCAACGCGTTCGCGCGCTCGAGCGGTGAACAGGTCTTTTTGCATTGCCCGCGAGAACACTGCGAAGTTATCGAAATAGATACTTTCAATATCGGCGTTGAGGTTTAAGAAAGTGCGGCGCAGCTTCTGGCTTAAACGTGATTCAGGCGCCAGGGCCTCGATTCGCGCTTTTACTGCACTTCGGATGTCGCGAGGCATCAGTCCCTGGTAACGCTCGCCAAGGCTGAGGTTCAAGAGCGTCTTGCGATAACGTGCGTAGCCAGCCAGCAACTCATCGCTTCCTTCCCCAGTCAGCACAACCTTCACATGCCGCGCAGCGAGTTGCGAAACAAAAAAGAGCGCGACACTCGACGGATGCGCGATTGGTTCGTCTTCATGCCAGACAAGATTAGGCAGGGCTGCAAAGAACTCGCGCGGACTAACAACTACCTCGTGATGGTTTGTCCTGAATGCGCGCGCCACCAGTCGGGCGTATTCGAGTTCATTTGCTTCACGCTCCTGAAAGGCAACCGAGAAGGTCTTGATCGGTTCTGCCACCATCCCGCTCATAACTGCAGCTATCGCTGAAGAATCGATCCCGCCCGACAGAAACATTCCCAGCGGCACATCCGCCATCAGGCGCAGGCGCACCGCTTCGCGAAAAAGTTCCGACCACTCAGCAACGTAATCGTCATCGCTGCGCTTGTCGTCATCAGGCTTCGCAAAACTAACGTCCCAGTATTTATTGATGCGGACTGCGCCGTCGCGCCAAAGCAAGGTGTGACCAGGCAAGAGGCGCCTAATACCGGCGAACAAAGTTTCTTCTCCAGACGTTGCATGGTTTGCCAGATAATCCGGCAGTGCTTGGTAATTGAGTTCAGCCTTTACCTCGTTAGTTTCCAGTAGCGCTTTTATTTCAGAGGCGAAGTACAACGAGCCATCGCTGCTCAGCGCGTAGTAAAGCGGTTTCACTCCCAAACGATCACGCGCTACGAACAACTCGTGTTTTTGCTGGTCCCAGATCGCAAAAGCAAACATGCCACGCAGATGCTCGACACAACCCTGGCCGTGCTCTTCGTAAAGATGAAGGATCGTTTCCGTGTCGCAATGCGTTTCGTAGACGTGTCCACTCGCTTCGAGGGAAGCACGGAAGTCTGCATGGTTGTAGATCTCACCGTTGTAAACTATGTGAATCGTGCCATCCTCGTTCTTCATAGGTTGATGCCCGCGACGCACATCAACAATGCTGAGCCGTCGATGGCCCAGGCCGACTCGCCCATCAATAAACAGACCAGCATCGTCCGGACCGCGATGCGTCAGCATGTCGCGCATGCGCTCCAGCACTGCCGCGCTAACCGTGCGCCGCGATCTGCTTGATAAAGCTATGCCGTTAATTCCACACATAAAGCTTTTTCAGACTTCCATCTGCCCTTGCGCCGGTGCGAATAATGCTTCCAGATCATGCACCGGCAGACTGAGGTCTATTGAACCTTCCGGCGTTTCCAGGCGAAACTGATCGCCAACGCGAATTGCGACCACATACTTGATTGAACGCGCCGACTTTAGCGTCTCCTTGCCATCGACTCGCAGGTGTTGGCCGTCCATTACAACCAGCTCGACAAGCTTTTCCGGCGTCGGCTCATCACTCCGTTCAAACCTGGCCCAGGTCCATTTGAAATCAGAAACGAAGCGCACGGTTTCAATCACACTACTCTCTTCGTTGCGCAGCATGACGAAGTCGCGAAACCGTTCGCCGGTTATTTCCATCGCACGCCCTCCGATTGCTTCAACCTCGTTCACTTTAAATTCGGACATTCCGGGGGCCAGAGGCAATAGCAGCGTCACCAATTCTGTTGACCCTCGCGAAGTGGCGGAAAAAACGCACACCGGTGCCCTTACCCTGCTTCCATAACAGTACGAAACTGGGCCATTTTCCCTGCTCCAACCAGGCGCTTCCGAACTGCTGAAAAGCTGCAATCCAGGCCTTTTATCACTCTTGACTACGGTTTGTGACCGTTCTTCCTGCAATTGCATTTCAGGCGCTGCGTCCGCAGAAAAATGAAAGCGCAGCTCAAGGTCGTGTTCGCTGGTTGAAGTGACGCGGTCTCGCATCACCCAGTAATCGTCTTTGAGAAACAGAATGCTGCGATTGTGAGTGGCCGGCGCCGGCAGAATTTGATAACCGTTGTGCCGGCCTTCAACGTAAGTAAACCGTCTCTCGTCGAGCCAGAACTGTGGTTCACATTTCGCCACGCTTGACCACGAGAATGGTCCAGACGGAATGGAAGAAGACTGCCCGTCGATGGTCAAGGTATTGTGGGCAGCCGAGCTGCGGAACCAGTCACGCCATTTTTTCGAGCCGGTGTAAGTGAAAGTGCCTGGGTCAATGAGCAATGATCGGCCATGTGCTGCAAGTTCGATTGCGAGCGCGTCAGCATGTGCATGGCCACAGTTGTCAGTTCCATGAGGACCGCAATCAAACAGCAGATAGTTGGCCTGTGCGGTCCAACCGTCGCGCATGACGTAATAGCCGCCGAAAGGAAAATCTTTACTGTCGACGCTCGGCGGCTTTGCTTCAATCTCGTCAAATTGGTGTGCGCCCGAGGGACCAAGCAGCCAAAATGTTTCTTCGGCGAGATCGCCGGCAACGTATTTGTAATCGCCCCGGCGAAATAGAACTGCCGCGTTGGATAAAGCGGCGCGAAAGTCATTAACGGGATGCCGGTCGAGAAACAACAACCTGCCGCCATCGTCGTCGCCGAATAACGGCGTCGTTCCATCCGGCCGCGTAATGTGCATCAGATGGTCTAGCAACAGTTGCAGCGTGTTCCCAAGTTCAGGAGGCAGCGCTTCGTTATTAAGACGAGAGAGAATCAGGAAATGCGTGTAGAAGTCTGTCGTGTAACGTTGGTAGTAACTCGACTGTTCAAAGTAGACGCCATCGGCTCGTACCTGACGCGAGATCTGTTCGATCAGAATCCTCTTTCCCTTGTGTCGCCAGCGTGCGGCTTCCTTGAATTCAGGCAATAGCGTTCCCAGATAGAACAATCCCAGCGCCTCTCCGGTCAGGTGAGTGTTCGGGCTGAAGTAAGTTGAAAGATAAGTCTCCAGATGCCGCGCGTTGAGGTAGAGAAATTTCAAGACGCGCAGATATGTTTCTGAAGTTAGCGACGGAGAGTCTTTAAAGAATTCGAATGCCCACAGCCAGGAAATCGAACGAAACGCAATCTCGAGGCTGCTGGCCCAGTTAATACCAGCCTTCGGAGGGTTCCGGTCCATCCATGATTCAAGATGGGCGACGAAAGTTGCAGCGTACTTCTCATCGCGTGTCAACCAGTAGGCTTGGCCTAGTTTCACAAAGTACTGATGTCGATTCAGTTCCCAGGTGATTTTCTTGTCGCCGACCAGTTCCGCATCCAGATAGTTCAAACGGCCCCAGTGAATGCGCGGAGCAGACTTTCCGGAGACAGGTTCGAGGTGCCAATTGATGGGATTGGCAAAGCTGAGATCGCTGAAGCCGAGAAGATCAAAATGTCCGTCAACAATGCGATCGGCCTGAGCAACAATTGCCTTTTCCGCCACGGGCCATCGCCGCCGAAAGTCTGTGATGGTTTTTTCGCGATCGGCGAACGACGCAAAGAACGCATTCCCATCGCGTGCGCGGAAGGCTGCAAAGACTTCTGCCGCCGAGCGAAACGGTTTGCTGTCGTTGCCGCGGACAAGCAAGTTCAGGAACGCGGCGTCGGCTGGCAGTTTCGCAAGTTGTGACCAACCGTGTCGCTCCGAAAATGCTGCGATGGCTTGGGCGCTTCTCACGCTCAGCTCGGCAAAACTCATACTGCGCAGTTTCGCGAATCTGCTTACCTGCCCGGGTTGGCGGATCTTCTTTGCCGCAAGCGTGGAATACGACTCAACCCATTTCTGGCCCACCGCACTCCAACTGTATTTTTCACACTCAGCCAGCGCGTTGTGGACAATCGTTGTTGTCAATTCCGGATTCTCGAGCAAATGCATTGCACGTTCTGCAATTGCTTCGTAGTCGCCGCGTGCGACGACCAGGCCACTTACCCCACTGCTTACCATGTCAGGAATGCCGCCCGCGTTCGTGGTCACAACTGGCAAGCCGCAGGCGAAAGCTTCAAGAATTGAAAGCGGCTGATTGTCGATTTCGGATCCATTAAGGTAGATGTCAGCCGATTGATACAGCGGTACGATTGCGCTGTGCTTTATTTGCCCAACGAAATCTACGTTGCGCAAACTTAAGTCGTGCGCCAGATTTTCTAACGCGTTGCGCTGGCTGCCGTCGCCCGCCACAGTCAAGCGTACGCCAGGCAGTTGTTTTTGGATAAGTGCAAACGCTCGCAGGACTTGGTCGACACCGTAGTGTTTTTCCAGATTGCGATTTGAAAGAAAGACCGGCTTGAGCAGACTCCGCTCGCGAAATGTGAAGTTGTCCAGTTCGACCAGGTTGTTGATTGCACGTGCGCGCAAGCCGAATTTGCGGAACACACGGACCAAATAGTCGGAAGGCACAACCACTTCATCAACCAGCCGCAAGGTAGCGACTGCCGAAGGCCAACGGCGTAAGTGATCTTCCGCTTCGCCGCTGTGATAGTTCAGCAGTATCTTCTTGCCAAAAAGTTTGCCAATAAGAATTGCGGGAGTTGGCGCCACTACAAATGAAAAGTATGACGCGGAAAAAATGTGAATCACGTCAAACTTTGGAACGCGCATCAGCAAACTGAAAAAATAAAGGAACGAGGTAACAATAGTGCGGACATACTTGATGGCCTGCAATTTTCGCAATAGGCCCGGGCAACGAGGATTTATGGGAAGAAAATCGACTTCAAGCGACAGTACTTCGCGCAAACGCGCGATGAGCCGCGCGGCTTGCACCGCTTGCCCGCCAAGAATGTCCAACGATGGGCCGACCACCAGTATTCGCACCGGCTTCTCATTAACATCGATTGTTTGTGGGTAGTGACTCATTGTAAATTCGCGCCGCTCGCAACCGGCGGCGATTCAAATTCATCAACGCCGTCGGTGTTGACGTTGCCAAGCTGTTTGACTTGCCGGCGACTGGCCTGCAAGAGCGTTTCATACAAGGCTTCCGTTTTATGGAGTTGGGCTCCGGTTGAGAATTTCTCTGTCACCACATCTCGGCCGTTCTTGCCCATTCGGCGTCCTTCGTCTGGACGCTGCAATAGCGAAATAATTAATTGCGCCATCATCACGTCATCGCCGGAGGCAACCATGAAGCCGGTATCGCCTTCAACAATCGCTTCGCGCGCGCCACCGACATCGGTGGCAACTACTGGACAGCCGGCGGCCATGTATTCCAGTATGGAATTTGAAAATCCTTCCGCCTTTGATGAGAGCACACCAACATCCGAAACACTCAAGAGCGTTGCGATGCTTTCTACGCGACCAAGAAAAACAGTCTTGTCCGCAATACTCAATTCAGCAGCAATGCTTTCGAGCGAACTTCTTAGCTCGCCTTCACCTGCCAGCAGAAAACCAACATCTGGGATCGCGTTGCTGATGCGCTGAGCGGCACGCAAAAACATTGGATAGTCTTTGACCCCGTGCCGCATGTTGGCGACGATGGTTACAAATCGTTTCGATGAATCTTTTTCAATCCCAAGCGCGCTGAGAGCTTCTTCTCGAGAAAAAACCTCAGACGATATAACTCTGTTTGGATCGAAGCCGTTGTGAATGACGGTTATTTCGTCCTGGCCAACACCCTCAGCAATCAGCTTGTGCTTTACAGCTTCCGAGTTAGCCACAATCTGGTGTGCCAGGGCGTAAGCTGCGCGCTGCGCTTGTTGTTGGGCGCGGCTGCGCATGGCGCTGGTTTCGCGGCGCGATGCGATGCGCACGTTGACGCCTGCAAGGGCACCGGCTACCATGCCAAAAATGTTGGTATAAAAATCGTGAGTGTGAAGGACGTTAGGTTTCAGACGACGGAGGTCACGCACGAACCGGCGAAGCTGGGCCATTGCGTTCACATCGTAAAAGCTTGTTAGCGGGTAGCAGGGAATTTCGCCGAGATCGAGATCTGCAATTTGCGAGCGCAATACTCCATCGGCTTTCAGACAAGCGAGTGATACCCGGTAGCGTCCGCTGTCGTGGAGCAGACGAGTCAGTTGCAGCGCCTGACGTTCAGAGCCGCCTTCGTCGAAGCTGTCTACAAGTTGGAGGATGCGTGGTTTCATTTCTTAATTCGCCGCGAATTAGCGCGGATTACACAAATCTGAAAAATCCTTTCTTAGTCCTAATTTCTCGTTTCTTAATCTGACCTGCATGTATCCGCGTTAATCCGCGGCGAAAGTTATACGGTGTTATCAACATACTGGCGGTGCCAAAGCTCGAGCATCAGCAACGCCCAAAGCGCCATTGAATGATCGCGCCGTCCACGCTCATGTTCAGCGAGCATCAGCGTCACATAGTCTTTAGTCACATAGCCCCGCTGGTTGGTCCTTGGATCATTCAAGGTATCGCGAATTCGTTCACGCAACTGCTGGTTGATCCATTGTTGAATTGGTACGCCAAAGCCCTGCTTGGGGCGGTTCAAAATTTCGCGCGGCACTAGATCGGCAATGGCTTGCTTGAACAAGTGCTTGGTTTCGGGGCCCATCATTTTCAAACCCGCCGGAATGCGCGTGACGAATTCGATGAGCTTCTGGTCGAGCAGCGGCACGCGGGCTTCAAGCGAAACGGCCATGCTCATGCGATCGACTTTCGTGAGTATGTCGCCCGGGAGATAGGTCTTGCTGTCGATGTAGAGCAGCGAATCAAGTTCGGCATTTGTTCTTACGTTGCCACTTAACTCCTGGAAATATGAACGCAGGTGACTGCCGCTTCTTAGTTGATCGCTAAAGTCCGCCGTGTATAAGGCGCCTTTGTTCAGTCCACTAAAGACCGAAACGTTGTCGAGGTAACGCGTGATCGGATCCAGCGAGACGTTGTGCAGATAGTTTCTGCCCCAGGCACCGTGGGGCAGTTGTTGGCTTAATGGATTCATCAAACCTTCCCTGACAAAGCGTGGCAGCAAATCGAATTTTCCGCGTCGCTGCTCGGTGAGATAACGAGTGTAACCGGCAAACAATTCGTCCCCACCGTCGCCGGTCAACACGACCTTCACGTGTTCGCGCGCCAGCTTTGAAACGACATAGGTTGGAATTGCCGAAACATCGGCAAACGGCTCATCAAAGTGCCAGGCAAGCTGATCGACCACCTCACAAATGTCGGGAGTAACCAGAAACTCATGATGCTCGGTCTGAAACTTTTTCGCTGTGAGGCGCGCATATTTCAGTTCGCTAAAGCTGTCTTCGTTGAAGCCTATGGAAAAAGTCTTGACCGGCTGGTCCAGGTGACGGGCCATCAACCCGACGACAGTGCTCGAATCAACTCCACCGGAAAGAAATGCGCCCAACGGCACGTCTGACACCAGTCGCAGCTTCACCGATTCGTCGAGCAGCGAACGCAACTCGTCGAGATAATCTGAGGAGCGGTGTCCATTGCCGTTAGTGTGGTAGTCAAAATCCCAGTAGCGCTCAACGGACAGGCGGCCAGCGGCAAACGTTAGGTGATGGCCCGGTGAAAGTTTTTCGACGTTCTTAAAAATGCTAAGCGGATCCGGCACGTAACCCAACGAGAAGTAAGCGTCAAGTGCGCGTGGATTGGTGTTGCGTTCCACATCCGGGTGTTCCAGCAGTGTCTTTAACTCCGAACCAAAAACAAAAGTGCCGCTACGCGTGATGGAGTAGTAAAGCGGCTTCTTACCAACACGATCGCGCGCGATGAAAAGTTTCTTCTGCCGGTCGTCCCAGATTGCAAAGGCAAACATTCCACGCAAGTGGTCCACGCATGACGCTCCATACTCTTCGTAAGCATGAACAATCGCCTCAGTGTCGGAATTTGTCTTGAACACGTGACCCCGCGACTGCAAAACGCTTTGTAGTTCACGGTAGTTGTAGATTTCGCCATTGAAGAAAATGGTTACTGAGCCGTCTTCGTTCGAGATTGGTTGATGGCCGCCGCTGAGATCGATGATGGACAGCCGGCGCATTCCGAGCGCGACGCCGGGCGCAAGTAAAACGCCCTGATCATCTGGCCCACGATGCCTGATCACGCGGCACATGCTATCGAGAATCTGCGCGCGCTCGTCCGCGACGAGCGTATTGCTCGCGTCCCAGTAATCTATGAATCCGGCAATGCCACACATCTGTTTTTCAGGAGCCTTTAACCAACCGGGCAAAGTTGCCGGCTGGTTTGTTAAAGATCTGCAGGGATAGGTCCATTTCATCCTGCCAGCGATTTACCATCTCGATCTCGCCGGCGCGCTGTGCGTCATCGAGAACAATGACCGCGCCTTTTCGCAATCTCTGACCGAAGACAGGCATTAGTCCATAGCGTCCGCCTTTGGTTTTCCCCGGCGGACCGTCGCAAACGACAAGTTGAAATTGCTCCGGCAACGTTTCCAGCGGCGCGTCATACCAGGCGAAGGATCCGTAGTCGCGTAGCGGCGACGCGATCACTTCCACGTTTCCTACCTGATTTTCAGTCAAGACTTTCAGAACTCGCTGTTGCCAACTTTGAGAATGCTCCAGCGAGTGAACCGGCACTCCGCGGCGACCGGCCAGCAAACCCAGCAACAGAGTTGTCAGACCACTGCCACATTCGAGAATTGGTCCTTTCGTAGTCGCGGCGTTTTTAGCAACCTCTTCGAGATAGTCGATATTTGCCGCGTAGCCATCATTGCCCCAGCCCGCGCTCAATGACTGAAGCATCGCGCGCGTCGGCACCTCGCCCTCGCCAAGGTTGGATATGGCGCGAGTGCCGCGTCTGATTCGCCGTGCGGCGAGCCAGGCTTTGGCTGCGCTTTTAATAGAGGCGGGAATTAGTTTTCGAATTAGTCGTTTCATTGATGCGTTTTTCACTTAGCGAACCAGGACAACTTCTTGTTTCGGTTTCATCATGAGTTCCAGCGTTTTTCTAATATCTGAAAGTGCCAGACGGCCCGATGGAAGCGCAGCCAAACAAACGAGCGTGACTACGCCTGTAATGATAAAAAGTGCAATCAATCCCACTATCGGATTCTGAATGTCTACCTGTGTGCGAACGGCGCCGCATACGCCCAGGGCGGCGAGGGATGCGAACGTAAACGGGGCGATGGTGTCATAGAAGTCGCGAGTACGAACTGGTCCCTTGCGCCCCACAAACCAGAACAGCAGTGGGTCACTCAAGAAGACGCGAGTCAATGCGTAGGAAGTGGCAACGCCCATGGCGCCCCAGTGCAGCCCCAGCACAATTGAAAACATTGTGATTGGTCCGCTGATTAGGCCCCAGTGAAACATGTCGCGGCTGCGACCTTGCGTGAGAAACAGCCATCCGGTCGTGTTTGCTATCGGTTGAAACAAACCAGTAAGCCCCAACACTAAGAAGATCCGGCTGGTTGCTGACCATTGTGGGCCAAGCACGATCTGCACAATCCAATCAGAAGTAGCCATCATGAAAACAACTGCCGGCATCGTGAGCATCGCGATTTTTTCGAGCATACGACGGTAAGCCTGGCGGTATCTCTCATCAGCATCTTTAATCCGGCTTAGCGCAGGTATGGCTACGGAAGTTATCGGCTCGTTTATCTGATCGATGGGCAACGTCATCAATTGGTAAGCGCGGTTGTAGAGACCCAACTCATTTGCGCCCCAGAATTTTCCTAACAAGAGATTGTCGAGGTTGCGTGAGAAATAGTTGATTATTGAAAAGCCGGTAAAGTTGCGTCCGAATGCGACCATGGAGCGCACGCCCGAATTTCGGTTAGGCAGACCCGGCCGCCAGCGACAGACGAGCCAGACGCCGACGGCGTTTGTGAGCAGCACGGTCAATTGACTGTAGACAAGTGCCCAGTAACGAAAACCGCGCCAAGCCAAATAAATTCCCACACCATAACCCACCACGATGGAGATGAGGACGATCGTGGTGACTGCGAAAAACTGCATCTGCCTTCTGAGTAGTG
>WNFR01003943.1_pt1 | contig 15333 bp, 11 predicted proteins | sample 5400221 | NCBI WGS metagenome assembly WNFR01 (sample SAMN13153357, study PRJNA577476) | soil metagenome | isolation source: 40 cm soil under Madrone tree | place: USA:California | collected 2016-06-14 | reverse complement strand
ACTGTCCTCGGCCTCGTCGTCTCCGGCTTGATGACGGTGCTGTGGAATACCGCGCTACGGTCGCTGGACGCGTCGCGGCTCGCCGGCTTCATCTTTCTCCAGCCGCTCGCGGGCGTGATCCTCGCGCGCGTGGCGCTCGGCGAGCCGCTCGGCGCGTCGGCGCTCGCGGGCGGCGCGCTCATCCTTCTCGGCGTGCTGCTGCTCGTCAGCGAAGAGCGCGGCATCATCGCGGACGCCGGCTAGCGTAACCTCGTAGCGGCACGGATCTGGGTCACCGACGGCGTAGACGCTCTCGGGTAGATCGGCGCGAGACCGCTCACTTCGTCGACGCCCCCGATCGGTGGGACGCCGAGACGCCGCTCGACAACCTGTCCGCTACCGATCGGCGGCTCGGCGCAAATCCGGCGGGCCGATTTTGACGTTCTAGTGACCATGGAGAGCCGCATCATGCGTCCCAGGCTAGTGATCGTCGAGGACGACCAAGACAACCTGGAGGCGCTCTCGCTGCTGCTCGCGGAGAGATACGACGTCTTCGGCTACGAGTCTCCCATCGAGGCGCTGAAAGCGGTCGAAACGGTCCGCCCGGATCTGCTGGTGCTCGACATCCGCACCGCGCCGATTGACGGCGTCGACTGCCTCAAGCTCATTCGAGAGATTCCCGGATACCTCGAGGTTCCCGCAGTGGCGTTCACTGGTTACGGACACGACGTCGAATGTCAGGGTTTCCTCGCCGCCGGCTTTCAGGCCGTCGTCGTGAAACCGGTCTTCGATCCACAGGAAATGATCGCGGTCATCGAGGGGGTACTGGCATCGCGCGCCGCGGCGTACGAGCGGATCGCCACGTACCCGCCCGCGAGCGCCCAACCGGCGGTCGCCCAGCTTGACCTCGAAATGACAATGCCGGCATCGTCCGCGCGTGGGTTCGGCAAAGAGGACGGACCAGCAGCCGCGCGGCGCAGCGACGAAAGCGCCGACGAGGATGCTGGGTGACCTGCTCTACGCCAACGAGCGGACGGCGCGAGTCTCCGAAAGCGACTGGGTGGCGCTCGTCCAGTCGATCGCCGCAGGCGACCAGCAGGCGTTGTATGCGCTCTACGAGCGGGCGCATCGGCTCGTCTTCACACTCACCGTGCGGATCACGAACAGCGCAGAAACCGCCGAGGAGCTGACGGTGGACGTGTTCCACGATGTCTGGCGAAGAGCGGCGGCATACGATCCCGGGGGCGGATCGGTCGTCGGATGGATCATGAACCAAGCGCGCTCGCGCGCGATCGACCGCATGCGGTTCGAGCAGCGGAAGAAGCGCGTCGGCACCGTCGCCGACGGCCCGCCGGTCGCGCCCGCAGCGCGTGATCCCGCGGAGATCCTGGACGTGAGGGAGCAGGGCCGCCTCCTTCGCGACGCCCTGCAAGTCCTGACGACGGCAGAGCGACAGAGCATCGAAGCGGCGTTCTTCTCCGAGCTGACGTACCGCGAAGTCGCGGCCCGACTGCATCAGCCTCTCGGCACCGTCAGGACCCGAATCCGCTCTGGGCTCGGAAAGCTGAGGCATGCGCTGACCGAGCTCGTGAAGGACCGATGACCGCGTCGAGCGATCACGACCGGGACCACGTCGAACGCGTGTTCCTCTACGCGCTGCAGGCGCTTCCCGCCGGCGAGGCCGGCGGCGTGGAAGCGCATCTCGCGGCGTGTGCGGAGTGCCGCCGGGAGCTGGAGACGCTGCGTCCGACCATCTGCGCCTTCGTCTCGTGGCCCACCGACGTCCTGCGCGCGCCGGCATCGCTCTGGGAACGCCTTACGCGACGCATCGCCACCGAGACGGGCGAGGATCCCTTCGTACCACCGCCACGACAACGCACGGAATCGGAGTGGGAGGAAGTCGCGCCCGGCATCTCGTGCAAACTGCTCGCGACCGATGCCGAGGAGCACCGCGTCAGCATGCTGGTACGGCTGGCGCCGGGAACCGACTATCCGCCGCACCGACATGGCGGCGTCGAAGAGCTGCATCTCCTGCACGGCGAGCTGTTGATCGATGGCAAGACGCTGTATCCCGGCGACTTCATCCGCGCCGAGCCCGGGAGCGTCGATCATCGCGTCTGGAGCGAGACCGGCTGCACCTGCGTGCTCATCACGTCGACCCGCGACGAGCTGCGCTGATCTTTCGATTCGTGCGTCGCCAGCGATGGCCCGTGGGAGCGGCACGCGCCTTGAACTCGTCAACCCCTGCCGGTATTTTCAAGCGCTTTCGATCAACGCGTCCTGCCGCGGGAGCACGACACCATGGGCCTGCACGAGAACCTCGAAGAGCTGGAACGCCGCAATCGCGCCGCCGATTTAGGCGGCGGCGAGGAGCGCATCGCCAAGCAGCACGAGGCGGGGAAGATGACCGCCCGCGAGCGCATCGACGTCCTCCTCGATCACGGTAGCTTCGTCGAGACCGACAAGTTCAAGACCCACCGCTGCTCCGATTTCGAGATGGCCGACAGGAAGATTCCCGGCGACGGCGTCGTGACCGGCTACGGCACGATCGACGGCCGCACGGTGTTCGTCTTCTCGCAGGACTTCACCGTGTTCGGCGGCAGTCTCTCGGGCGCCTTCGCGGAGAAGGTCTGCAAGGTCATGGACCTCGCGATGAAAACCGGCGCGCCGGTGATCGGCATCAACGACTCGGGCGGGGCACGCATTCAGGAAGGCGTCGTCAGCCTCGCCGGCTACGCCGACATCTTTCAGCGCAACGTCATGGCGTCGGGCGTGATCCCGCAGATCTCCGCCATCCTCGGCCCGTGCGCCGGCGGCGCCGTCTACTCGCCGGCGATGACCGACTTCATCTTCATGGCGAAGAAGATCAGCCACATGTTCATCACCGGCCCCGACGTCATCAAGACGGTGACGCACGAGGACGTGACGAAGGAAGAGCTCGGCGGCGCCGTGACCCACAACACCAAGAGCGGCGTCGCGCACTTTCTCGCCGAGAACGGCCGCGACTGCCTGCGCATGATCCGCGAGCTGCTCTCGTACCTCCCGAGCAACAACCTCGAAGACCCGCCGTTCGTGCAGACGCAGGATCCGCCCGACCGCTCGGACGCGGCCCTGAAAACGATCGTCCCCGACAACCCGAACAAACCGTACGACATGACGGAGATCATCAAGGCCGTCGTCGACGATCGCGTCTTCTTCGAGGTGCAGCGCGACTACGCGCGCAACATGCTCGTCGGCTTCGCGCGTCTCGGCGGGCGCTCGGTCGGGATCGTCGCCAACCAACCGGCGTTTCTCGCCGGTTGTCTCGACATCGACGCCTCGATCAAGGCGGCGCGCTTCGTCCGCTTCTGCGACTGCTTCAACATCCCGATCATCACCTTCGTCGACGTCCCCGGCTTCCTTCCCGGCGTGCAGCAGGAGTACGGCGGCATCATCAAGCACGGCGCCAAGCTGCTCTACGCCTTCTGCGAGGCGACGGTACCGAAGATCACGATCATCACCCGCAAGGCCTACGGCGGCGCGTACGTCGTCATGTCGTCGAAGCACATCCGCGGCGACGTGAACTTCGTGTATCCGACCGGGGAGATCGCGGTCATGGGTCCGGAGGGCGCGGTCAACATCATCTTCCGCGGCGAGATCGAGGCCGCCGGAGGGAACGGCGAGCGTGAGCGTCTCGTCGCCGACTATCGCAAGACCTTCGCGAACCCGTTCATGGCCGCCGAGCTCGGCTACATCGACGAGATCATCGCACCCGAGGAGACACGGCCGCGGCTCATCCGCTCGCTCGAAATTCTCCAAAACAAGCGCGACAAGAACCCGCCGAAGAAGCACGGGAACATTCCGCTCTGAGCGCGCGAGGGGACCCGTAGTACCCATGTCGAAGCCGAAGCCGCTGCGCCGCGTGCTGATCGCCAATCGCGGCGAGATCGCGGTCCGCGTCGCGCGCGCCTGCCGCGAGCTCGGCATCGAGAGTGTCGCCGTCTACTCCGAGCCCGACCGCACGGCCCTGCACGTGCTGGTCGCCGACTACGCGTACCCGGTCGGCCCGGCGCCGTCGGCGCAGAGCTACCTCGTCGTCGACAACATCCTCGCCGCCGCGCGCGCGAGCGGCGCCGACGCGATCCATCCCGGCTACGGCTTCCTCGCCGAGAACGCCGCGTTCGCACGCCGCTGCGCCGAGGAGGGCATCACCTTCGTCGGCCCGCCGCCGGACGCGATCATCGCGATGGGCGACAAGGTCGAGGCGCGGAAGCGGATGATTGCGGCGGGAGTGCCGGTCGTCCCGGGCTCGAAGGACACGCTCGCCGACGACGAGGTGATGGCCGAGGCCGGGCGCATCGGCTACCCCGTCATGCTGAAGGCGTCGGCGGGCGGCGGCGGCAAGGGCATGCGCATGATCGCGCGCAAGGAAGATCTTCCGTCGGCACTGCGCGCGGTGCGCTCCGAGGCGAAATCGTCGTTCGGCGACGACCGGCTCTACCTCGAGAAGTTCGTCCTCGGCCCGCACCACGTCGAGGTGCAGGTGCTCGCCGACACCCACGGCCACACCGTCCACGTTTTCGAGCGCGAGTGCTCGGTGCAGCGCCGCCACCAGAAGGTCATCGAGGAGTCGCCGTCGCCGTTCATCGACGACCGTATCCGGCACGCGATGGGCGAGGTCGCGGTCAAGGCTGCGGCGAGCGTCGGCTATGTCGGCGCCGGCACGGTCGAGTTCATGGTGGGCGCCGACAAGAACTTCTACTTCCTCGAGATGAACACCCGCATCCAGGTCGAGCACCCGGTCACCGAGATGGTGACGGGCATCGACCTCGTGCAGGCGCAGCTGCGGATCGCCGGCGGCGAGGCGCTGCCGTGGACGCAGGACGACATCCGCCAGCGCGGCCACGCGATCGAGTGCCGGATCTACGCCGAGGACCCGGTCACGTTCTTCCCGTCGCCCGGGAAGATCTCGCTCCTGCGCGTGCCGTCGGGCATCGGCATCCGCGACGACTCGGGCGTCTACGAGGGCGCCGAGGTGACGGTGCACTACGATCCGATGATCTCCAAGCTCGTCGCCTGGGGAGCAGACCGCGACGAGGCGATCCACCGCATGCTGCGCGCGCTCGCCGAGTACCGCATCCAAGGGCCGACGACGAACGTCGCGTTCCACCGCTGGGCGCTCGAACACCCGCGCTTTCGCAGCGGCAACTACGACACCAACTTCATTCCGCAAGAGTACAAGGGTCTTCCGGTGGCGCCCGACGGCGGCGATCCCGACGCGGTGGCGATCATCGCGGCCGCGGTCGCGCTGGTCGAGCGCCAACACGTCACGGCCGTGCGCGCCCCCGTCCACACGCGGAACGCCTGGCGTGACAACGCGCGGCGCGAGGCGCTCCGTGGCTAGCGCCCGCGATCCGCTGATGCTCGCGGCGCGGATCGGCGGCGCGACGCGCGACGTGCGGATCATCGAGGTCGGCCCGCACGCGTACCGGGTCACGATCGACGGCGTCGAGCACGCCGTCGACGCGCGCCAGCTGCGGCCGGGATCGTTCTCGCTGCTCATCGACCAGCATTCGGTCACCTGCGACGTCCGCTGCGACGGCGACCGCTACCGGATCGACCTCGACGGCCGTACCGTCGAGCTGACGCTCGTCGACGCCCTCCGCCACGGCGGCGTCTCCCTCGAGGCCGATGTCGTCGAAGGCCCGCAGGAGATCCGCGCCATGATGCCGGGCAAGATCGTCACCGTGCTCGTCGCCGCCGGCGACGCCGTCGAGAAGGACCAGGGCATCCTCGTCGTCGAGGCGATGAAGATGGAGAACGAGGTGAAGTCGGCCGGCGCCGGGGTCGTCAAAGAGGTGCTCGTCCGTCCCGGGCAGGCCGTCGAGGCCGGCGAGGTGCTCGCGCGGCTCGAATAGAGCTGCGGCCCGTCCGACAGCGCGCGGCCGACTCTCGCCGCTCAGCCGCGCGACGATCCGCGGCGGGACGGCCGGCCGCTCAGGCGATCGCGGCAATCGGCTCGACGACGCTGCCTGCGAGCGGCAGCGTCACCCGGAACGTCGATCCTTGTCCGATGTTGCTCTCCACCTCGACGCTGCCGCCGAGTTGGGTCACGAGACGCTGCACGATGTAGAGACCGAGCCCCGCGCCGTTGTACGAGCGCGAGTCGGAGCTGTCGCCCTGGCGAAACATCTCGAAGATGAAGGGCAGGCTCTCCTTCGCGATCCCGATGCCGGTGTCGCGGACGATAATCGTGCCGGTCGAAGCGCCCGCCTCACAGCCGATCGTGATCTCGCCGCTCGCGGTGAACTTGCACGCGTTCCCGACGAGGTTCTTCACGATCGTCGTCAGCTTGCGGCGATCGGTGAGGAGCGCGACGTCGCCGGCATCTTCCCACCGGATCGCGACGCCCTCTCTGCGCGGCAACGCCGCGAGCTCGCTCTCCAACGCCCCCCAGAGCGTCCGCGCATCGACGCGCTCCATCTGCGGCACGTCCCTTCCCGAGGCGATGCGGCCCAGGTCGAGGGTGGCGGTGATCATCTCGAGCAGCTCGAGACTCGTGTGCCGGACCTTCGCGAGCAGCAGCGCACGCTCGTCCGCAGGCGGGTCGTCGGCGAGCACGTCGGTGTAGCCGATGATCACGTTCAACGGCGTGCGCAGCTCGTGCGACATCGTCGAGACGAACTCCGACTTGAGACGGCTCGCGTTCGCGACCTCCTCGAAGAGGAGCGCGTTCGTGAGCGCCATCGACGTGAGCTGTCCGATTCCACGGGCGAGGCGGGCCCGTGCCGCTGTGAACGTCGCGTCGGGATCGCGATAACCGGCGATTTGCGCCGCGATCGGGACACCGCCCTTCAGGATCGGAATGCAGACGACGAGCGTTGCCTGATGGCGGGTCAAGATCTCGGCGAGGCCGCGCGGAATGTTGCCGTCGTCGCGCAGCACCGTGATCTCGCCGCGGCCCAGCTGCGCGCGGAGCGACTCCCCGAACGAGTCGATCCGAAAACGGACGCCGCGGAGGACGTCCCAATGTTCCGCCGACAAGCCGTGCGTCGCGAGCGGGACGTACACGTCTTCGTCCAGCTGGTGCATCCAGGTGGTGCTGTAGTCGGCGCCGAGCACGGTCGCCGTCAGATCGCACAGGCGCGTCACGAGGACCGGCGTTTCCAAGGACGAAATGAGCTCACGACCGACGTCGGCGAGGGACGCCGAGACGTAGGCGTCCTCCTCGCGCGCGGCCTCCGCTTCTTTGCGCTCGGTGATGTCCTCGATGGTTCCCACGCGGCCGATGACGGTGCCGTCGTTCCCTCGCATCGGGTTCGATCGGGCATGAACCCACCGCACGCCTCGGGGCGTCACGAAGCGGAACTCGAGGTCGACCTCGCGGACGTCGCGCATGGCAGCGTCGTGGGCGGCGACGACCCGTGGCAGATCCTCGAGGTGCACGCCGCGCACCCAGCCGTCGCCGAGCGCCTCCTCGGACGGGATGCCCGTGATCGCGCTCCACTGCTCGTTGTAGTACGTCGCGCGACCGACGGCGTCGCTCTGGAAGATGCCGAGCGGCGACGCGGCGCTGAGCGATCGGAACAGCTCTTCGCTCTCACGGAGCTCCGCCGTCCGCTCGCGCACCGTCGCTTCGGTGCGATCGTTGGCGAACTCGAGCTGCGCCTGCTTCGAGGCGATGTCGTGCATCTCGCGCACGCTGAGGAGACACGAACGCACGAGGAAGGCGTCCTCGAACAGCACCCACGCCGCGTGCTCGAGCCATCGCCACGAGCCGGAGGTGACGCCGAACACGGACTCCGGCCAATAGAGGCCACGCAGCAGATGGTCGACGGCGACGATGGCGGTCGCGGGAACGAAGACGAGGGGGTCGCGATAGAACGCGAGAAACGCCAGCGAGCCGAACACGTGAAAGTGCGTCTCGATGCGGCCGCCGGTAAGATGGATGAGCAGTCCCGACATCAGCACCTGTCCGGAGGCGATCGTGAGACGGGTCGAGCGGTACCCGGAGCGGACGAAACCGAGCATGACGGGCAGAAGCGTGATGGCGCCGCCCAAGAATACGGCCGCCCACACATGCGGGTGGGTGTAGCTCTCGTATCCTGCCCACGCGCGCGGAGAGATCACGAGCGCAGCGACGATCGCAGCAACCCATTGGACGAGCATGAGAACCGCGAACATGCGGTCGGTGCGCTCGAAGATGCGCCGACGATGCGCCTCGAAGACCTCCCGAGCGCGGGCGATCACCGGCGACACGTCGCCGCCGAGCTGCGTGTCTCGCGACGCGCTCACCCTGCCTCCGGCGCACCGCGGGGCTGCGTGCGCAACGGCAGCGCGCAGCCGAAGACCGGCGCGTTCGGTAGCATGTCGGAGTGCCGGAGGATTCCGGCGACGAGCGCCTCCTCGCCGGCGTTGTCGCCCGCGTGCCCGCGTGACCCGGTGATCCCGCCGGCAAAGAGCAGGCGCCCATCCGCGGCGTAGAGCACCGTCTCGCCCGACGTCCACGCCTGGAAATGATCCGCCTCGACGCCTCCTTCGTCGCGGACCGCGCTCACGCCGCGGATCGACGATGCCCTCGCCCAGAGATCCGTCTCTGTCCACGCGCTGGCGTCCTCCGGCGGCACCACGAACACGACGTACGCCACGACACGATCGCCGACGCGCGCCATCACGCGATCGAGCTCCTCGACGCTCGCACGCGAGCACGGGCAGCGGGGGTGGAGCAACATGACGAGCGTCGGACGCCCCGGAACGGGTGCGATCGCGCTGCTCTCGGGCCAGCGTGCCGGCGGCGTCCCGGGCTCTCCATCGGCGAGCTCGTAGCGCCAGAGCGCTGTCAGGCCGGCCGCGACGATCGCCAGCCAACTTCCGAGGAGGACTCCGAAGGCGAGCCGACCACGAGCGACGGCGAGCGAGGGCGGACGCAAACGGCGCACACCAGCTAAAGCAGCACGGCGCGTGCCACGTCCGGACGACACGGGAGCGGGAGACGCGCCCCGCGCGTGTCAGAAAGCCGTCAACGTCTCGACGAGCGACGTACTCATGACGATCGGCCGATCGTCACGAGTGCAACGATGACCTAGACATCTGCAGCACCACAAGGTAGTTGTCGAAATTCGCCGTTTTGGCGAAAGGAGGTCGTCAAAAGGTTGCAGAAAGTCGCCGCTCAAAAAGAGCTCCGAGCGTGGACCATCAACGACTCGATCGAGCTCTACAACGTCAACGGTTGGGGCCGCGACTTCTTCAGCATCAACGACGCCGGCGACATCGAGGTGACGCCCGGCGGTCCGGGATCGACGCGCATCGACCTGAAGGAGCTGGTCGATGACCTCCGCAACCGCGGCCTCAATCTGCCGCTCCTGATCCGGTTCTCCGATATCCTCAAGACCCGGGTGCAGCAGTTGTGTGGATCGTTCCAGCAGGCGATCGCCGAGAACGACTACCACGGCACCTACCGCGGCGTGTACCCGATCAAGGTGAACCAGCAGCGGCACGTCGTCGAGGAGCTCGTCGAGTACGGCCGTCCCTACAACCTCGGCATCGAGGCCGGATCGAAGCCGGAGCTGCTGGTGGCGCTCGCGCTGCAAGACAATCCCGAAGCGCTGATCCTCTGCAACGGCTACAAGGATCGCGCCTACATCGAGACCGCGCTCCTCGCGCAGAAGCTCGGCCGCCAAGTCATCATCGTCATCGATCAGATCGGCGAGCTCGAGACAGTGCTGCGCGCGTCGCGCGAGCTCGAGATCCGTCCCGTCTTCGGCGTCCGCGCGCGGCTCTCGACGAAGGGCGCCGGCAAGTGGGTCGAGTCGACGGGCGACCGCTCCAAGTTCGGCCTGACGACCGCCGAGATCGTCGCGACCGTCGACCGCCTACGCGCCGAGGAGATGCTCGATTGCCTGCAGCTCCTCCACTTCCACATCGGCTCGCAGATCACGAACATCCGCGCGGTGAAGGATGCCCTCCGCGAATCGAGCCGCATCTTCGTCGAGCTGCATCTGCTCGGCGCCAACATGCGCTTCCTCGATTGCGGCGGCGGCCTCGGCGTCGACTACGACGGCAGCCAGAGCAACTTCCACTCCTCGGTGAACTATACCTTGCAGGAGTACGCCGCCGACGTCGTGAGCGAGATCGCCGAGGCGTGCAACGCGAAGAACGTCCCGCATCCGGACATCGTCACCGAGTCGGGGCGCGCGCTCGTCGCCCACCACTCGGTGCTGGTCTTCAACGTCCTCGGCACGAACGAGATCATCGTCGGTCAGGTCCCCGAGAGCCTCGGCCCCGGTGAGCACCCAGTGATCAAGCAGCTCTACGAGACCTACGCCGGCGTCTCGCGCAAGAACTTCCAGGAGGCGTACCACGACGCGCTGCAGATCAAGGAAGAGGCGATCAGCGCCTTCACCCTCGGCTATCTCGACCTGAAGGCACGCGCGCGCGTCGAGCAACTCTTCTGGGCGACGTGCGAGAGAATCTTGAAGATCGTCCGCGATCTTCCGTACGTTCCCGACGACCTCGAGGGCCTCGAGCGCCAGCTCTCCGACACCTACTACTGCAACTTCTCCATCTTCCAGTCGGTGCCCGATCACTGGGCCGTCCGTCAGCTGTTCCCGACGGTGCCGATCCACCGTTTGAATCGCGCGCCGTCGCGCCGCGCCGTCCTCGCCGACCTCACCTGCGACAGCGACGGCAAGATGGACGAGTTCATCGACTTGAGGGACGTGAAGCACTTCCTCGAGCTGCACCCACCGAACGGCGAGCCCTACTACATCGCGAGCTTCCTCGTCGGCGCGTATCAGGAGATCCTCGGCGACCTGCACAACCTCTTCGGCGACACCGACGCCGTCCACGTACGCCTCGACGGGGACGATTACCGCGTCGAGCACGTCGTCGAGGGCAACTCGATCTCCGAGGTCTTGAGCTACGTGCAATACTCGAAGAGCGACCTCGTCTCGCGCGTCCGCCGCGCCGTCGAGGCGGCGCTGCGCGACAAGCGTCTGACGATGGCGGAGTCCGGGCGCTTGATGCGTCGCTACGAAGAAGCGCTCGAAGGCTACACGTACCTGACCGGTACCGAGTGACGCCGGCGGGGACCTCGTCCCCCGGCGGAGTGAGCTAGCTAGGGGAACCTCGCATCGGCCGCTCCCGTCCACCGCGCTCGCGCTCCCGACCCACGTCGCGCGGGCGCCGCCGCCGTCAGGGTGCCGCCGCCTCACCCCCCGGTGCCGGCCGCCACGAGTCGCAAGCGGCTGGCGCGCACGGCGCGCCGGATCGCGACCATACTCGCAAGCACCGTCGCCAGCGCGACACCAGCGTGGAAGTTCACGAGCCGCGTGGCCGCAGGCGGAGCGGCGGCGCCGCTGCGCCTCCCGAGCGCGGCAGCCGGCGCAACGAGCGACCTCGCCGCGGGATGAGCAGCCCATCGCACGCGACGGCCTACGACGGCGATTCGGCCGCGCATCCGCGGTACCCGGAGCGCGATGCGGCCGAGGCGTCGCTCGCCGACCGGATCATCGCCGCCCTCGCCGCGAGCGGCCGCGACCTCCTCGACGGCGACGCGATCGTCGCGCGCGCGCATCTCGAACGCGGCGAGCGGCGCGCGGTCGCGGTCGCGCTCGCGGGACTTGTCGGCGCGGGCACCGTCGTCGAGCCGCGCGCCGGCCGCTTCGCGCTCGCCGCACGCCAACATCTCCGCGCCGGCGAGCTCCAGGTGCACCCCGACGGCTACGCCTTCGTCGTCGCACCGCCGCCGGCGGGCACACCCACCGAGCCCGACCTCTACGTGCCCGGCGCGGCGCTTCGTCCGGCGATGCACGGCGACCGCGTGCTCGCGTCGGTCGAGCGGCGGCGGCGCGGACGCGTGGAGCGCCTGAGCGGTCGCATCGTCCAAGTCCTCGAGCGGCGGACGACGCGCCTCCTCGGCATCGTCCGCCACGGCCGCAGCGGCGCCTATCTCATCCCGCAGGAGCCGCGCGTGCTCTACCGCGTGCGCCTCGTCGAGGCCGGGTCCGCCCGCGACGGCGACATGGTGATCGCGGCGATCACTCGCTATCCGGGCGCATACGAGGATCTCGAGGCGCGCGTCGAGACCGTCCTCGGCCCCGCCGACGACCCGCGCGTCGAGACCGACGCCGTCATTCACGCGCACGACCTGCCGCTCGCGTTCCCCAACGCGGTGCTACGCGAGGCGGAGCGGCTGCCGCGCACGGTCGATTGTCCGCCGCTCGACGCGACGCTGCCCGAGCCCGCGCGCGCGCCGCGTCCCTGGCACACGTCGGTCGCGCAGCGCGAGCGCATCGATCTGCGCGCCGTTCCGCTGGTCACGATCGACGGCGAGAACGCGCGCGATTTCGACGACGCGGTCGCGATTCTCGACGGTCCGGGCGGCGGCACGCGCCTTCTCGTCGCGATCGCCGACGTCGCGGCGTACGTGCCCCGCGGGAGCGCCCTCGATATCGAGGCGCGCGCCCGCGGGACCAGCGTCTACTTTCCCGACCGCGTGATCCCGATGCTGCCGGAGGCGCTCTCGAACGGCCTCTGCAGCTTGAACTCCAACGTCGACCGCTTGGTGCAGGCGGCGCTGCTCGACTGCGATCCGCACGGCCGCGTCCACGGCGCGGCGTTCTTCCCCGGCGTCATGCGCAGCCGCGCCCGTCTGACGTACACCGAGGTGCGGCAGATCGTCGCCGACGGGGACCTCACAACCCGGCGCCGTTACCTGGCCCTCGTCGACGACCTCGAGCGCATGACGACGCTCGCCGAGGCGATGGCGGCGCGCCGGCGCGCGCGCGGCTCGATCGATTTCGACCTGCCCGAGGCCGAGATCATCCTCGACCTACGCGGGCGCCCGGAGAACATCGTCAAGGCGGAGCGCAACGTCGCCCATCGCTTGATCGAGAGCTTCATGCTCGCCGCCAACGAGGCGGTCGCGTCGTACCTCACCGCCGCGCGCGTGCCCCTGCCCTACCGCATCCACGAGCCGCCCGACGACGACGCGCTCGAGGAGCTGGCGCGCTTTCTCGAAGGATTCGGCGTCCGTCTCGAGCGCCAGCGCGGCGGCGTCCGCCCGCACGCGTTTCAGCACGCGCTCGCGCGCGTCGCCGGTCGGCCCGAGGAGCGCCTCGTCAACACCGTCCTCTTGCGCGCGATGAAGCAGGCACGCTACGCGCCGCTGAACGTCGGTCACTTCGGGCTCGCCGCCGACTCCTACACCCACTTCACGTCGCCGATCCGCCGCTACCCCGACCTCGTGCTGCACCGCCTGCTTGCCGCGCACCTCGCGGGCGACCAGCGGACGATCGCGGCGATCGCCGCCGAGCTGCCCGACATCTGCGACGAGAGCTCGCGGCGCGAACGCGTCGCGATGGAGGCGGAGCGCGAGGTCGTGCAGCTGAAGAAGGTGCAGTTCATGCAGGACAAGATCGGCGAGACGTACGACGGGTTCGTCTCCGGCGTCGTGCCGTTCGGGATGTTCGTCGAGCTCGAGACGTGGTTCGTCGAGGGGCTGGTGCACGTCGCGACGCTCACCGACGACCGCTACGAGCTCGTCGAGGAGCGGCACCTCTTGCGCGGCCGGCGCCGCGGGCGAATCTTCCGCGTCGGCGACCCGGTGCGGGTGCGCGTCGCGAGCGTCTCGATCGAGCGCAAGCAGATCGACTTCGTGCTTGCAGACGATCGCGGCACGCGGCTATAGGCTCCGGAAGAAGCTCCGTGGGCCGAGGGACGAGAGCCGGGTGGCGTCCTCAGCACCGGACGTGCGCAAGAGGGTAGGTTTGCGCACCACGGGTGCAGAGGACGCCACCTGGCTCTCGTCCCTCGGCGCGCGGCGCCGTTCCCATAGGAGGACGCATGCGGCCTGCCTCGCCCGGTGAGCTCGGTTTCGATCCGAAACGGCTAAGGCGCGTCGCCGATGCGATCGACGCGGACATCGCGCGCGAGCGGTACGACGGCGCCGTCGCGCTCGTCGCCCGGCGCGGTGCGATCGCGCTGCACGAGGCGTTTGGCTTCGCCAATCGCGACGCCGCCCGCCCGGCGCACCGCGACGACGTGTTCTGCCTCTTCTCGATCACGAAGACGCTGACGGCGGTGACGGTGCTCGCCCGGATCGAGCGCGGCGAGCTCGCGCTCACGACGCCGGTCGCCGACGTCATCCCCGAGTTCGGCAACCGCGGCAAGCAGCGGATCACGATCTTCCATCTGCTGACGCACACGAGCGGTCTCCCACCCGCCATCCCGGCGCTCGCCCCCGAGCTCGTCGGGAGCCTCGACGCGATGGTCGCGGCGATCTGCGAGCAGGGTCTCGACGCGCGTCCCGGCACCGTCTGCAATTACAGCGCGCTCAGCGCGCACGCGCTCCTCGCCGAGGTCGTCCGCCGGCTCGACGGCCGCGAGCGGCGCTTCCGCGACATTCTCGCCGACGAGGTGCTGCGGCCGCTGAAGATGAGCGACACGTGGCTCGGCGTGCGCACCGATCTCGCCGCGCGTCGCGTGCCGATCGTCCTTCGGGATCGTAGTCCCGGGCTCTTCCCCGCCGAGGCGCTCGAGGGCTTCAACGATCTCATCGAGCACGACGCCGAGGTGCCGGGTGGCGGCGCGCTCTCCACCGCCGCGGACCTCGCCCGCTTCGCCGAGATGCTCCGCCGCGGCGGCGAGCTCGACGGCGCTCGCATCCTCGCGCCGGCGACCGTTCGTCTCGCGACGACGAACCACACCGGTCTGCGCCCGAACCTGCTCTGGAGCTACGCCCGCGAGATGCGTCCGGGCTGGGAAGACTTCCCCGCCTACATCGGCCTGACGTTCTGGCTGCGCGGCGAAGGCGTCTTCGTCACGCCCTTCGGCACCCTCGCGTCCCCTGCCACGTTCGGGCACTGCGGCGCCAGCACGACGACGTATTGGGTCGACCCCGCGCGCGAGCTCGTCTTCGTCCTCCTCACCGCGGGCGGCGTCGAGGAGACGCGCAGCATGGAGCGCTTCCAGCGCATCTCCGACTTGGTGCACGCGGCGGTCGTCGACTGACGACTCCTGCGACTGCCGTCCACGCGGGCGGGCGCTGGATCCGAAAACGAAGAGCGTCGCGTCGTGCGCCGGGCGGCGGGGAGCGCCTCGCTGCCTCAGCAGATCTAGCGGGACGCGGCCGCGTGTAGATCCTTCCGAACGGAGCGGCGTCTTCCGCCTCTGTACGATCTATTCGCCTGCGAGGCGCCGCCCGTCGCCCGACGCGACGTTCTGCGTCTTCGAATCGAGCGTCGTTGCCGGGCGTGCGGTCAGTCGACGACCGCCGCGTGCACCAAGTCGGAGAGGCGCTGGAAGCGTTCCATGCTGCGCGTCTCCTCGACGCCGCCCGCGGTGAGGAGGACGAAGACGAGCTCGCGCGCGGGG
>WNFR01007242.1_pt1 | contig 15337 bp, 12 predicted proteins | sample 5400221 | NCBI WGS metagenome assembly WNFR01 (sample SAMN13153357, study PRJNA577476) | soil metagenome | isolation source: 40 cm soil under Madrone tree | place: USA:California | collected 2016-06-14 | reverse complement strand
AACTCGGGGCGCCGTGAGCATGCTTTGGCTGAGAAATCCCAAAGTCGAAACCGCAATTCCAACGGCGATGATTCGCGCGCCGTTTTCTCCCAGTGCCATACGCATCACTGCCGACGCTGGAGTTCTCGTTTGCGCGAGCCCTTGCGGGCCTAACGAATGGACACAGACAAAGTTCACTGAAAGATAAACCAGAATTACGCCTAGCACGCCGAGCAATAATCCGCGCGGCAAATTCTTGCGAGGTTCGCGCACTTCTCCGGCCAGGAAACATGCCGTCTGCCAGCCGCCATACGCAAATACTACCGGAATCAGAGCCGCACCAAACGAACTTAACGATGTCGACCCTGCAATTTCCTGAGCTTGCGGCGCGCCCCTGAGAGTCAGCCCGAAGACGACCAGTGCTGCAATCGCAATTAGCTTTAAAATCATGAACAGATTTTGAGTCGTGCTGCCGGCGCGCACGCCAAAGCAATTGATGATCGTCAGGAGTATGAGTGCGATTGCGGCCAGCCATGCGGCGGCGTTGTCGCTCGTCTGCCCGCCGCCTATTGCGCAGATGTATTTTGCAAACGTCACTGCGACCGCGGCCATTCCGCCGCTCTGGATCACCAGCAGCAGCGCCCAGCCGTAAATGAATGCCAACGATGGGTGAAACGCATCGCGCAAGTAAACGTATTGCCCGCCGCTGACTGAGCTTTGCGATGAGAGCTCGGCATAAATGAAAGCGCCGGCCAGCGCGATCAATCCGCCGACCGCCCACGCGCCGAGAATCAAAATCGTCGAGGGGACTTGCTGCGCGACCACATATGGGTTGATGAAAATGCCCGAGCCGATAATCCCGCCCATCACGATCATCGTCGTGTCGAACAAACCGAGCCGGCGTGCTAAGTGCGACTCGGGCGATGGCTTCTGCGCAATGCCTTCGGTCATGATTCGGATAGAATTGAATCAGGAAACGAGGAATACAGGAATCTCCGAGACGTTACTTCTGTCTCAGACGCTCGAGGCAACGGCCGAAGGAGTCCGCCCTACCGACAGCCAACTCACTTTGCGCTAATCGCCCGTCCTGTTCCGCCGAAGCTCCAGACAACTCCGCTGGAAATGCGCCAGTTGTCCTGCCAATCGTTGTTGGAAGACGAAGAAAAATTCACTCCCAAATAACCGGCTTGGATAATTCGCCACGATAAATTATTCGTCAACCGCCAGTCTGCGCCGACGCTGACATCGAACGCCCATGCGTTGGCCGACGTTTCGGTGTCTGAGCTGAAGTGATTAAGGCCCCTGACCTTTACATCGATACTGTCATGCACGCCGCCGAACAATGCCTGGCCGAAGATGCTGACCCGCTCCTTGGGGCGGATGTTTAGCCGTGGGCCGAGCATGAAAGCGAAGCGATCCAGCTTAACAGTCTCAATGTTCGAACCATCTCGAGATGTATTATTGCCAAATCCGCCGATGAAATCGCCGCCCAATGCCAGCCACCGGTTCAAATTGACAAATAAACTCGCGTCAAAACCGTGGAGATCCTTCACATCGTTTTCGCGCACATTGATGTAGTTATAAGCGACACCGACCTCGACGAGCTCCACGTCCGCGGGCGATGCATATAGCTGCTCTGGCGGCGTGAACGTTGACGTTTTTTCTACGGACGTTGCCGGTTTTTCTTCCGCCGCTGGATTTTGTGCAAAGGCCGTTTGGCTGTAACCAAACGTCAAGATGACCAAAAGGCCGAAAAATCCGATGCCGACAGATCGGATATGAGCCAAGGAGTCCTGTTTCATTTGGAGCCTTCTGGGAGCCGGAGTTCTAGAAGCCCGCCTGCGGCAGGTCAAGGCTATTGTTCGATCAGCGCAGGAAGGTGAGGCGCCGCCGTACGGGTCAATCGCTATCCTGATTGGCAATTCCAAAACGCGCCCTTACCGAACGCGAATAACATCCGGAATCAGCTGCCGCGCTTGGCCTTCTCGATTTTATGTTTGCAGACGCCTGAGAGCGTCCATCATTTCGGAGCTGCGATGCCGGATTTCTCGCCGATGAATCTCAGCCAGTCGCGCCAGAACAGAATTGCCCAGTTTAGTCAGTTTGATATTCACATGTCGTCTGTCGTCACTCGCGCGCTGTCTTACGACCAGTTTTCGCGTTACTAGTTTATCGAGATTGCTCACCGCAGTGTGATGTTTGACCTGCAAGCGCTCGCTTAATTCGCCGACTGTGATTCCATTGGAATTTGAGCGCGTTTTGACCGCGAGAAGGGCTTCGTATTGTTCCGGAGTGAGCTTCGCGTCAGCAGCCAGAAACTCTTTGCTGAAACGAAGGAACTTCCGCATCGCATATCGGAAAGCTCCGAGCGCGTCGTAATCTTCTGCCTGAAGATTCGTGTTCATTCCGCCAACGGCTGGCGACGCGAGTCGTCGTCACCGCGTCGCAAATTTATTGGGTCTGCTAAGGACCGTAGGGCGACCAGAAGCCGTCGCTGGCCACATCCGACAACACGGTAAGATCGGCTGTAGGCACCTTCGGAATGGTGTCGACGGCCTGATTACCGTAGGGAGTGCCCAGGAGACTGCTGCCGCTGTTGTATAGGAGCGACTGAGTCGATCATGCGCAGATCGTTCAGAATGCGGCTGGCTTGCGAGCGTTTGCGGGCCCGGAGGAATCCAGGCACGGCAATCGCCGCGAGCAACGCGATGATCGCAACCACGATCATGATTTCCACGAGGGTGAAGCCTTTTCGGTTCGAGAATGCTATTTTCATTGTTCTGGAAATTATAGCAACCGGCGTGCCAACTATATCGACCATCGATACAATTTGAGGGACATTGTCTGGCAGGCCTAGTCCTACATAAACGTGTTCAGCCAAGCGGCGGACCTTGGAAATAAAAGAGGACGAACCGGCTCGCGTCGTAAAGACCGTGACCGATGATCACCGGCCAGAGGTTGCGGCCGGATGCAAGAACCAGGAATCCAAGCAACGCGCCGAGAGTTCCAGTGATGGCCATTCCCAGAGGATTTTGGTAAGCGTGCGCCGCTCCGAAAAGAGCGGCCTGCCCAACGTTGGCGGCAATCCATGCCCAACGATTTCCGCCAAACAACATCGCGAATCCCTGGAAGAGAAATCCGCGAAACATGAATTCCTCATAGAATCCCGCGCCGATCAATGCATAGAAAACGCCATACACAGTCAGTCCGAGATTTCCCTGGACCATTTTGAACCGGGTCAAGTCGCGACGGAAGCCGGCCTTTTCCGAAACGTACATCAACACGAACACAACCGCGGCGATACCAAGGCCGATCAGAAACGCGCGCCCCCAACTTTTAGGTCGTTTCAGTCCGATGTCGGCCAGTCTTTCGCCGCGCAGACGAATTAACAGCCATACGATTCCGACGACGATAAGTTGCGCCGCTGCCCCGAACACAAATTGAGACCGTAGAGTAGCGGGGACGTAAAGGGCATTGATTCCGATCTCAAGGCCTATAAGGACAGCCACCAGCGCGACGATGTCGATCAAATATCGGAAGCGAGGCACTCTGCGAATCTCGGTGCCAACCTCGGTTTCGTTTCCCGGCATACCTTAGCGTTTACATTCAGCGCGCGCGTTTGACAGCCCAATTGTGCTGTCGCAATTGACGATGTCTGACCTCCGCCCTCTGTATATCAGTGTAGGCTTCGTGCCCAGCCGCTGGCGGTGAATTTTACCAACACATCTCGCTGCTTCACCGCGCCGGGCCGAAATTTCCATTTGAACAGTGCCATTACCGCGCTGGCGTCGAGTTCGCGAGAGCCGGCGGTTTTCATCAATTTCACTTCGTCCACAATTCCAGTTTTGTCGTTCACGACGAGCCGGTAAATGCCCTGGCCCTGATGTCCCAGGTTTCGCGCTTTGACCGGATATTCCGGCTCGGGCGCGGCGACCGAATCCTTTTTGTATTTTGCATCGATCGTCACCACCTCAACCGCATGGCAAGGCAAGACGAAGCCGATTAGCAGAAGAACCAGCGCTGTAACTACGATTTTATTCCGAGGGTTCATATTGTTTTGATTTACATTAAATGAATCGGAGCATGAGGACAAGTAAAAGAGGGCGTATTTTAATTGCTAAATGAAGGAAAATCGGATGGAGTGCCGCAGTGCGGGGCATTAGATCGGTGGGATTCCAGTACAACGCTGGTGCGAGCATCGAGACCATTGTCGTTGTATGCGCTGTTGTATGCTGCTCTTTAGAAGCCGCCGAGCGTAATCCGGATGGAGAGCATCGCTTTGCGCCTACCGAAACTGAAAGAGGGGTAATCGATCATATATCGAATGGTCAGGAGGCAAACCTTTGCCCGGCTGATTGTCGTCCCGAAAAGTTGACGAAACACATCGGTGCTACTTTCCTAGAGCAAGCTCTAATTGGGGTGATTAAATTTAACATGCCAGGGAAGCCGATTTCAATTACTGGCGCGATTATAGATGGACCGATTGACCTTAGGGGTCTTGAGATCAATTCCGATGTCGTATTAGAGCATTGCCGCTTTGAGGACAAAATCGACCTCGCAGGTAGTCATTTTCATAAGGCTCTGCGTTTAAACCAGAGTACGTTTAACGGGATGCTCGTACTCGATGATGCGCGGATCGAAGGTCCTTTCGAGGCGAAAGGAGCGCATTTCATCAACGGTGCATACTTCAAGGAAATCCGCTGCAATTCCGGTGTTTCGTTCAAGCCAGTACGCGAGCCGCCGACAGAGAATGATCAGCGGACAAGGTTTGACGACGAAGTGTGTCTTGACGATGCGAGAATTGAACTAAACTTCGAAGCGCAATTTGCGCAATTCAAAGCCGCTACCGAAATTTCGGGCGCCAAGTTCGCATCCAATCTTCTTCTGGACGATGCAACCTTCAGCGGCAGCGTGTGGTTCGACGGTTCGAGCGTATTCAACAATTTTTCTGTTGAACGTATAACGGTCACGGGCTCTGTGCAGATGCGGAGCGCCTCGTTTGGTGTGTTAAATGTCTCAGGCATGCGGTGGCCGACATCGGCTGATAAGATTAACATCAGTGGTATGACATATGGTCAAGTTTACGCTGGCAAACAGGATGTTGACACCTGGCACTATCTTAAGTCGCGCTTCGCGAGCTTTCCCTATAGCGTGGATAACTACGAACATCTTGCTGAGTTCTTTCTTAAGCAAGGTCGTCCGGAGCTCGCGGACGACGTGTTTATAGAGCAGAAAGCTCAAGAGCGAAAGCAAGTCTTCTGGCGTGGTATCGTATCCCCCGAGAGTGCTATGAGCCAAATCGAAAGTGCCATTCGATGGACTTGGAGCTGGGTACTTGATGTATTAGTCGGGTATGGCCGACATCCATGGCAAGCTATCGGACCATGTGCAATTGTAATCTTTATCGGTTGCAAGGTCTTTAGGCGGGAAGTGATGGAGCCTCAGAAACCGATGGATTCGTCACGGGGATATAGCCCGTTCTGGTACAGCTTGAACCTGTTTCTCCCAGTCGTTGATCTCCAATCCAAAGGCGTGTGGAAACCGAAACAGGAATTCACATTTGCGAGAAATTACTTACGTGTCCATGTGCTACTAGGATGGATTTTGGTTCCGATAATCGTGGCGGCCCTATCGGGCATCATCAAATAGCTCTGATTCCAAAGACTTGCGATTAACAACCGCCCGTTTTGGCTCTTTCTGTGGCAAAACAGCAACTGCTCAACGGAGACAGAGCGCAGGCCCTCACCAGCGACCGCCGAATCATCTCGGTAGATGTGATTCGCGGCCTAGCGATGATATGCATCGTCAGAGCTAAAGAACTTGTCCAGGCGCTCTCCTCCATGGGGAAGGGTGGACCAACGGCGATAATCGCTCAACAGCTTCAGCACAGCGCTTGGGAGGGTTTCACATTCTACGATCTAATGTTCCCACTCTTTATATTCGTTGTTGGCATCTCCTTAGTCTTCTCATTAGACACCGTCATCGCTACCTACGGTAGAAAAGCCGCCCTCAAGCGAATTTGCTATCGGACGGCTATTTTGTTTTTGGTCGGCATTCTTTACAACGGTGGATTCGATTGGCAGCCGATCTCATCGATCCGGCTGATGGGCGTCTTACAGCGAATTGCTTTATGCTATTGCTTTGCTGGAATAATTTACTGCACCTGCAAGTTGAGGACGATGATCGTGCTTTGCTGCGTCTTTCTCTTCGGTTACTGGCTGGTCATGGCATTTCCCTCAATGAATGGTGTTGCCCCTACTTCGTTTCAAGAGGGGGCGAATGTTGCAGATTATTTCGACCGACGCTTCCTTCTTGGTAGTCGCTGGATGGATGACCATGACCCGGAGGGGTTGCTAAGCACTATACCAGCAGTGGCGTCATGCCTGCTTGGCGTGTTCGCTGGGGTAATACTCAAAGCGAACAATAATTCAAAGCTAAAGAAAGTATCGCATTGCGCTATCATTGGTGTTTCAGCGGTCGTTGCAGGATTATGTTGGAGTCTCGCATTCCCAATCATCAAGGAACTGTGGACTTCGTCCTACGTCCTAGTCTCCGGCGGTCTCAGCTTTATTGTCCTCGCGGTTTTCTATTGGATCATCGATGTCTTGCAATATCGGCGCTGGTCGGAACCGCTGGTTTGGGTAGGTAGAAATGCCATCGCAATTTATGTGGCCAGCCGAATAATCGACATTATGAAGATCGCGCGAGCATTTGTCGGGGGAGATATTAAGGACTTCCTCAATCGGGTTGTGAGTCAGGGGTGCGGCGATCTGGTCGTTGCCCTTGTCGCATTAGCCTTGACGGTTCTGCTCGGATCATTCTTGTATCGCAAAAAGATTTTTATTACGATTTGACGTGCGTGTCAGTGAACATAGGCGAACGGTTGTGAGTGAGGTAGAATCCTTGGTAGAACTTTAGCTTTTGATGATTTCATTGCTATCGTAGTTAATGGTTTCCGGCTGTCCCCGTAGTTCAACGGATAGAACGGAGGTTTCCTAAACCTTAAATGCGAGTTCGATTCTCGCCGGGGATAGAAATCGAACGGAGGCAAAGCCTAGATTTTTTTGGCTCCACCTTGTTTGGGCAATGCCAAAAAGGTCTTCTTATCTATTCGTGCCTCAATCTTTCTCAATCTTTTGGCCCTTCGGCAGTCCGCTCAACTTCAAAGTGTCTTTAAGCGTCGAATCAGTCAGATGCGGTCGCAAGAGGCGCGTGATCGGCCAATTTTTTATTTGATTTAGCAACGCCGGGTTCTTAGCTTGTACCTCCTTAACCGCCTGTTCCGCTGCAGGGTAATCCTGCAAAAGAATGAAAGCACCAAACCGGATCAAATCGCTGCTGTTGACTTTGTATTTCTGCAGTTTTGCAACTTCTTCGGAAGTAAGAGGCTCATTTTGGTGCCTTTTAATTTGAATCCTATTCAGGTCAAATATGATCTGAAACTCAGGATCCTTTGTTGGTCCTTCCGACTCGGCGTACCAGGACTGCAGAATATCGAGTAAGCTAGCTGCGAATGCGTATTTCTCTGCATTTATTAAGTCGAGCACGACGTCGTTTACTCGACGGTAATTGTGATTCAAGGGCTTAGCGAGAGTGCTAATCTGTGCGATTAAATCTTCGAGTGCCTTCTCGTCACTCGTTTTGATGGCAAGGCGGACCCCGTACTGAAAATCGTCGAGATTCGGGCCTTGCTTTAATTGTCTTTTCACAAAATCTAGTGCTTCACGAGTATTTCCTTCATTTTCTTTTATTCGGGCCAGAAATCCGAACGGAAGCTGTAACTGGATCTTCGAAGATCCGATATCGACTGTGACTCGGGGAACATCAGCCGTAAGTTCAAACTTTGCGTCAGCCGCAGGGGGACTTGTTATCTTCCGGCCGATATCGCGAATGTCCCTTTCGATTATTGGATCTGTCTGAAGACCGGGGCTGACCTTCCTGGTCAGATCGTTGAGCCGTTTCGCGAGCGAACCGTATGGATCGGCGAGCTCAGGTTGGAGGTCGTGTCCTAGTTTGGCATGTAAAGCTGCCGTGAATTCATCAAAGCCGTCGATTTCAACGCACCTGAACCGGCGGTATTGGAGTAGCGCCTCAGCTTTCTGCGACAACTTGCTGCCCTTACGGAAACACCAATAAACGCCGTACTGAAAAAGAGCCTCATTACGTAGCAACAACGACAATGTGTCCATGACGCTCCGATCGGCGCCGTGATAACCGATCACGATTAACCCGAATTCGGACGCGTACTGCGTAAACTTGTGACGCATGTTAGCTTCGAGTGTTTCAAGTTCGCTCACGGTGTTCTTTATGTTGTCGAACAGAAAGTCACCGTGGAGTTTGATTATCTTTGGCCGATCTGAAGTCATTCGGATCGTTCGGATACTGGAATCGTGAGCACACACGATCGGTCTCACTTCAGTTGAATAAAGATAACAAGCCTCATTCAACAGATCATCAAAGTTCGTCGTGAAAACGGTGTTGAACACCCTTTTGCGAAGAAGGTTTACCAGATAGATGTAACCCCACGACGGACTTGCATCCTTTAGGCAATCTTCGATGTATTCGCGGCGCTGCGAAGGCTCGTCGTAAACCAACTCGAACAGGTTTGAATACTCGTCGTCTGTGTCATACCACGGGAATTTGCGCAGGAATGTATTTTGGTCACCCGTCGCTCCGCTCTGCTCGAATAAATCCTCCCGCCAGTCCCGAATCATATCCGACGCGAGTTCAACACCGCTGCATTGACTTGCGCCCGCACCAATGAACAGAACAAACTTTGAGTGGCCGGATGGGGACTTGAGAATATCGATGAGGTGTTTCTGAGGGTAACGTCGATGAGGCATTGCAGCAGTGGAACCGATTTACGACCAGGTTGTGTCCTCAGCAAGGGCGGATGTTCATTCTTACACCAGAAAATAGTTTTTGTGTCACCTGGGTGAGGAAAATGGGCGAATTGCTAATTACTGTGATGAACATAACAATAGCTCAGCACCTTTGATCACAGCAATTTTCGCACAACCGATGACATGAGCGAATTGGTGCAAAAACGGCGTTTTGCCCTTAGGAAACCTCCGTTCTATCCGTTGAACTACGGGAACAGTTTTCAGAGGACAGATGTCAGAAGTCAGATATTAGACAATTTTTGATTTTCAACAATCCGCGAAATCTGTTGCCTGCCCGCCGCGGCGGCTAAGCCGCAGTTTAATTTTGCGGTCGACCTGCATTTAATAATAAACGGCACCGGCGAGGAAACACCCGGAGCGAATCTATCGGAATTCGAAAACCGCGGCACCGGGCGAGACGGATTGCTACGTACAAACCCGAACGAAATATACAGAGAAGTACGCTAAGAGGCTGGTGGCATAGCTGCTTCAAACGAGCGGCATGAAAACCAAATTAGCTCTTATTCTCGTTTCTCTCTTAATTCATCACATCGCCCTGGCTAGCGTCATTCCCATTCCAAATGGCGATTTTTCCGATCCCGCGAACAACGGATCGGTCGGTGGAGGCCTTGTCGGTGGCACCGGCTCCAATGTTGCAATCGGTTCCGGGCCGTGGACCGCAACCTATTCAGGCGTGGCCGGCCTGCTCGCGCCACCCACCCTCACCATCGGCAGCGGGAATGGAACTATCACCGGCATCGCCGGAGCGGGAGCGGTCACCGCGGTGGACAACTCCGCTTTCTTCTTTCAGACGTTGGCGGTCGGCTTCACTGCCAATACGACATACACGCTGACGGCAGATATAACTTCCAATCAACCGCTTACTCTGAGCCTTTTGAGCACTGGAAACGCGGGCATCGCGCTCACCGGGACAAGTGGCACTCTCGCTTCCACGGCTAATGCCGATCCCAGCTTGATCGGATTGACCGATCTCGGCAGCAACACAACCGAAGTTACACTTCAATTTACTACTGGAGCGGTGGCGCCCTCCGGTAATATCGGCATTCAACTTTTCGCTCAGCCAAACGGCGTGCTAAACGGAAACCTGCTTCCGTCGGTCTCGTTTGATAACGTAACGCTCGATGCAGTTCCCACGGTGCCGGAGTCAAACACGACGGGGTGTGCAAGCTTCGCGCTCTGCGCGCTGGCCGTAGCAGTTCATCACGTGCGCCAACGAAAGCGCCAACTAGCAAACGTTATCACTCAAGAGACCCGTTCGTGAAATTTGGCGTAAGCTGCGGTTTACCCGTGGCTATTTCGCGACTTTCCTGCCGAGCTCTTTAACGAGGAAGGCCCAGCGGTCAGCGGTTTCTTCGATGATTTTGGTGGTTGGTTTGCCGGCGCCGTGTCCAGCTTTGGTTTCGATCCGGATCAAAGTCGGTTTGTCGCAACCTTGGGCCGCTTGCAGTGTCGCCGCGAATTTAAAACTGTGCGCGGGCACGACGCGATCGTCGTGATCGGCGGTCGTGATCAATGTCGCCGGGTAACAGCAGCCTCTGGCGATGTGGTGCAGCGGTGAGTAGGCGTAGAGAAAGGGAAAGTCTCCTTTCTTTTCCGAGCTGCCGTAATCGGAAGTCCAGGCCCAGCCGATCGTGAATTTTTGGAAGCGCAACATGTCCATCACGCCGACCGCGGGCAGCGCGGCGCCGTAAAGATCGGGGCGCTGGGTGATGCACGCGCCGACCAGCAAGCCACCGTTGCTTCCGCCACCGATCGCGAGTTTCGGTGTCGATGTAAATTTGTTGTCGATCAAGTACTGGGCCGCGGCGATGAAGTCGTCGAACACGTTTTGTTTCACGTGCAGCATTCCGGCTTCGTGCCATTTCTCGCCGTACTCGCCGCCGCCTCGAAGATTTGGCAGCGCGAAAATTCCGCCCATTTCCATCCAAACCAAAATCGCGGGATTGAACGACGGTGTTTCGGAAATATCGAACCCGCCGTAGCCGTAAAGATAAGTCAGATTCTGGCCATCGCGTTTCATTCCCTTTTTGTAGGAGATGAACATGGGGATGCGCGTGCCATCGGCGCTGTTGTAAAAGACCTGCTCGGTCGTGTAATCGTCCGGATTGAATTTCACTTTCGGCTGAAAGAGCAGCTCGCTCTGGCGTTTGTCGAAGTCGTAACGAAAGATCGACGTGGGCGTGGTGAAACTGGTGAATGAATAAAACGTCTCGCGATCTTTGCGCTTGCCGGTGAACCCGCCGGCCGAACCAATTCCGGGCAACGCGATTTCGCCATCGGGCGACCCGTCCGGCTTGAACAATTTTACCAGGCTCTTCGCGTCTTTGAGGTAAACGGCGATAAAACGATCGCCCACGACACTGACCGCTTCGAGCTTATCACTCGACTGCGGCACCAGCTCTTTGATCTGCGGCGGCAATCCTTTTGCCGTGTCGATGGAAACGATCCGGCCGAGCGGCGCGTTCAGATCGGTCTTGAAGGCGAACACGGCACCTTCGTTGCCGAGAAAATTGTATTCGGCATCGGCTTTATCAAGAAGCTCGACGACCTTGGAATTTGGATCGGCAAGGTCCTTATAAAAGATGCGGTTCTTTGGATCGGTGCCGCGCTGCACGATGATAACGAGATAACGGCCGTCGTCGGTCACTTCGGCATTGAAGAGCCATTCCTTTTGGTCGGGCCGCTCGTAAATCAATTTGTCCTGCGATTGCGGCGTGCCGAGCTGATGAAAGAACAGTTTGTGACCGTAAACTTGCGAGCGCAGCTTGTTTTTCTCATCCGGCTTGTCGTAACGGCTGTAGAAGAAACCGCTGCCGTCTTTTTTCCAGGACGCGCCGGAAAATTTGATCCAGTCGAGGATATCTTGTCGATCTTTCCCGGTCTCGACGTCGCGGACTTTCCATTGCTGCCAATCGGAACCGGCGGTCGCGAGTCCATAGGCGAGAAGTTTTGCGTCATCGCTCACTTCCATGCCGCCCAAGGCAATAGTGCCATCTTTCGCGAGCGTGTTCGGATCGAGCAGCTCGCGCGGCTGCACGAAAAGATTCGTCGAGGTGTAAAGAACGTTTTGGTTTTGCAGCCCGGAATTTTTGGAAAGGAAATAGCGGTCCTTTTCCTTGAACGGCACGCCGAAGCGCTCGTAATCCCAAACTTCGGTGAGGCGCTTCTTGATTCCGTCACGCTCCGGGATCGTTTTGAGAAAATCGAACGTGATTTTGTTTTCAGCTTCGATCCATTTCCGCGACTCGGGCGCATCCGGATTTTCCAGCGGGCGGTACGGATCAGCCACCTTCGTGCCGGAATAATCGTCAACCTGATTGCTGGTCGGCCCTGGGGGATACTTGAATGCGGTCTGTGAATCTGCGGCGGAAACAATTGCCAGCGGACATAGGATAAAAAGCGCGAGAAATCTGCGGTTCATGCACGGCACTAAGCCACAGATCGCCACAGATTAAACACAGATTTGATGGAGTCGCCCGCTTTGGCATTGCGGCTGCTTTTAGGAACGCCGCAGAGCTAGGAAGACAACAAACTTAAACTGGGAATCATTCCTCAGCTTCAGCAGCGCGGCCATTTACTGGCCGCGCTTTTTTGCAACGTGACCCGTTCGACTGTCGCTCAGGGCAGGCAGTTGCATCCGGAATCTGCGCGTCGCTGCGCCGAACAATCAGTGGGAGGCTTGTTGTATCACGCCGAATAGCCCGTGCGCTTCGTCGGCGATACCGGCAGTAAAATAGACATTATCACCAATAGCCAACAGACCCCACAAGCCTTCAATGGCGATTGGAGTCCCATTAGCTTTGCTAACCGTTCCGAGGAAGGCACCGGTGGTCGGATTGTAAACGTTGATGTGTCCATCACCAAAATTGCCCACCCAAAGCGCAGGCACGACGTGATCGGCCTCCGAAAAGGAAGATAAGGTGAGTCCCCACGGAGAATTGAGATTGCCATTTGAGATCAGACGCCGGACCAAGTTGCCACTGGTATCGAACACATCCACGAAGCCGTTACCCGGACCGTGCACGTCGTCGTGCCTCTGTTTATCCTGCAACGCATAAGTCACATAAATTTGACCGTTTAAATTCTGGATGCCGAATGGCGCAAAGCCGGCAGGAATGTTCGGATCCGCGAAGCCGTTTGGGTTAGTCTGTTGAAAATTCTCGTTGTAGGTCTCGACGTGACCGGAATGGAAATTCGTCACGTAAAGGAAATTGTGACCACCGGCGACACCCAGCGTCGCACCTTTGTAGACGGCTGCGTTCGTGCCGTTATTGGTACCGTTATCAACGGCGATAATCGCATGGGTACCGTCGAGGCTGGGGTTCCAACCTGAAATGGAGCCGTCTTCACTCGCGAAAATGAATCTTGCTGGCTGAGAGCCGTTGTTATTCGTGACCTTGAAAGACGGCGTGCCATTGAATGTGAGGCCGGTAGGGTTCCCTCCGCCTTTATTCCGGGCGCTTGTCGGAATTGTCACCACCAGCGAAACCGCCGTGCCATCTTGATGATAAAGCGTGGAAACACCGGTGCCGTTATCACTGACCCAGATCGTGCCGTTTGGCGACGCTGCCATTCCCCACGGGTTGACCAAATTTGGATCGACATGTTGGGCAACGCCGGCGATGTCGGACTGAAAATTGGTCTGACTGTAACTGTCGGCGCGTACGACTGCCCTGCTAAAAGATAACGCCGCCAGAATGAGCAGCGCAGTTTTGATCGAGGCGTGAATTGTTCTCATAATAATTTCCCTTCTTATTATGAGAATCGTGCCAAAAGCCGACGTTGGCCGTAATTTCTGGAATGGGGCTCGCGATCAGGGCGCTGCCGGAGTATCCCATTGTGCAGACCAATGGCGCTCTCACCGCAGGTTTAACGGCGTTTAACGTGCCACCCTTGGCCAACGATCGATGATGTCGATCTTGCCGGTAGCCTAATTGCTAAAGATCACACCAAACATGCCGTGATCTTCATCGGCGATGCCGGCGCTGAAGAATAACCCGCCGTCGGCAAGCACCAGGCCCCACAAGCCGTCAAAGTCTAGCGGAGTCCCGAAAACGTCTCTTGGCGTGCCAATGAAACTGCCAGTACCCGGATCGTAGACGTTGATCCGGCCGTCACCAAAATTGCCAACCCAAAGCGCGCCGTTGATAATTTCCAGTCCCCATGGCGCATTCAGTCTCCCGTTTGAAACTAAGCGCTTGAGGAATTGACCTTTGGTGTTGAAGACGTCGATGATTCCGTTGCCGGGTCCGGCCAGATCGTCGTTTGGGCTCGCCGGGTTTCTCGGGACGAAAGTCACAACAATCTTGCCGTTAAAGTTGCGAATGCCAAACGGCGCGTAACCAGCGGGGAGATTCGGATCAGTGAAAGGAAAGCCAGCTTGAAGGACGAAGCTTTCGTTGTAGGTCTCGACCTGACCGGAATGAAAATTGGTCACGTAGAGAAAATTGTGGCCGTTGAACACTCCGAGCGTGGCGCCTTTGTAAACAGCACTTGTCGCACCGTTGTCCACGGCTTTGAACGCCTGAGTGCCGTTGAGATTCGCGTTCCAGCCCGAAATCATCCCGTCTTCGCTGACGAAGATGAACTTGGCGGGCAGCGAGTTTGTGCCGTTGCTCACTCTGAAAAACGAAGTCGTATTCGACACGATTCCGGTCGGGTTCGCGCCGTCCGGGTTGGTTGCGCTCGGTGGAATTGTGATTACGAGCGGATTGCTCGAGTTCGGTACAGGTGTGCCGTCCTGGTAGTAAACGGTTGCCACACCAGCGCCATTGTCGGCGACGAATATGTTGCCCGAAGGGGACAGCGCCATCCCCCATGGGTTAATTACATTTGGATCGGTCTGTTCGGCCACGCCGTGGATATCGGATTGGAGATTTTCCCAATCGAAGTTGGCGCGCGCCGAAGCCGCAGTAACGCATACGATTCCCGCAGCGAGCAGGATCAATTGAATAGAAGCACGAATTGTTTTCATAAGGTTCCCTCCCTGTTTGTGGCAACGTGAGAAGGCGTTGCCTGTTTAGTTACATCGCGGCGGTGGTTGGAAGAAATCCAAGCTCGTGCCGCTGCCATCATCGAGCTATTGAACCCTGACCGCGCATCAAGGTTGCGCAGATGAACGCCTTTTCAGCTGCGCTTGGCGGCGCCGGCGACAAGGCGATCGCGCGAAACAATCGCGCGCTTATGCGTGCCGCGGCCGATCTCGCCCGCGGGATCGCGGGCGATCACATCGAACACAAAAAGTTTTCCTTCGCGTCCGCGATAAGTCGCGGTTGCGGTGACGCGGGCTCCGATTGGCGTCGCCGCGGTGTGGCTAACATCGACATGCGCGCCCACCGACATCTCGCCGGGTTGCAGAAGCGGATGAAGCAAACGCGCGCCGGCCAACTCCATCAGCGCGATCAGTCGCGTCGTGGCGAATACAGCCGGAAAATTATCGCGCGGATCGTCGCTTA
>WNFR01009078.1_pt1 | contig 15340 bp, 15 predicted proteins | sample 5400221 | NCBI WGS metagenome assembly WNFR01 (sample SAMN13153357, study PRJNA577476) | soil metagenome | isolation source: 40 cm soil under Madrone tree | place: USA:California | collected 2016-06-14 | reverse complement strand
CGGCAAACGGCCGTGCCACGCATAGCAGCAAGTCTCTCTTTGGTCGGGGATGGTTAAAAATCATAGGAGAAAAACACGGACTAAGAGGACTCATCTGTTCGGCGACTTGACATCCACATAGCAGCTTGTCGAAGCATTCTTTGAATTTTTAACCACCTTACTAGTCAAGAGAATGATCTCGGTGAGCTCACGTCGCTAATCATCAAGCTCTCGACGTGCCAAGGCCAGCAAGAATCAGCAGCACGGCAGCGGGTTCTCGATCAGATTGTACACATGGTCGAAGGTGACTTCGTTGATGCGCGCGAGGATTTTGAAAGTACGCGGCGGCTCGTTCTTCAAAAATACCATGATCGCGGTTTCCACCGGCGGGCAGCCAGCCTTCACACAAGGAACTTCCTTGACGACGATCGGCGCGTCGGGCGGAAAAGTCAAAATCGTCTGCACCCAGTAGCGAATTTGATCGAGGGTGAAGTTGGACACATCCTGCTTGCGGCCGAACGGATCGACATCCTCCGACGAAGAAGCGCCGTTGGCCGTGGTGATACAGTTCATGAATCCCTGAGTGATTTTTTTCTTGTCCAAATTGCGGCCGATGAACACCAGACGATTGAGCCGCTCCTCGTCATCGGCCCAGGCTCGACCGGGACGGCCTTCGAACAACATGTGCACGCCCTGGAACACGAACTGATCGGGATCTTTGCGCAAGTTTAAAATGCCCTTCATGCGCATGATGCGCTCGCCGAATTCCGCCAACAGCTCACGAAACCAATGACTCAGCTTCAAGCCGTCGAGATCGCCAGGGGTCGTCACCGCAACCGTTTCGATGTCCTCGGTGTGACGGTGGTTGTGGTCGTGTTTTTCCGCTCTGACTTCGACGTCGAGGCTGCGCAAGTCCAGGACCGTGGCAATGTCGACGTCCGAATTCCTCGTTTGGCAGATACGCGCGGCGCCGTTCAAATTGCGCAGCTTGAATTCGAGCTCGGGCAGATCCTCGGGATTGATCAAGTCGATCTTGTTGAGCAGCACCATATCGGCGAAGGCAATTTGCTCCTTCGCCTCCGGCGAATTGCCCAACTGTTGGAAGATATGCTTGGCATCGACGACGGTGACGACGCCGTTCAACTGATACTCGCTCTTGATTCGATCGTCGATAAAGAAGCTCTGGACTACGGGGGCTGGATCGGCGAGGCCGGTAGTCTCGATCATCAACGTGTCGAACTTGTCCCGGTGTTCGAGGAGACCAAACAAACTGCGCAGCAAGTCGCCGCGCACGGTGCAGCAGATGCAGCCGTTGCTCATCTCGACGATTTCCTGGTCGGACGAAATCAGCAGGTGATGATCGATGCCGACTTCGCCGAATTCGTTCACAATCACGGCCACGCGACGACCGTGGTCGGCGGTCAGGATTCGATTGAGTAGGGTCGTCTTGCCGGCGCCAAGAAATCCCGTAAGAACCGTGACCGGCACTCTTTGATCGTTAGTTTCCACCATGCACTTGAAATCCTTGCGTGATTGTTTTCTAAAGTAACAATGAGCCAGAAGCGAGTCAACGTTGAATTCTATTGAACGCTGAGGATGCGTAAGTATGAAGCTTAAAGGGAAAGTCGCTTTTATCACGGGATTCGGATCGGGACTGGGGCAAGCGATTGCCGTCATGTTCGCCAAGGAAGGCGCCGCGGTGGCGGGCACGTCGCCGACCGAGTCGAAAGGTCGGGAGACGCTAACCCTGGTCGAGAAAGTCGGCGGCAAGGCGCTATTTTGGCCGGGCGATGTTTCGAATTCGGCGCAGATGAAAACCCTGATCGATGAAACCGTTCGGCAGTTAGGCGGCATCGATATCGTAGTCAACAGTGGCGGAGTGCGTACCAATGGCAGCATCACGGATATCACGGAAGACGATTGGGACCGGACGCTCGACGTAAATCTGAAAGGCGCGTTCCTTGTTTCGCGGCTGGCGATTCCCGAAATGAAAAGGCGCGGCGGTGGTGTGATTCTGCATATCGCCGCGCGCTCGGGGATGCTGGGTCAATCCGGGCGCGCGGCGTATTGCGCATCGAAAGGCGGCATGGTTCGCTTGACTGAAGCGATGGCGATGGATCACGCGAAGGATAAAATACGGGTCAATTGTATTTGCCCCGGACCGACACGCACGCCGATGGTGGATACGTCGACGCCCGAGAAACTCGCGCGTTACAAAACCCGAGTGCCGATCGGCCGCATCGGCGAGCCGGAAGATGTCGCTTACGCGGCTTTGTATCTCGCCTCGGATGAAGCATCGATGGTGACCGCGGCGATTTTACCGGTGGACGGCGGCATGCGGCTAACCGGACCCTAACAACCGATTTTATTGACGGGAAAGACCGTAGCATCGCGCAGCCGCGAGCTTAGGCACAAAAGGTGTTCCACGACCAAGATCACGAAGGTTGAAATCAAGATATCCGAATCCTTCATGACCTTCGCGCGCTTCGTGGGTCAAATGATATTCAATTGCAAAAGAAATAGCTGCGACCAAGGATGGAGAAATGCTCGACGTACGGCCGATAGGGATAGAGGATTACACAGAACGCTGCAGCAAGCCATTATCAGAATTACATGACAAACTTTGGGTCGAGACTTATGCGAAGACCCACAGTCCCGGCATGATGGTCGGGCCCGTCGAGGGACAATTCCTGAAAATGCTCGCGACGATCACGGGCGCGCGGCGCATCCTCGAGATCGGCATGTTCACGGGTTATAGCACGCTGGCCTGGGCCGAGGCGCTGCCGAAGGACGGGCGCGTCGTGACCTGCGAGATCAATCCGCAGACCACGGAAATCGCCAAGCGCTATTTTGCCGAAAGCCTGCACGGTCACAAGATCGAAATCAAACTCGGTCCCGCGCTCAATTCGCTTAAACTGGTGGACGGCATTTTCGATCTCTGCTTTATAGACGCCGATAAGGAAAACTACGGCGCCTATTACGATCGCTGCATGGAACTGGTTCGTCCGCGGGGACTCATCGTTTTGGACAACATGCTGCGCGGCGGCCGGGTGCTGGATCCCCAAGACAGGGGCACCAAAGCTATCGACGAGCTCAACAAACGCATCCGCAAGGACCCGCGAGTGGAGAATGTGCTGTTGCCCATGCGAGATGGGATTATGCTGGTGCGGAAATTATGAAAGAGTTGTCGTTAAGGTAGGATTCAACCCATTTCTCCGTCTAGCAACTGTAAGATTTGTGCCAGGTCTGTCGCGATCGGCGCCTGCCATTCTCGCGACTTGCTGGCGAAATTCAGTTTCACCTTCTCTGCATGAAGGAACTGGCGCTTCAAGCCGAACTCCTTGTGAAAGCGTTTGTTAAACCCAAAGTCGCCGTGCTGGTCGTCCATGACCACCGGATGGCCCAGCTTGGCGAAGTGGAGACGTATTTGATGCAGCCTGCCGGTTTCAATTGAAACCCGCACGAGTGTGACGTCGGCGAATTTCTTGACGACTCGGTAACGCGTGAGTGCGCGCACCGGGTTGCCCTGGCGACCGGGTACGGGGAAGTCGATCTTCCCTTCATTATTCGGCACCCGGCCGACGACAAGACAGAGATATTTTTTCTCCACGGCGCCGGTCTCGAAGCAGCTTTCCAACTCCGCGGCGATGTGGCGGTTTTTGGCGATTAACAGCAACCCCGAGGTGTCTCTGTCGATGCGATGAACGAGCTGTGGTTTGATGCCTCTGTGACGATAAGTCGTTTCTAAAATTCCCAGCACCGAGTCTCTTTTGCTGACGGATTTGCCTTCGTGCACGGCGATGCCCGCAGGCTTGTTGATTACGAGTAACGCCTCGTCTTCATAAACGATATCGAGCTTCGCAACGGCTTTGAACGGCTGGACCGAATCGGCTTGCCTTGCGAAACCAATATACAGCTGGATGCGATCGCCGCCGCGGATCAAGTCGTCGGCTTTGGCGCGCCGCCCGTTAACGCGCACGCCATTTTTGCGAAAGAGTTTTCGGACGTAGCCGATGGCGAATTCCTTTTTCAAAAAGCTCTCGAGCTTTTTGATCGCCTCATTGTCCGGCAAGACGATTTCACGCATGACCTGCATGAGCTAACGGCAGAAACCGCAAGGAGTCAAGACAGGGTCGTGGCAATATTTGCAATTGTGTAGTTATTAAGCTAGCTTACGTGGACGGCGTGGGGGCATTCAGCCCTCCTTGGTGTGCGCCGGGTGAGGTAGTCATTTGAGTCGTAATGAGTCGGTCGATGGTTTAAGACAAAAGATCGATCAAATTGATGCTAAAATCGTTAACCTGCTGAATGATCGGGCTTCTCTGGCGCAAAGGATCGGCCAAACCAAGAGCCTAAGTAGTCAAACGGTTTATGTCCCCCATCGAGAGAAGGAAATTCTCCAACGGGTCTGCGCATTAAATCGCGGACCGCTCTCCACTCGGGCCGTTAGCGCGGTTTTTCGCGAAATCATTTCGGGTTGCCGCTCGCTTGAAGGGCCGTTGACCGTAGCATTCTTCGGGGCTGAGGCGACTTACACTCATCTCGCGGCTCGCGAGAAATTTGGCTCCTCGACAACTTTACAGTCGACGGCCAGCATCGCTGAAGTTTTCCAGGAAGTCAGCCAGGAACGAGCGGCGTTCGGCGTAGTGCCGATCGAAAACTCGACCGAAGGCGCAGTGACGCATACGTTTGATTCACTGGTGGATTCCGATCTGCAGATCTGCGCGGAGATTTACCTGGATATTCATCACAATCTCTTGTCGCGCTCCGGCCAAGAGACCGATGTGCAGCGAATCATTTCGCATCCCCAAGCGTTGGCTCAGTGTCGTGGCTGGTTGGCGCGCCATTTCCCAGCGGTTGCGGTCGACGAGGTCGCCAGCACCGCGCATGCGGCCATGAAGGCGGCGAGCGACGGCTCGTTAGCGGCGATTTCCAGCGCGATGGCAAAGGAAGTTTACGATCTGCAACTCGTAGCAAGTAACATTGAAGACCAGAGCAATAACATTACGAGGTTCGTGGTGGTCGGCAAAATGCGGACGCGACCGAGCGGCGATGACAAAACTTCTTTGGTGTTTTCCGTGCAGGATAAACCCGGAGTGCTGCATCGGATGCTGCAACCCTTTGCGCGCCGCCGCATCAATCTCAGCAAGATCGAATCGCGGCCGATAAAGAACAAACCCTGGGAATATTTGTTTTTTCTCGACCTGCGCGGCCATCGCGAGCAGAGCGCGGTAAAAAAAGCGATCACCGGCCTGGAGAAAAATTGTCTGTATCTAAAAATTTTGGGTTCTTATCCGAGCGGCAGATGAAGATCGTTGAACAGGTACCTGAATACATACGCTCATTGATCCCCTACGAGCCGGGCAAACCGATCGAAGAAGTGGAGCGCGAGTACGGCATCTCCGACTCGGTTAAGCTCGCGTCGAACGAGAATCCACTGGGCCCGTCGCCAAAGGCGGTGGCCGCGATCCGTGAGAAACTGGATCAGCTCAACCTTTATCCGGACGGGGATTGTTTTTATTTGAAGCAGGGTTTGTCCAAAAGACTCAGTGTGGCGCCGGAGAATCTCGTTTTCGGCAACGGCTCCAACGAAATCATCGAATTTGCCGTGCGCACGTTTATGCGTCCCGGTGACGAGGCGGTGATGGCGCAGCAGGCGTTCGTGGTTTATAACCTCGTCGTCCAAGCAGTCGGCGGCAAGGCCAAGGCTGTTCCGCTGCGAAACTATACCCACGATTTATCGGCCATCGGCGACGCGGTCACGGTGCAAACCCGAGTGGTGCTGTTGGCCAATCCAAACAATCCGACCGGAACAATTTACCGGCGTGAAGAATGGGAACGGTTTCTCGGCCAGGTCTCGCGCGATGTGCTGCTGCTGGTCGACGAGGCTTATTTCGAGTACGTCGAAGATGCCGGCTATCCGAACTCACTTACGTATCACGCGGCGGATCGCGCGATTTTGACCCTGCGCACGTTTTCGAAATTGTACGGTCTCGCGGGTCTGCGCATTGGTTACGGCATCGGCCCCAAGGAGCTGATCGCTTTGATGCAGCGCGTGCGCCAGCCGTTCAACGTCAACGCGCCGGCCCAGTGGGCGGCGCTCGCCGCGCTGGATGACGCCGAACACATGCGGCGCAGCCTGGAAGTGAATCGGCAGGGGATCGATTATTTGCAGAAGGAGTTTGGCAGACTTGGGTTGGAGTTCGTGCCGAGCTGCGCCAACTTTATTCTTGTGCGGGTCGGCAAGGGACAAGAAGTATTTCAACGATTGCTCGGCCAGGGTGTCATCGTTCGGCCCATGGGCGGTTATCAATTTCCCGAGCATGTGCGGGTGACGGTTGGGACCATGGTGGAAAACCGAACGTTCATTTCGGCTCTGGAAAAGGTCATTAAAACGTTTTAGGCGATCTGTCGAACTGGTGTAGCAGGGAATTTGCATGGCGTTGATGTTTCAAAAAATGGTTATCGCCGGTGTCGGCTTGATCTGCGGATCGCTCGCCTTGGACATGCGCCGCCGCAAGCTCATCGGCGAGATTGTCGGTTATGGCCGTAGCGAAAGTAATCTTCGGCTCGCCAAGAAAAACGGCATCATCGACGGCTATTTTCTGCGCGAAGACGAGTTTCCCGCCGGCGTCGATTTCCTCATGATGGGAACGCCGGTGCAATCCATCGTGCCGCTGACTCAAACATTTCTGCCTAAGATCGAAGCCGGTTGCATCGTCAGCGACGTGGGCAGCGTCAAGGCCGAGATCGTGCGCAGCATGGAGCGTCTCTTGCCTGGAGACATTCATTTTGTTGGCGGCCATCCGATCGCCGGCAGTGAACAATGGGGCGCGCAGGCGGCACGGCACGATCTCTTCGTCAGCCATCGCTGCATTCTGACTCCGACCAAGCGGACCGATCCGCAGGCGTTAAAAAAGGTCGCCGCTTTGTGGCGCAAAGCAGGAGCAGAAGTCGAAATCATGGATCCGAAGATTCACGATCGGCTGCTCGGAGTGATCAGTCATTTGCCCCACGTTTTGGTTTATGCTCTGGTTAACGCGCTCGAGCGCACGCCGTTGCGCGGCGTAGAGTTAAAGAAGTACTGCGCCGGTGGCTTCAAAGACTTCACGCGGATCGCGTCGAGCCGCCCCGAGTTGTGGCGCGACATCTGTTTGATGAACCGCCACGCGCTGGGACAATCGCTGGGCGATTACATCAGCTCCCTGGAGCGGCTCCGTGGGTGGATCGAGGAGGGCAAAGGCGCGCTGCTGGAAAAAGAGTTTGCCCGCGCCTACGAGATCAGGAGTCAAATCCCGTAACGGTTGGAAATGAAACGCATCGAACCGCTTAAACAGCCACTGCGCGGGGACATTACCGTGCCGGGCGATAAATCGATCGCCCATCGCGCGGTGATTCTCGGTAGCGTGGCTCAAGGACGCAGCCGGATCTTTAATCTTTCCGGCGGTGACGATAACTCGCGCACGGTGCGCGCGTTTCGCCAGATGGGCGTAGAGATATTTCGCGACGGTGACGCGCTATGCGTGGAAGGCAAGGGCTGGGACGGCCTCTGCGCGCCACGTGCGTCCATCGATTGCGGTAATTCCGGCACCACCATGCGCTTGCTCTCGGGCCTTTTGGCCGGGCGGCCTTTCACAAGCGAATTGGACGGCGATTCCTCGCTGCGCCAGCGCCCGATGCAGCGGGTCATCGAGCCGTTGAGCTTGATGGGAGCTAGGATCAGCAGCAAGGCCGGCAACGGTCTCGCGCCTTTGAAAATCGACGGCGGCAATTTGCATGGAATAGATTACCGTATGCCGATTGCCAGCGCTCAGGTGAAGTCGGCGATCTTGCTGGCGGCGCTGCAGGCGCGCGGCGCGACAACTTTGGCAGAGCCGCAAAAATCGCGCGATCATACCGAAGTGATGCTGCGCGGCTTCGGCGCCGAAGTCGCGGTCAAAGGGGCCACAGTGACCGTATGCGGCGGACAGAATCTTCACGGTCAAGACGTGCGGATACCGGGAGATATTTCTTCGGCGGCGTTTTTTCTCGTCGCTGCGGCGATCATTCCGGGATCGGAACTGACGATCAGAAGCGTCGGCTGCAATCCGACGCGCGACGGCGTCGTCGAAGTATTGCGTCGGATGGGCGCCTCGCTTGAATGTTTCAACGAACGCACAGAAGCCGGCGAGCGGGTCTCGGACATTCGCGTCGCCGGAGGAGCGTTGAAGGGCGTCGATATGGGCGCGGAAATGGTTGCCCGGACCATTGACGAGTATCCGATTCTTTCGATCGCTGCCGCGGTTGCCGACGGAGTGACGACCTTCTCGGACATCAAAGAGCTACGTTATAAAGAGTCCGATCGAATCGCCGCCATGACGGCGGGACTGCGCGCGCTGGGCATTGAAGTCGAAGAACGCGAGGACGGCATGACGATCCGGGGCGGGCGGCGTTTTCGCGGTGGTGAGGTCAGGAGTTTCGGTGATCATCGCATCGCGATGTCATTCGCTGTCGCCGCGTTGAGCGGCATCGGTGCCGTCGTGATTGACGATGCGGCATGCGTGGATATATCGTTCCCGCAATTTTTTGATTTACTGGGGAAAATTTGTTTGCATTAGGGCATGAGACAGGGGATAGTCGGCGCGACAAGGGGGACGGTTGATCATCGCAATTGACGGACCGTCCGGTGCCGGCAAGAGCACGTTGGCAAAGCGATTGGCGAAAGAGCTTGGCTATATCTATATGGATACCGGGGCCATGTATCGGGCCTTGGCTGTGAAGGTCTTGCGTCAGGGAGTTGATTTGGCGGATGATGTGAAGGTGGCGAATCTCGTCAACTCGACCGAGATCGACTTGCAGGAGCAGATGGGCGCGCTCAAAGTTCTTTTGGATGGCATAGACGTGGCGGCGGATATTCGTACCCCCGAAGTGAGTCAGATGGCGTCGAAAGTTTCGGCGTTGAAGGCGGTGCGCGCGCGCATGCTCGATCTACAGCGCGACATGGCACGGCGCGGTAGCGTCGTCGCCGAAGGCCGCGATATCGGCACGGTCGTGTTTCCCCAGGCCGAAGTCAAAATCTTTCTGGAGGCCTCCGCCGAGGAGCGCGCCCGCCGGCGTTGCGCTGAGCTTCGGGCAGCCGGCCAAAGAGTCGACCTGGACGAGACGCTGCGCGAAATCGCCGAACGCGACAAACGCGACAGCGAAAGAGATTTGGCGCCGCTGCGCAAAGCCGATGACGCGTTGGTGATCGATTCATCGGCTGCGAACGCCGATGCGGTGGCGGCGCGGGCCTTGGCGTACATTCGAACGAAAACAAGAGAAAACTAAACAGATCGGAGTTGGTTTGCATGGCAGAACAGGATGAACAAAAACAAGGCGGAGCGGCAGGCGGCGCCAGCGAATTTGAAACGATGTTCGAGGAGAGCCTGCGTACCGTCAAGCCCGGCGGGGTCGTTAAAGGCAGAGTCGTCGGCGTTACGGCGACTCATGTGCTGATCGACGTCGGCTACAAATCCGAAGGACAAATTCCCATCCAGGAATTCACCGACCGTCAGGGCAACGTCCAAGTCAAAGTGGGCGACGATGTCGACGTCTACTTCGACTCCTCTGAGAGCGAGGGCGGTGGTATCGTGCTGTCGCGGCAACGGGCGGAAAATCTGAAAATATGGGAAGATCTGGAAAAAGCGTTTAACGAAGAGCTCGGAGTCGAAGGCCATATCATTGGTAAAGTCAAAGGTGGTTTTAAGGTCGATGTCATGGGTGTGCCGGCGTTTCTTCCCGGTTCCCACGTGGATATTCGGCCGAGCCGCAACCTCGACCGCTTTATCGGCACAACCGACCGTTTTGCGATCCTCAAGTTCAACCGTGCACGGGGCAACGTGGTCGTCTCGCGCCGCGCGTTGCTTGAAAAAGAACGGGAAACCCTCAAGAAGGATATTTTAAAAGTTCTCGAAGAAGGCGTCATTCTCGAAGGAACGGTGAAAAACATCACCGGCTACGGCGCCTTCGTCGAGAGATCGTCGAGGTGGGCGAGAAAATTAAAGTCGTCGTGCTCAAATTCGATACCGAGAAGGAGCGCATCTCGCTCGGGATGAAGCAGCTTACTCCCGATCCCTGGCACACCGTGGCGGAAAAGTATCCGGTCGGTTCGCGCGTGCAGGGTAAGGTGATCAGTCTGATGGATTACGGCGCCTTCGTGGAATTGGAAAGCGGTATCGAGGGTCTGGTGCATATTTCCGAAATGTCATGGACGCGCAAGGTCACCCACCCGTCGAAGATCCTCCAAGTCGGCCAGCCGGTCGAGGTCGTGGTATTAAACGTCGATGCGGGGCACCGCAGAATCTCCCTCGGGCTTAAACAAATCATGGCGAATCCCTGGGAGGCGGCGAAGGAAAAGTATCCGGTGGGCAGCATCGTCAAGGGGCCAGTGCGGAATATCACCGACTTCGGCATCTTCGTCGGCATCGACGAAGGGATCGACGGTCTGGTTCATATCTCGGACTTGCACTGGACCAAGAAACTGAAGCATCCATCCGAACTCTATAAGAAGGGTGATATCGTCGAAGCCAAAGTGCTCGGTGTCAACGTTGAAAATGAGCGTTTCTCTCTCGGCATCAAACAATTGGCACCGGATCCGTGGAAAGTCGTGGCGGATCGCCACCCGGTCGGCTCCAAGATCAAAGGCCAGGTGACGAGCGTTCCCGACTTCGGGGTTTTTGTGCGCATCGAAGAGGGCGTCGAAGGATTGATTCACGTTTCTCAACTCAGTTCGGAACGAGTCGAAAAGCCGTCGAACCTATTCAAGCCCGGCGACGAGGTTGAAGCCGAAGTCGTCAGCATCGATCCTGCGGATCGCAAGATCGGTCTGAGCATTCGCGCGTTGCGCCGCACGGAGGAGCGCGTGGAAATGGAGAGTTATCTGAAACGGGAGAAAGAGGGCGCCCGCTTCTCCTTCGAGTCGCTCCTGAGTGACGAACTTCGTCTCGATAAGGATGACGATGCCCAAAGCGGACGCAAGGGGCGCGGCTAGATTCCGGTGTAGATAAGCTTGGGCAAATCTCTATGATTCGGAAGTACTCCATAATACTGCGCGGTCTCGGGCTCCTGTTTGTATTTATCTTGGTGGTTTTCACCGGGGTGTTTTTCTACGCGTATCTCACCGGCGGCGATTCCAAAGCTCTTTCGCTCTTCTCGGGCGACGGCGTCGGCGTCTTACAGATCGATGGCGCCATCGATGATTCGCGGAGCGTGCTCATCGAGCTAAAGCGTCTGAAAGAAATGCCGTGGGTGAAAGCGGTGGTCGTGCGCATCGACTCGCCGGGCGGCGCAGTAGCGCCGACGCAGGAGATCTTTGAAGAAATCCAGCGAGGGAAAAAGCAAAAGCCGTTTATTGCGTCCATGGGCGGAATGGCGACTTCGGGCGGATATTACATCGCCGCGGCCTGCGACAAGATCGTCGCCAACCCGGGCACATTGACGGGATCGATCGGCGTGATCATGCAACTCACCAACTTTGAAGATCTGATGAAAAAAGTCGGCGTCAAAGGGATCAATGTAAAAAGCGGCGCGAACAAAGATATCGGCTCGCCGTTTCAATCCTTGTCCCCCGAAGGACGTGAAATTCTTCAATCGCTGGTGGATAACGTGCACGGCCAATTCGTCACTGCTGTGGCGAAAGGCAGAAGCATGAATGAAACGCAGGTGCGCAAGCTTGCCGACGGGCGGGTTTACTCCGGCGCGCAAGCCAAGGAATTGGGGCTGATCGATCAGTTCGGGACGTTGGAAGATGCCATAGAACTGGCCGCCAAACGCGCCGGACTTGAGGCCGAACCCGCCGTCTATTACTCGCACCCCGATCAAGAACGCTGGTGGGAGCGCATGTTCATGGGCGTGTTCGGACGCCGCTTGCCCGGAATGGATCGCGGCTGGCTCCGTTACGAGTGGTCGCCGGCGCTACTCCAGTAGCCGCTGGTGTTGTCATCAATATCCAATTCATTTTGAAACTATTTTCTTGTCTGGAGAGGGCACTGATATGACGAAAAGGGATTTAATCGATGAGGTCAACAAAAGATTTCCTCATCTTTCGCGGCGCGATTCGGAGGTCATTATAAATGCCATATTCGATTCGATGGTCGACGCGCTCGCTACCGGAGACCGCATCGAAATTCGCGGCTTTGGGAGCTTCGTCGTCAAACACCGGCGCGCACGTCAGGGGCGCAATCCGAAAAGCGGCGCGCTGGTTTCCGTCGCTGCCAAAAAAGTACCCTTCTTTAAGGTAGGCAAAGAATTGCGCTTGCGCGTGGACGGGAAGCCGTACGATCCGACCGTAGACGGAGATGATGAGTGAAACAGCTTTGGGCTCCATGGCGGATGGCCTATATCGGTCAAGGCGCCACGGAGGAAGGCTGTATCTTTTGCACCAAGTATCGGCAGGATGACCTCAGAGCGGCGCTGGTTTTGGCGCAAACCGAATACTCCGTCATCATGATGAACAAGTACCCGTATAACAACGGGCACCTGCTGCTGGCTCCGAAACGTCATGAGAGCGATCCCGCCAAACTACCAAACGAGGAATTTCTCGATCTCAACGACGCCCTGCGCCGCTCCATCGAGATCATTCGCGATGCGTTCAATCCTGGCGGACTCAACTTAGGGATGAACCTCGGCCAGTGCGCCGGCGCCGGCATTAAGGATCATTTGCATTGGCACATCGTGCCGCGCTGGGAGGGTGACACAAACTTTATGCCGGTCGTCGCCGAAACTCGCGTCATGCCGCAACATCTGCTCGATAGTTATGATCGTTTGCAGCCTAAGTTTCATGATTTTATGAGTTAATGCGGTAGCTGTACCATGGTAATCTAGTGTAAAATAGTGTGAGCGAGCCGGCGCAAATCAGAAGTCGCGCCCGTAAACAAAACTTCGAAGGGGAGGCCATAGCACGTGAGCGAGGCAAAAACTTTAGGTGAACTCAAAAAGAGCGGTGTGGCGGTTTTACCGGTGCGCGATGAAATGCGCAAGAATCTCGTGCGCCACCTGGAAAGCGGCGAACGGATCTTGCCGGGCATTATCGGCTACGACGATACCGTCATTCCGGAAATCGAAAACGCGATTCTCTCCGGCCATCATATGGTCTTTCTCGGCGAGCGCGGCCAAGGCAAGTCGCGAATTATTCGCGGGCTGCTCAGTCTTCTCGACGAACGCATACCGATTGTCCAGGGATGCGAGATCAACGACAATCCTTTCAACCCGATCTGCCGCGCCTGCCGCAAGAAGGCGGCCGAGCTCGGCGACGCGCTGCCGCTCCAATGGATCGACCGCGATCACCGCTACGGCGAAAAGCTGGCGACTCCGGATGTGTCGATCGCGGACCTAGTCGGTGAAATCGATCCCATCAAAGTCGCCGAGGGGCGCTATCTCGCCGACGAAGAAACCATTCACTACGGACTGGTGCCGCGCACCAATCGCGGCGTGTTCGCCATCAACGAGCTTCCCGATTTGACTGAAAAAGTGCAAGTCGGTTTGTTCAACCTGATGGAGGAGAAGGACGTTCAAATCAAGGGTTACAAAATTCGCCTGCCCCTCGATGTGATCATCGTCGCCAGCGCCAACCCGGAGGATTACACCAGCCGAGGGCGGATCATCACGCCGCTCAAAGACCGCTTCGACGTGCAGATCCGCACGCACTATCCGAAAAAGATCGAGGATGAGCTCGACATCATGGAACAGGAATCGGCGCCGACGGACAATCGCAGCCGAAAAGTCGAAGTGCCCCGTTTCATGAAGGAGGTCCTCGGCCATCTGACCTTTGAAGCGCGCAAGTCGAACGAAATCAATCAATCCTCCGGCGTCAGCGTGCGGGTCACGATCAATAACTACGAAAGCCTGATCAGCAACGCGGAAAAGCGCGCCCTGCGCTGCAAGGAGAACGAAATCGTGCCGCGCATCAGCGATTTGCACGCGCTGATGGCTTCGACCAATGGAAAAATCGAGATGGAGTACGTCGGCGAAGACAAGAAAGAAGATGAGCTGGTCGAAAAGCTGCTGAATCGATCGCTGATCAAGGTTTTCGATCAATACTTTAGCCTCAACTCGCTGCAGAAGGTCGTCGAATATTTCAACTCCGGTTGGGGCGTCGAGGTTTCCGATCAAATGGCATCGCAAGACTATCTTGAAGGCATCAAGGAAATCCCTGGCTTGAAAGAAGCGATCAAAACACTGGGGATAGGAGAATCGCCCACGTTGATGGCTTCGGCGACCGAGTTTGTCCTCGAAGGACTCCACCTGCACCAGAAACTCAATAAAGAGATGGAGGGCGGCCGGGTCACTTACGGCAAGTAAATCTCTTCCGACTCCACCGAAGACGACCTCTTAGCCGCATCCTTCATGGTCCATATCCGTTACAGTCGCTGGGACGGTCGAGCGCGCGATTCCCTCGATTCGGACTCCGTGTTCGACCAACTCAACGACTACATGAACGACACCGGCGACCTACAACAAGCGATGCGCCGGCTGATGCAGAAAGGCATTAAGCAGGGCGAGAAGCAGACCAAAGGACTCGAGGATCTCCTTTCGCAAGTGGCGCGCGAAATGCGCAAGCTCTATGACGAGTACCGCTTGCAATCGGCGATGGATGAAGTGCAGGAGCAGCTCGACTCCGTCGTCGACCAGGAGCAGCAGACTCTTCAGGAGATGGATCAAGCCGGCAACGACGTCCAGGACAAGAAGCAATTTCTCAACGATCTGCCGGGCAAAACCAGCGAAGCGATCGAGAAACTCACTTCCTACCGATTCGAGAACGCTCAGGCCGAAAAAGATTTTCAGCAGCTGGTGATGCAGCTCGATCAGATCCGCAAGCTGGAAAACTGGCTGCGCCGCGAGGGCAGCTTGTTTCGCGGCCAGACGCCGGTGGAGTTCCAGCAATCCCAAGAGCTCATGGAACGCATGGAGGATCTGCGCAAGCTGGAGTCGCAGCTTTCCAGCATGCAGCTCAAAGACGTCGACAAGGATCTCCTGGAAAAACTTCTCGGCGGCGATCCCAAGCAGGACTTCGAAGGGGTGATGCGCATGCAGTCGCTACTCGAAGAGGGCGGCTACGTGCTCGAGCAGGGCGAGCGCTTCGAATTGACGCCCAAGGGCGTGCGGCGCGTCGGCCATCTGGCGTTGCGGGATATTTACCGGCGGTTGCGCCGCGACGGCCTGGGGCGTCACACGACGCGCAATCGCGGCAGCCAGGAGCTGGTTCTCGAAACCAGCCGCCCCTACGTGCAAGGCGACGCCATGCACATCAACATGATTCAGACGCTCAAGAACGCGTTGCTGCACGGCGGCGGCGTGCCGGTGCGGATTAGCCCGACGGACTTTGCAGTTTACGAATCGGAGTACA
>WNFR01005815.1_pt1 | contig 15340 bp, 12 predicted proteins | sample 5400221 | NCBI WGS metagenome assembly WNFR01 (sample SAMN13153357, study PRJNA577476) | soil metagenome | isolation source: 40 cm soil under Madrone tree | place: USA:California | collected 2016-06-14 | reverse complement strand
GGAATTAATTTGAAGTCAGATAGTTTGCCCGCGACGGTGAGAGATCTGGCAACGTCCGTGGAGGCCGCGACCGGTGCGCCGCCGGATAGCACACGCGTTCTTGCAGAGCTGTTGACAGCAATCGGCGAGCGGTACGATCTGCTCCACAGTCCGCTGGGACGAGAGCATACAATTCGCGAATGGTGCGCTAATTCCTCCTACGCGATTGGCCGGCAGGTGCGGGTCGCGCTTGAGCATGATACCTTCGAAGGAACCACGCGCGGTCTAGAGAGCGATGGAGCGTTGCGAGTAGAAACTGCCGACGGGAAGATGAGAATCGTGCGAGCGGGTGATGTTACTGCTCTGCGCGCAACCGGAAGTCTGTAGGGGCTGTGGTCGTCCCTGCCCGTGACGAGCAAGTTTCAACCCTGCGGGCAGGGGCAAGTCCCGCCTTACATGTTTATGCTTCTGGTAATCGACATTGGAAACACGAATACTTCGCTCGGCGTTTTTGACGGCGAAGCGCTCGCGGCGCACTGGCGTTTGACGACTGTGCGGGCACGCACCATTGATGAATGGGGCGTACTGGCGCGCAATCTGTTTGCGCTGGCGGAACTGGATTTCAAGGTTATTGATGCGATCGCCGTTGCCTCCGTGGTACCGCCGTTGAACTTTACTCTTAAGCGGATGGCCGAGGCTTATTTTCATCTAACGCCGCTGTTTATAGACCATACGGTTGATACCGGCTTACCGATTTTATATCAGCCGGCCTCAGACGTGGGCGCTGATCGGATCGTTGACGCGGTTGCGGCGATTCACAAGTATGGCGCGCCCTGCATCGTGGTGGACTTTGGCACGGCCACGACCTTCGATGCCATTAATTCAAAAGGCGAGTATCTGGGAGGCGTGATAACTCCCGGCATAACCATTTCCGCGGACGCGTTATTTGAGAGGGCCGCAAAACTACCCCGGGTGGAGATCAAACGGCCCCAAAAGACCATTGGATCGGCTACCGTCGAAGCGATGCAGTCCGGTCTCTATCATGGGTATGTTGGCCTGGTCGACGGCATTCTGCGGAAAATGATCGATGAGCTCGGTGGGACAGTACACGTGATCGCCACCGGCGGACTCGCGTCATTGATCACTACCGGATCTGAATTCATCGAGCAGGTGGATGAGACGCTAACACTGGAAGGGCTGCGGTTGATCTACGAACGGACTAAGTGAGTCTCAAGTTTCAAGTTTAAGGTTTCAGGTTTGCCCATTTAATGCGCCAAACCTGACACCTGAAACCTGAAACCTGAAACCTTTGCATTGAACTACTTTTCCTACTTCTCAGAAATCGAAGACACTTTCATTCGCCGCCGCGGCAAGCACCTCATGCTCAGTTCGATGGACTGGGCCCTGATCGAAGGCTGGAAAGAGCGCGGGGTGCCGTTGCACGTAGTGGTGCGAGCCATCGAGCACGCTTTTGATTCGCACGAGTCAAAGAAACAAAAGCGAACCGTCAAAACTCTTCTATATTGTCAGGAAGAGATCGAAGCCCAGTACGCCGAATGGCTGGAGTCACGCGTCGGCAGTCACGAAGAACCGGGCTCCAAAAGCAAAAGTGACGAAGGTCAGTCACCTTTTCCTCGGGATGCAGTCCTGGCGCATCTGGGCCGTTCGCTCGAAACCCTCGGCAAGCTAAGTTCGGCGCGGAAGCGCACCAGCGATGATGAACTGAGTGAAGCTTTGTCACGCGCGGTCACTTTGCTGTCTGAGATCAAAGACGATTACGCGTCCGCGGCTCAGCCCGACGCCCGCAAGCTCGAAGACTCTTTGACCGGAATCGAGCGCCTTCTGGACGAGGCGATGCGCCGGGCGGCGTCTGAAAGCCACCTTGAATCGGCAAACACCGAGATTGATTCCCTAATGAAGCCGTACAAGCGACATATGGATAAAGCCGCTTTTGAGCAAACGCGCGAGAACCTTCTGCGCAAACGTCTGCGCGATCATTATGGCGTGCCGCGGCTTAGTCTTTTCTTTCTTTGATTCTGATACGATGTCCGTCAAACTTCAGCTTGTCGAATGTCGCCGCAGCGTGAGGTCAGTACTACCTGCGTGAGCGGGTGGATCAAACACTCAGTAGCGGGTTGAGTGTTCGGCCCGCTCGCTAACGCAACTGGTACTGACTTAATTACGTCGTAGAGCGACGAACCGAAAGTTTATCGCACATGGAAGTCACAATCGAACGCATACTGCCGGGCGGATTTGGAATGGCCCATGCTGACGGTCACACAATAATGGTGGCGCTGGCCGCACCTGGCGATCACGTGCGAATTCGCGTGGACCGGGTAAAAGGAGATGTCTCCTTCGCTTCGATCGAGGAAATAATCACGCCGTCCCCACATCGCGTCGAGCCGCCGTGCCCCTATTTTGGTCGTTGCGGCGGTTGCGACTTTCAGCAGATGAACTACCAGGCGCAGCTCGCCGCAAAGGCGGAAATCATCAGGGATTGTCTGCGACGGCTGGCTCGCATCGAAAATATTCCCGACTTTCAGATCACGGCGGCCCCCGATCCCTGGCACTATCGTTCAAGAGCTCAATGGCAGTTCGACGCGGTCAGGCAAAGGCTGGGTTATTTTGAAAGCGGCTCGCGGAATGTTTGTGATGTGGCGGAGTGCGCAGTGTTGGCTCCCCAACTACAGAGCACTCTGGAGAGTTTGCGGGTGCGTATGACCACCGGGTCGTTGCCGGACGCGCGCGATTTTCGAGCCGCTCTCGGCGATGAAGGCATTTCGATCTCGCCGCCGGTGCGGAGCCGTAGCTCGACTGACATCGACTCAGAATTAGCAGTTGATAACAAAATCGTGCGGGACATCAGCCGATCAGTTCAAGGCGAGTCTTATCGTTTCAATGCCGACAGTTTCTTTCAGGCGAATGATGGTTTATTGCCGAGCTTGATCGACGCCGCCCGTGGTGCCGAGGAAGGCAAAACAGCCCTGGAACTATATTGCGGGGTCGGCTTATTCACGCTGCCGCTGGCGCGGCGATTCGCGCGGGTGATCGGCGTCGAATCTGATCCTGCGGCGGCAAAGTTCGCGCACGATAATTTGGCCGGCGCTGGTTTGACGAACGCGGAAGTCGTCATGCGGGACGTTGGTGTCTGGCTCGATGAGGTGAAGCGCCATGACTTATCAAGGCTGTCCGAAGAGTCGGCTACTGCACTTCAGGATCAAATCGATTTTGTTTTACTCGATCCGCCGCGCGCGGGTGCCGAGTCCCGCGTCATCGCCGGTATTCTGGGCCTGCAACCCCGCAGGATCGCTTACGTCTCTTGCGATCCGGCGACACTCGCCCGCGATCTGAAGAAGTTGATCGCCGGTGGTTACCATCTCACCTCGATTTCCGCATTTGATCTATTTCCCCAGACGCATCACGTCGAAACTGTAGTTCATCTGGTCGCTTAGACGGTCGTAGTCTCTGTCGAAGCTCACCACTTGGTTTTGCCACCATCGTCGCGAGACCGCCTTAAACTAATCGTTGCTTGGCTTGTGATTGCCAAGAGAATTGCAATCAGTCTCGGTTGACGCCGGGGTCACAATCAATGCGTTGTGACTCAGCATTCGACAGGCCAACCGAGGCTCACCCTTGTCTCGTATGTCCCGTTCGCTCGGAGCCCGCTGCTCACTCTGGCGGTGTCGACTTCCGCGGGCATTCTACTGTCGAGCTACTCTGCGCCTTACTCCAAATCGCGATCGATGATAGCCCTTCTCATCGGTGGCAGTCTTATCGTTTTCGCAATCACATGCGTCGCCAGGAACAGGAGGACTCTTGCTTCCGGTTCTCTGGTTACCACGTTTGTTTGCTGCGGGTTCCTCCTTTCGCTTATCGACAGTCGCCCCGCCGCGCCGAATCGCATTTCACGATTGTACGACGCAGGCCAATTCACGTACGGCGAGCCGGTCGAGTTAACCGGCGTCCTCTCTGGCCAGCCGGAACCGGCCGCGGACAGCTTCTATCTGACGATGCGCGTTGAAAGAATCAGCTTCAAAGGAACTGAGCAAGATGCGTCCGGGACGGTGATACTGCTCACCCACGCGCGCGAAGAACATGTGCGTAAAGAGTATCATGCGTTGGAACTGCGCCACGGGGCGCGAGTGCGAGTAGTGACGATGCTCGATCGCGAGGAGAATTTTCGCAACCCCGGTGGCCTGCCTTTAACTGAGTACCTTGAGCGCAAAGGCTACGACGCCACGGGCGTAGTGAAGAGTCCTTTGCTTATCGAGCGACTGGACGACGAGCGTGTCTTCCTTCCTTTGGCATGGATTTACGAATGGCGCCAGCATCTGGAAGAGGAGTTCGCGGCGCACTTCTCGCCCGAAACTGCCGGCATTCTCGAAGCGGCTTTGCTCGGCAATCGATACAACATCTCGCTGGGGGCGGCAGAGCGCTTCCGCGCCGGTGGCACGTTTCATGTGCTTGTTATCAGCGGGCTCCAAATCGCTTTTGTTGGCGGGCTGGTGATTCTCCTGGCGCACAGATTAATCCGGAGAAAGCTTTTACAGTTTGCCATCGCCGTGATTTTCATGTGGGGATATACAATCGCCGTCGGTGCTGATCCTTCGGTCTCGCGATCGGTGCTGATGTTCACGCTGATAGTATTGGCGCCTCTTGTTTGGCGCCGGGCGAACACGTTGAACCTTATCGGCGGCTCGGCCCTGGCGTTGTTGGTTTGGCAACCGCAGAACCTCCTCGATCCCTCCTTTCAGTTGACCTTTCTTTCGGTGCTTTCGATTGTTTCCATCGCCGTTCCGGTCATGCAGGGCTTGCAGCGGGTGGGCTCCTGGCGGCCCACCCGCGAAACGCCTTATCCGCCGGCGGGCTCCCGTTGGTTCCGAGTCCTTGCGGAATCCTTGTTTTGGAGCGACAGGCAATGGCGAACTGAAATCGGCGCGTCAAATATCAGTTACCGGCTGTTTAAGACGGCCGTCGCGGCCAGACTTGAGAAGTGGCATCTGCAGAGACTCTTTCGCTACTCGTTTGCTGCGGTCGTTGTTTCGACGAGCGTACAACTCGGGCTGCTGCCGGTGATGGTGCTCTACTTTCATCGCCTTTCAATCGCCGCCCTGGCGCTCAACATCTTCGTCGGCATCCTGATGGCGAGTCTGGGTTTCCTGGCACTTGCAGCGCTGTTGATTTCTCAACTGAGCGCGGGGCTCGCCACGCCGTTGATTGTTCTGACAGAGAAGGTCAACTGGATCATGATTCATCTGGTCGATCCTTTCACACACTTTCACATTGCTTCGATCCGCTTGCCGCATTACTCCGGTTGGTCTGCGGGTATTTATGTCCTCTACTACGTCGTACTGGGTTTTTTTATTTTTGGGCTGAAACGATGGAACCCAATGTGTTCGATTTGGACAAGCGGTCCTCCGATGATGTCCTCGGCGAGGACTTTGCATCCCGGCGGGTGGGCACTTGCAGGCCTGCTGTCAGTGATTGTCCTGCACCCCTTTAGTGCCGGGCGACCTGATGGCAAACTCCACATAGATTTCCTCGACGTAGGTCAGGGCGATTCGGCTCTGCTGACGATGCCCGACGGAACGACCCTGCTGGTGGATGGCGGCGGGAGGCCGAACTTCAATTACGTTGGCGACGAAGCCGGCGACCCGGTATTTCAGCGCGACACACGCTCGATCGGAGAGGGCGTGGTGTCCCAGTATCTCTGGTCGCGCGGGATGGATCGAGTAGATTACATCCTGGCGACCCACGCCGATGCAGATCATATCGATGGCCTTAATGACGTGGTGCAGAATTTTCGCGTTCGCAGTGCTATGGTCGCGCGCACGCCGACGAATGATCCCGAGTACGCGCGATTTGCAGCGACGATGAAAGAAGTCGGTGTATCGGTTGATCGGATTGGCGCTGGTGACCTACTTCGCTTTGGGGACGTGTCGGCAGAGGTGCTTTGGCCTCCCCCTACGCGAGATGAAAGCGCGCCGTCTCAAAACAATGACTCGATCATGTTGCTGATCCGTTATGGCGAGAAGACTCTCCTATTGACCGGAGACATCGAGAAGCAAGGCGAGGCGGCCGTGTTAAGAGAAGGAATAGATCTCAAAAGCGACCTGGTGAAGGTTGCGCATCACGGCAGCAAAACGTCCTCTATCGAGCCGTTCGTTGCGGCCACCCGTCCTTCACTGGCAATTATCTCGGTGGGCCGGACCTCAATGTTTGGTCATCCAAACAAAGATGTGGTGGAGCGCTGGTGCGCGGGCGGCGCGGAGGTCATGACCACCGGTCAGAGGGGAACAATTTCAGTTGTGACCGACGGCCATGTCTTGAATGTGAGCACGTTTGTGCCACTTGGAATCACAAAAAATCCGGATCCGCCGGCGTGTAGAGATCGATCGTCGAACTCCCAAGCTTGTAAGTCTTCAGCACGCCGAGCGGGGGTGCATAGATGTGGATCGTGATCAAATCCTGGCCGCTGACATCGGGATTACCGATTTGATGGATGTCCGGCAGTTCTGAACCCGTCAGTCCGCCGCCACGGAGCTCACGATGGGCTTTGTAGCCCAGGCCGTCTTCAGCGTGATACGCGAAAGTCGTTTCCCACAAGATACCTTCATGTACAAAGACGGCGCCGTGCGATCCGTTGTGATCATGAATAGGGGTGCGCTGTCCCGGCTTCCAGCAAAGCACCAGCATCTCGACAAATTCATTGCGCATGACTCGATGACGGCAATAGTTGCCGGCTTTGAAACCCAAATAAGGCGACAGTTCGTCCGAAGAAATCGTGGCGCGCACAATTAGATCACGAATCTCCGGAAGGGGAGGAACGTATCGTCGCGCCAGCAATGCTTCGCTTAGATCTTTAAAGGAAAAATTACAGGCAGGTTCAGAAACCGTTTCGCCTGGGTGTTGAAGTTGAGCGGCCAACGTGACCTCCTAAGTCACTTCTCTGTCACTAGGTTTATATTCCGCGAGCAACGCGGAGTCAAGATGCGATCCGATTTACTTGAAAGGCATCTCAGATCAAGTGAGGGTCTTTTCGATTCTGTGGGTTAGCAAAGAAGCGGGGGCAAGCCCGCCTTCCCGACCTGAGAGACTTTCATCCTTGCGTTTCTCTTCGATCCTTGAATGTCCTTGCTGGTAAACGAAAACACTCAACGAGAAGCAGCCTAAGATTGGGAAGGCGGGCTTGCCCCCGCGGCACCGGCGCGCGAATTGCCCGCTCTAGATTCGAATTGTTTTGGGATGGCTCTCACACGATTCAAAAGGTCGACAACAGGATGCGAATGTCGCGAACGTTGGTCCCGGTCGCACCGGTGGCGATCGCGTCGCCGAGAGCCACGAAGAAGGAATAAGCGTCGCTGCGCTCGAGAAAAGCTTTGGGGTCGAGGCCAATCCTGCCGGTGCGTTCACCCGTAGTGCTATCGACAATCGCGCCGGCAGCGGGACTGTTGCCGTCGATGCCGTCCGTGCCTGCGCAAAGCGCGACGAATGGTGCACAGTTCGAGAGACTTTGGTCTGTGGCCAGGCGCAGCGCGGTCTCCATGTTTCTTCCCCCAAGACCGTCGCCTTTGACCGGGCAAGCGAACTCGCCACCCGAAATCTGACAAACCGTATTCGTATCACTTGAACGGTTTGATCTGGCTTGCGCGCGAAGCGTATTAAGTCGACTGACGAGTTGCCGGCACCCTTCTTCGATGGGTTGATCCGTGATGTCGCCGGCTATTTCAGTCGTAAAGCCTCGGCGTCTCGCAGCTTCGGCGGCCGCCTCGAGGGCGCTGTTGTTATCGAGTAGCACGAAGTGCCAGCGCAATGAGGTTGAGGCATTTGCGGAAGGCGACGAGGCCGCTGCGATGGCTCGAAGAATGGTCTCTGGTAATTGGGCTCGAAGATCGTATCTCTCGATAACCTCCAGCGCGGGCGGAGCATCATCGGGCGGCGTAAGCGTTGGCCCCGAAGCCACGTTGCGCTCCTCGCCTTGAGGGACGTCGGAGAGAATCAGGGTGATCTGATCGCAATGTGGCGCGTGCATGGCCAGACGCCCACCTTTGACAGCGGAAAAGCCGCGGCGGACGGCGTTAATCTCGCTGATTGAAGCGCCACAATTGACCAGCGCTTGATTGGCCGCACGCAAATCACAGATTCCAATCTGGTCGTTAATCGGCCATTCGAGCATGGCCGACCCCCCTCCGGAAATAAGAAAGATGATCAGGGCGCGCTCTTCATTCGCCCGTTCCAACAGCTCGAACGCTTCAAGAGCAATAGTCAAGCTGGTTTGGCTTGGTAGTGGATGCCCACCCGCGCTCGTTCGCCACCGAGTCTGGGGCTTCGATTCTGTTCGGTTCAAGACCGTCAGAGAAGGACCGCTCACGACTCCCGCCGTGAACGAGTCACCGAGGATTTGTTCGAGGGCGTGCGCCATGGTGGAAGCTGCCTTGCCAATCGCGACTGAATAAATTTTCCGGTTTCCGATATCGATCGTCGCATTACACACGCTCAACTGCGATCCAGCCAGACGAACGGCGTGGCGCATGGCCCCGCGCGCATCAACCGCGGTCAGGGTTTCGTCGAAGATTCCGCGGGCGGCGAGACGCAGTTCAGTGACATTACGCATAGCGATTACCCGCTGAGATCGATCGTAAGCTGCCGGTAAGCGACTTCGGAGCGCCGATAGGGCGAAATATCAAGTTTGGAATTAAGCTCCATTCATGAGCGACATAAGTGTCACCTATAAACATTTGGCTCCTACCGGAGCCAGGATTATTCAACCGTTATTAAATCTCGCAGCGCCCGAAACCTTCTGTCACTGATCCCGCGCACAATGATCAGATGTTCGGTGCGGCGAAAAGGGCCGAACCTTTCGCGGTGGTCGACAATGCGCTCCGCTAAACCCTTTCCGATCCCGGGAAGCTGCTCGAGTTCACCGATAGGAGCTGTATTGATATTGATACGCCGCGCATTTGTTTGATTTGAAAAGGCAATGACGCGGGGCGTATTGCCCGATTGCTGATCGTTCGCCTCCGGACCAATCGCTTGAGGTGAGGCAGCGGGTTGCGTACTCAATTTGATCGACCGGCTCGTGTCGCGCGATCGCTTCACGCAACCACCGGAAGACAGAACGAGTGAAAACAGGGCGAGCAATGACCCGAACAACTGTCCGCGCGTGATGGAAAGAAACTCCGGGCTCCGTTCAAGTCTTTGTTTCATCCATGCAAGTGTTTGATCGAAAAGGGAATCACGCAGCGCCGCTGACGAGTGCAATCTGCTGGAAGTGTTGCAGCGACAAAAAGTTGTGACAACCTGCGAGGCGATCTCCACAAAGTTTTCCACAGATCGTGTGGAAGACTTGCTGTCCATCCAAAAGCGTCCGCCCCCGTGCGCTAAGGCTGACAGGATGCCCGCGCTCCAGCCGCTACTGCGACGCTTCCTGTTCGTCCCACTCCTGCACCAACTCAAAAGAGCGCTGCAGCACGGGACGCGGGCGAGCACCGTCGGCTTTGCCAATCAGGCCTTCGCGCTCCATCTGATCGAGCACGGCGGCGGCGCGGCCATAGCCAATGCGCAGGCGGCGTTGCAGGACGGAGGTTGAAGCCCGCTTCATGTCGACACAGATGCGCAGGGCTTCTTCGAACAGTTCGTCGCGCCCACCGCCAGAATCTTCCAGGCCCATCGCTTCTTCGTCTGATTGCGTGATAGTTTCGTCGTAGTCCGGCTCCCATTGACCCTTGATGTGCGTTACGATTTTGTTGATTTCCGTCTCGTCAATGTAAGCGCCGTGTACGCGCAGCAGACGCGAGGAGCCCGGCGGCAGAAACAACATATCGCCGCGGCCGAGCAGATGTTCTGCGCCATTGGTATCGAGAATGGTGCGCGAATCAACCTTCGAAGACACGCGGTAGGAAATGCGGGAAGGGAAGTTTGCCTTAATCAATCCAGTGATCACGTCGACCGACGGGCGCTGGGTGGCCAGTACGAGGTGAATGCCGACGGCGCGGGCCATTTGCGCCAAACGCGTGATCGAATCTTCCACTTCGTTACCCGAGGTCATCATTAGATCAGCAAGTTCATCGATGATGATCACGATGTAAGGCATGCGCACCCAGGGCGCACCGGTTTCCCCAAAGTCCTTCACTGTATTGCGTCGGTCGCGTTCGGTGTTGTAGCCATCGATGTTGCGCACGCCCCAGCCGGCCAGTTCCTTGTAACGCCGTTCCATCTCACCAACGGCCCAACGCAGCGCGCGCGACGCAGGTTTGGGGTCGACGATGATGGGCGTCGCCAGATGCGGGATGTCTTCGTAGAGACCAAGCTCGAGGCGCTTCGGATCGATTAGGATCACCTTTACTTCGTCCGGTCTGGCCCGATAGAGGATTGAGACGAGCAGCGAGTTGACGCCCACCGACTTACCTGAACCAGTGGTGCCCGCAATCAGCAGGTGCGGCATCTTGGCCAGGTCGGACACGTAATTCAGTCCATCAATCGTTTTGCCCAGAGCAATGGTGAGTTTGGAAGTTGATTCCTTGAACGCCCGTGATTCGATCACTTCACGCAAATAAATTGTTTCTCGGCGCGGGTTAGGTACTTCGATACCGACGTGTGGCTTGCCGGGCATCCGATCGATACGTATGGATTCAGCCTTCAAGGCCAGACAGAGATCGTCGACCAGACCCGTGACGCGAGAATACTTCACTCCGGGATCGGGTTTGAACTCATAAGTAGTAACGACCGGACCCGGACAGATGTATTTGATTTGACCGGTGACATTGAACTCGCGGCATTTTTCGGCGAGCTTGGTCGCCATGCTCAGCAATTCATCGTCGGCCTGTTCGCGCCGCAGCGGCCCTTCATTCAAGAGATCTACCGACGGCAATTGATAGTCGGATGCGGCGGTCCTGGTTGTTGAAACTCTGCGCTGCCCATCGAATGGCAGCGCGCCGGTCGCCGGGGTTTCAGTTTTCCGCTTGACCGCAGCCTCGCGCACCATCTCTTCGACCAGAGCAGATTCCGAAGCTTCCAGGGACTTGCCGCGCGCGGGCAGGCCTGGACGTTGCGCCGGAGCAGTCGCAGCACCGGCGGCTGCGGACATGGTTTTCTGCCCCGTCGCGCTCGCGGCGGTAAAGGTAGCGAATGCTGCCGCTATCTCGCCTCCATCAGTGCCGCTTCCAATGGTTGGCGGCTGGCGCGCATCGCTGATGAATTCAGCTGCTCCGGAATCAGGAATCACCGACCCCCGTGCGGCAGCCGCTTCGGCTTTGGCCTGACGTCGCAGTTCCAGTCGTGCTTGCCGGCGTTCGCGTCGCACCTGGCGCCAGGCGCGCCACGTTTCAGGAATCAATCGTAACGCAGCGAAGCGACTGGCGATTGCCAGAATGAGATTCTTGTAGAACGCGGCGAACGAAAAATTGGTGGCGAGCAAGACGCCAGTAGCCGCAATCGCCAAGAGGAGGATCGTGGCGCCTATTGTGTTGAGACCGGCCACGAGGACCCGAGCAATGATCGCTCCGGCCACCCCCCCGGCATTGACGCTGGCATCGAAAAACGGCCGGATATTCGCTAATGAAAGCAGCGCGGAAGATGAAAGCACGAGCATCACTAATCCACTTATCCGCGAAACCGGGGCGTTAATCCTGCGTGAGCGCACGCGCCGCCAGGCGGCCGCAATAAATAGAAACGGAAGCAAATAAGCGGCTAGTCCGATGCCCTGGAAAAGCGCGGCCGCGACATTCGCGCCCACGGCGCCGACCCAGTTGCGAGCAGACAATTCACCGGCGGCGTTCCACGAGGGATCGTTCGGGTTGTAGGAGAGAAGGCATAGAAAAAGCAGCAGGCCCAACGCGACCAACGCGATCGCGACGATCTCGTTGAGGCGAGAGTTCCTTGCCTCTGGCTGCACATCAATTTCGTTTGAGATAGTAGCCATAATCAGTTGGCAGAAGGCAGTAAGCAGTTAATGCCTCCAGTAGAGTTACTGCCGCAAACTCAGCATTCATTTCACATACTGATATCTACGCCGCTCGGCGCATCAGTAAATACGCCTTAATGAAATCATCCAGATCGCCGCTAAGCACCGAATCGACGTCGCCACGCTCAAGTTTCGTACGTGCGTCTTTCACCAGTTGATAAGGCGCCAGGACGTAATTGCGAATCTGCGATCCAAAACTAATTTCCTGTTTGTTGGCTTCAAGCAGCGCGGTTTCCGCCTTACGTTTTTCCAGTTCCATTTCATACAGACGAGAACGCAGGACCTGCATCGCTACGGCGCGGTTCTGATGTTGCGAGCGCTGGTTTTGACACTGCACTACAATCCCGCTCGGGATGTGCGTGATGCGCACCGCGGAATCGGTAGTGTTGATGTGCTGTCCGCCAGCGCCGGTCGCGCGATAAGTGTCAACGCGCAAATCCTTTTCGTTAATCTCGACTTCGATGTCTTCGTCGATCTCTGGATAGACGAATAGGGAAGCGAACGATGTATGACGGCGGGCCGCCTGATCAAACGGTGAGATTCGCACCAGCCGGTGCACTCCGGCTTCCGCCGTCAGCAAGCCATCCTGTGATTCCGTTCCGCCCGCGCCAGGGTGGATCGTGCAGATGGCGTTACGCGCATCGTTTTCACCGGCAAGCAGCGTCTCGGTCTCTGTTTGCAGGACTTCGTGCTCCAATCGCTCGAGCAGTTCACGCAACTCATTCAGCGAGCTTTCATCTTCTTGCGCGAATTCAAAGAGGACAGCGGCGTCGGAAACCTCGGTTTCGAACTTCTCCTGGCGCTCGATCGTTCGTTGGAGACGCCTCCGTTGTTGGAGAAGCTTCTGCGCAGCTTCCTGGTTTGACCAGAAGTCAGGCGCAGAGGCCTGACCTTCGATCTTGTCTAATTCCGCTCGTTTCGCCGGGACATCAAAGAAACCTCCCGAGTTGTTCGACGCGCTTTCGCAGATCCTCGTAAGAAGTTTTCAAATCCTGAAGTGATAACGTGGCAATCATTTTCTAACCTCTTCTTTTGGTCTTGGTTCCTATATGCCCGATCGTCCCATAGGTCCTATATGAAGCTGAGATGAGTCCCAAACAAATCAAGGCGCACGAGTAAACAAATACATCACCATGCCGCGTGTAGAAAGTCTTACTCTCCTTCTGATTACTGAAGAACCAGGTACGAACTGCCGGCACGAACGCAGGGGTGGAATCCAAAATTCGTCCATCGGACTCTATGTCGGCACTGATCCCGTTGTTCGTCACTCGCACCAGATCTCGCTCACTTTCCACGGCGCGAAAGATCGCATTAGACAAATGTTGTCGCATCACCGGAGTGGGCCCCAGATAACCATCGTTCGAGATATTCATCAGGACGTCCGCTCCCTGATTCACGAAGCTGCGCGCGATCGAAGGATACGCGGCCTCGATGCAAATAAAAACCCCGACGCGAAAAGCGCCGAGGGGCATCAGCGTATATGAACTGCCGGGCATGAAATCGCCGACGATTCCACGTACCGAACTCGCGCCCGGTAGCCAACGGGGCAACGGCACGTACTCGCCGAATGGCATCAGGCGGATTTTATCATACTGAGAGACGATTCGACCCTCTTCATTTACCATTACGGCGGAATTATGTTCACCACCATTTGCCGCGGGTTCGAGGGAGTTGAGCAAGACCAAAGTGTGATTGCTGCGCGCGAAGTTCGCCACGACGTCTCGCAGGTGCGGATCGCGCGAGTAACTGAAGTTCATCGGTGACTCAGGCCACACGACCAGAGCAACCGAAGAGAGATCATGAGGGACGTTACTTAAACCCTGAGCACTCAGCTCAAGATGCCGGGCCAGGAGTCGCTCCATTGCGACGGGATCGTCTGAGTTCTCCATTGGAACGTTTGGTTGGACAACTACCAGCATTGGCGCGCGCGCGCTGGGATGCACCTGGCGATTTCTAGTCCCGCCCACACGAGCGATGCCGATAACCAACATTATTGATAAGAGGACGACGAGCGAAAGACTTAGTCCTTTCGCCCTCCGATTCAACAGAGCGAACGCCATAGCCGCATTGGCTGTCACAATCAGGAAACCTACGGCATAGACACCGCCCCATCGGGCCGACTGAATCAGCAAGGGGTGAAACGCCTGCGAATAACCGATCGCGTTCCACAATTGACCCGTCACCTCGTAACGGGCCCATTCACACGAAACCCACAGCAGCGGCGCCGCTAAGACAGCGCCCGGACCAAAACAGTCAATCAATCGAGACAGCAACAAACTGAACAGCGCAGGGAACAAGGCGACCAATGCAATTGGCAATAATAGAAGCGGATATGCCAGCCAGGCAGAAATATGCGCGTAGCGAATCATTGGATAGGTAAGCCACCAGCATGTTCCATAAAAGAAGATCGCGCCCCACAACCAGCCCAAAACAAGTGCGCGTCCCGCTTTTAAGGGTTGGCCGATGGTCAGAAGGAAGGGAGCCAGACCGATCCATGCGAGCGGCCACAATTCAAAATCCGGAAAAGAGAGGATTAGCAGCAGCGCCGAAGCTATCACCAAAAAAACTTCGGCAAGCGCAGGAACGTTGGCGCGAGCGGCAGTTATGACTGATAACTTGCGATTGGGCGCCTCAACGGCGACCGCGTCTTGCATTGTGGGAGTTTAGCAGATGAAGCAGTCCGGTCTCAGGCTTCCGCGTTCATATCGATCCAAGCGTTGCCAGTTTCTGGAAGTAGTTCCGCGAATCAAAAAAATAAGATCAGATTTTTCTGGAAGCCGAGAGAGAGAACCCCTCCGTACCTCAGAATCGCAGGTAACCGACAAAACCCGTCACCGTCAAAGTGACAAAATCCGTCGTTTTGACTGCTCGACGGTTAACCATGGCCTGTCCGATCGGTCGCGGCAGTTCCAGTCTGACCGGACCGATAAGTACATGATTCGACTTGAAAGAGTATTGGCGAAAATAGTTAACCCCAAATGCGGGAGAACCCGGTCATTTCTGACCGGGTTCCATTTCGGGGGGATTTGACTGAAGGGTCGCTCGGCGGGCGGCTGGCGCAGCGGCATGCGGCGCTCAGAGAAGTGATGGCGGCGGGGGCACGTTTCATTTCGTGCTAGCCGTTCTTATGCTCAGCACTTCTCGTGCCATGATCTCCCAAGCCGAATATTTGAAGTATGATGGCCAGCATCAATGGGGACGCTAGCAACGTAAGGTTTGGGCAGGGCTGGCCGGTCAGGGGCTACTTAGCCTAAACGCGAGAGAACCCGGTCATCTCTGACCGGGTTCCATTTCGGGGGGATTTGACTGAAGGGTCGCTCGGCGGGCGGCTGGCGCAGCGGCATGCGGCGCTCAGAGAAGTGATGGCGGCGGGGGCACGTTTCATTTCGTGCTAGCCGT
>WNFR01010674.1_pt1 | contig 15342 bp, 17 predicted proteins | sample 5400221 | NCBI WGS metagenome assembly WNFR01 (sample SAMN13153357, study PRJNA577476) | soil metagenome | isolation source: 40 cm soil under Madrone tree | place: USA:California | collected 2016-06-14 | reverse complement strand
GCTGGGACGAATGATCTGGTTGAGAAAATCGGGGGCCGTCCTCCGACGACACTGGAGGAATTCATTAACAAGCACCGCGCTGCCTTTACTGCGTGAATATGACTGCCACGAACGCGTGCCAGTTGACTGGAGCCGAGCGAGACGGTGTCCGCCGAAACAGGAGGGGAAGTATGAGTCGAGCCAAGACCTTAGTTACAGGAGCAACGGGGATGACGGGAGCCGAAGAAATCAACCATTAAATAGACCAATGGGATTCAGCAATGAATACGATCAAAAAGTCCGAAGAGACCAACCATGATCGCCGCAGCTTTCTTCGCACTGCGGCCATGACCATTGCTGCCGCCCAGGTCGGCAGTCTCCGTTTCTGCGGATGCGCAATCCCCAAAGGCAAAACCGGCAGGTGTGCCGACGATTAAGCCGGGGGCGAACACGTCGTTAGGCGGATTCAATTTAAGGAGGTTTTTTGCATGAGTACTAAGAATAATAGGCTGTTCCTGATCACAGGAGCGACCGGGAACACGGGCGATACCACGGTGCGCCTGCTGCTTCAGTGTGGACACCGTGTCCGAGCCGCGCCGCCCTTGCCTCATCCGCGCCGTTTCTGCACCAGAATTATTCACGACGGACGGCTCCGCCGGGAATCAAAAACAACCCAGTTTCTTCGTCTTACGAAAGACGAGAACCAGATTGCAGTAGACAAAACATCATAGGAGAAGACCTGTATGAAAACCCTTCAGAGTATGTCCAAAACAATGCTGATCACCGGCGCTAGCAGCGGTTTTGGCCGTGACACGGCGGAAACGCTGTTCCGCGCTTATCTGCCGATTGATGGCGGCCTCAGGGCGGTCTAGATCCCACAGGACTATATATGCAATTCACGAAGCTTGGCCGCACTGGCGTGCTCGTCTCCCGTTTGTGCCTCGGTACCGCGACCTTCGGCAAGCAAGCTGACGAAGGCGTGGCGCGTCAGATTCTTGACAAGGCCGCAGACGCCGGCATCAATTTCATTGACACCGCCAACTTCTACCCGATGGGCGCCGAGCCGGGGCAGTTCGGTAGCACCGAAGAGATCACCGGGCGTTGGTTAAAGGGCAAGCGCGACCGCTTCATTGTCGCAACAAAGGCCGGGGCTCCCATCGGCCCCTCACCGTGGGACCAGGGCGCATCACGCAAGCATTTGCTCGATGCAATCGATGCCTCGCTGCGCCGCCTTGGCACCGACTATGTGGATCTCTACCAGCTCCACTTCGATGATCCCGGAACGCCCCTCGACGAAACCCTGGAAGCTCTCGACGTGATCGTCCGCTCTGGAAAAGCCCGTTACTTAGGCGTATCGAATATTCTTGCCTATCGTCTCGCCCGAGCTGTCGGCCGTTCCGACGTATTGCGTGTCGCGCGCTTCGTCTCGGTACAGCCGCGTTACAACCTCCTGTTCCGCGAGATTGAGCGTGAGCTACTGCCGCTTGCACAGGAAGAAACGTTGGCCGTTTTTCCGTTCAATCCTCTCGCTGGCGGCCTGTTGACCGGCAAATACCGGCACGACCAGACGCCAGACACGGGACGTTTCTCGGTCGAGGTCGGCAAATTCGCCGAGATATATCAGGACCGTTACTGCACAAACGCCAATTCGAAACGGTCGAGAAACTTGGCGAGATCGCGAAGCTGCGCGGCGAGCCGCTGGCAAAGCTCTCGATAGCCTGGGTACTCGCAAATCCGGCAATAACCTCGGTGATCCTCGGCGCCAGCCGCCTCGACCAGTTGACTGACACGCTGGCGGCCGACGATCTCCAGCTCGATGGCGAACTGAAACAGCATTTGGACGAGCTAACGGTCGAATACCGCCGTGGGGACGCGACTCGATGAACAGCGACGGTTCGACATGTCATCAGCGCTCGACCACCGAGCTGAACGAGGCCCTTGTCAACGCCGACATCAGCAACAGTTACGAGGAGTTCCTTGCAATCTTTGACCGTTACTACGCGGAGGACGTGGAGGTAGCGAGCGATACAACTCCGGTCCCGCTGACCGGAAAAGCCCACGTTCTGCCCATCCTTCTTAATTTCCTCGCGCCACTTCACGTGATGGCTGAAATTGGCGGGCTGTCGGTCACTCCTCGATACTCTCCGATCCGTGCCGACGGGAGCGAGGGGCATTACGCCGAGTGGTCCCTGGATCTGTTGGGCGTCCTTGTAAGGCAGATTACGGTGCATTGGTCCTCGGCCAGGCGGTGGAAGGGCTCGCGCGTGATCTACGAGCGGGACTTCGATCATCGCCAGATCGGCGGACCTCTTATTTTTATTGACGTTGATTTCGGCGGCGCTGCGCGCCATCAGAGTAGCGCCAAACCGTCTTGAAGCGGTTCGTTGAGCAAAACACACCAACTTTAGGAGTTTTTCATGACTGAGGAAATCAATCGCTGGAAGATCGGAAATGTCACGATCACGCGGGTGATCGAGCTTGAGGGAGGCTTCCCGCCGGGCGCAATGTTCACGGGCCTGACCGAGGATCGCGTTAAATCAATTGCCTGGATTCACCCCAACTACGCTTATCCGGACGGTACAGTGCGGTATTCGGTGCACACCTATGTCCTCGAATCTCAAGGACACTGCATCATTGTCGACACATGTATCGGTAATGATAAAGCGCGTGGCCATGAAGACTGGAACCGGCTCAAGCTTCCCTTTATCGAGCGTCTGACTGCGGCCGGCTACCCTCCGGAGTCAATCGACGTCGTCCTGTGTACGCATCTGCACCTAGACCACGTCGGGTGGAATACTCGCTGGGACGGCCAGAAGTGGGTGCCCACATTTCCAAATGCGCGCTACCTCTTCGGTCGGTCCGAGTGGGAGCACTGGACGCGTGACGCTCACGGCACGGGTGATATGCCAGAGTTTGCCGCCGCCCTCGCCGAGCAGGAGACGGTAATGAACGATTCCGTATTGCCGATCGTCAGGGCTGGCCTTCAGGAGCTTGTTGAAACTGATCATCGCGTGACTGATGAGGTTTCCCTGTTCCCTACACCCGGGCATACGCCCGGACACGTTAGCGTGGCAATAAGTTCTGGTGGGAGGAAAGCAACGATAACTGGGGACTTGATACACAATCCGATCCAGATCGCAGATCCGGGGATCTGCGCTAACTTTGACTTCGATCAGAAACTCGCCCTGTCAACGCGACGTACCTTCATAAGCAATCACGAGAGTAAGGATGTGTTGGTATTGGGAACACACTTTCCGAGCCCCAATGCCGGTCACATCGTCCGTGACAAGGGCGGTTGGCGCTTCGTCTCAGCCGAAGAAGGATCAGACGACCAGTAATCCGGGAACGAGTCTTTGAGAGAAGCCATGCGCCTTGTCTGTGAACTACCCCCGTTGCCGAATAGCTTGTCTGGCGAGCCCAGGACTCCGTGACACGAATTCCGCCCAAATATCGCAACCGGAGCGAGTGAGCCGCGACAGTTCCCGGCTTTGGACGGTTGGGGTGGTATTCGCCGTAGCCCTGTTCGCCAGCGTTCAGACGCCCGCCGGCACCGTTACCTATCAGCAGCGAGCGTCGATACTTTCGCAGAGTCGATTGGCCAAACCGGCAATGCTCTTTTCAAAGAGCACTGCCGAGCAGTCGCAGTCGAATTGCAAGAAGGAATTTTCGCTGAAACGAATTCGTTTGCAGCGCAGATCAGCGGTCGGCCTCCAATGACGATCGAAGAATTCGTGGCCAAGAACCGCGCCGCATTTATCTGACTTAACCACAGAAAGGAATACTCATGTCCACTTTAACCCCAAGCCACAACGAGCCAGCCACCGTCCAGTCCAGTCGAGGTTTCAGAATAGGAGACGCGATGAATTATCAGGCATGGATCGCGAAGGCGGCTAAACGGCCGATGGTGCTCGAAACCGTTGATCTCGGACCGCTCGGGGTCGAGGATGTTGAAGTCGCCGTCGAACACTGCGGCTTGTGTCACTCCGATCTCTCGGTCTTGAACAACGAATGGGGCATCTCGCAGTACCCCGCGGTTCTCGGTCACGAGGTCGTCGGTCGGGTCACGGCCGTGGGTCCGAATGCCAAGAGACTCAAGGTCGGACAGCGCGTGGGCATTGGCTGGAGTTCGGGTAGCTGCATGTACTGTCACCAGTGCATGTCAGGAAACCATCACCTTTGCCCCCAAGTGCAACCGAACAGCACATCGGCAAGATCTATCACCTGACCGGTCCGCAGTCCGAGAACATGCATTTCTATGCACAGGAGTACTCGAAGGCGCTTAGCCGCACGATCACTTTTCAGGACATTCCGGTTGAGCCGTGGCGGGACTCTCTGCTCAAACTCGGCTTGCCGGTTCACCTGGTGAACCACCTCGCGACGATGGCCGATCTGCACCGCGCGGGACGCTACGACCGGATGTCGGACGACGTGCTCACGCTAACCGGGCAAGGGCCACTGAGCATGCAGGAGTTCGTCAGGAAGAATGCTGCGACATTCACTGCGTCGGCAAAAGAGGCCTGAGCATCCGCAGATGCTCGGGTTGGAATACCATCCACCACCAGACGCTCACCGCTCTACGAGCTGCTGGCCGCCGTCTCTGCAAGCCGATGAAGGGAGACCACCCGCGCAACTGGAAGGCGGCTGAACAGATAAGAGATAAACCTCACATCGTTGTAGCTCTTTGGTAAATCTATAGCTCAAAAAGGAGATCACGCTCACGCGGTGGAGTTTTCGGATCGTGCGATTTCTCTTGCCGACCAGATTGACTTACCGGAGATTTCTTATCTTGCTCTAGCTGTAAAGGGGAAAGCTCACGCGGCGCTAGAACAATCTAGTCTCGCGCAAGAGTCTTTCCTGGCGGCTATCTCGACGATTGAGCAGAATGATAAGGAGCAAGCTCAAGAACGGAAATTGTACAGCGAACTCGTTTCCATCAATGCGCGACTGCGTAGCGAAAGAATCGCACAACAGTCCGATGCCGGCCGCATTACCGAGCTTGAGAGTAAACTCCAAAATGCGCGTAACGCATACGAAACGCTTCAGACGGCAGTTTACGCAGCACACCCGGAATTGAAAACTAAACGGGTGTCTTCCCAGCATTTACTCCAGAGCAGGCGGGCGCGCTCTTAGCAGATATCGGGACGACGATTCTAGAGTACGTCACAAATCGATGGTCGTTGCATCGAGCGCATAAACAGTTTCCTTGAGTTCGACGCCGAAGCTGTCGTTGATATAGAGTTCGCGCGCGGTGCGGATCAGCACTTGTGCGAAATCTGCGTAGATGTGCATCCCCGATATAGGATGAAGCCTTACTACTGGGCTGGCTTCGTCGTCATGGGGGAGACGGCGGAGTTAGATGATATCGGATCTCCGCTCACGTTAACGATGCAGCTTCGACGACCGGTCCGCTCGCTTCCTCTGCAACGTAGAGCCGGATCGGCCGTGCCGTAGCGACCGCCGTAGTAAGCACCAGCAGCAGCGACGCCGTTCCGCATGGCGACAGTTGGACGATGCGCTCGACGTCGTCCCATCGCACATGCGCTTGGATCCCCGCTCGATCCGCGTCAACGCGACGGATTTCGGCCTCACGCCAAATCGGACCAATTGCGCGTGATTTCCCGGTAGCCGGCAGGAGATCCGGATGTGTCACCGTGATCGACAGATCGCCCATGGGCGCACCTGTCAAATTCAGCGCGGCAGAGCCATCGTAGCCCGTTATCGCTTGTGTCTGCCATTCGCCGTTGCTTGCCGTTACGACGGCTTGGCTTACTGGCGATGAATCCTGCAGTACGCGCACAATGTAAGGCTGGTCGAGCCTCGCGGTAGCGACGAATTCGAGGCATGGGAATCGTAGCCCGCGGACGCGTAGGCGCATCTCAGGATCCCCCATCAGGTTCAGCGAGAAGATCGACCAGCGGTTATAACGTTCATATCCGGGCAGCAGATGCACACCGGCGCAGCGTCGATCGTGCAGCAGGCCGATGGCTGTCGTCGCGGGCAGACCCGCAAAAAAGTTTCGCTGGAAGTCGTCACCAACGCCGATCCAACTGAAGCGGCTGTTGCCGATGTATGCAACCGCGCCACCATTCGCGTTGGTCACGAGTCTTTGGCTGATCGCGTAGGTCAAATCGAATTCATTGGTCAAGCACGACGGGCCAGTTTCCATGTCCGGATAGGCTCACGATATGCGGGCCCGCGTCGAGGCGCGTCTCCAGTGCCGGCTGGGTTAGATGCGTCAAAGGAGCGGCTACCTGGTCTGGCAGATCGAGGTCGACGTCATCTTCGTAGATTCGATCGACATCCGACCAGCCGGGCACAGTCGTTGCCAGTTGATGTCGCAGCGCCTCCTGATCCGTCATCGACCCGTCGGCGACCGCATCGTCGATGACAAACGCTGCTGGTTCGAGGTTGGCCGCCCCGTACACTGCGATCCATCGGGTCGGTATGGGGATTTGCACCAATTGCCACGGTACCCAAATCTCGATTACAGACGACGTCACGTCGGTGGCCGACCGAACATAGGTCCAGCCTGGTCGCGTAGGCGCAGCATCGGTGCGGAACGGCAGCACCACCTCCGTGCCGTTCGCAGCCACGGTGATCAACTTGGTCTGCGATCCGCCCGGTGCGGCGGCGAGCTGGATGACCGTGTGGTCGGCGCCTGTCGCGTGCAAGTACTTATTTTCTTGTCGGCCCAGCGCAAGAGCAGGTCCGACACCGATTCGCCCGCCCCAATTCGACGAGACCAGCAGCAACTTCTTGATCCATTGCCCGGAAAACAGCCCGGCATTCTCGTAGCCAATGACTTTGTCGACAAACGCCTTGGCGTCGCCAGCACTCGAAATGGGGGCGCGGCCCACACTGATGTCGGCGGTATACGTCTGACCACCCAAATCGCCGTCGTTGTTGTATTGGCCATATAGGCCGTTGTCCTGCCAATCCCAATCACGCGTGGTGCACCGCGACCCGAGGGCACCGGTACGCGCGTCGCAGAAATACAAAGGATTGCCTCCCGTCGCTGCGTACCCCGCGACTGTAGCGTAGTAGAGATCCGTCGGGATTTCGTTGTCGTCGTTCAGGATGAAGAGTTCTTCGGCCTGCAGGTCGCTCGCCGAACCGTCCACCCGCACGTATTGCGTCGGCATCGATGAGACAGTGGCATAGGTTTCGTCGGTGGTGTACGACCAGCGCGGTGTCGGTCCGGTACCGTTGGTGCTATAACGCAATCGCCGCCCGTCGGAGGTGCGGATAAGGTCGTCGATGGCAGCCGTCGTGTGCAGTTTGAGCGCGCTGCCGGTCCAGAACGATCCTCCGTCGTCAGGCGGATTCTTGGTTCCCGGTGTGATCCCGCCCACATAACCAGCGACCTTACGCACGGGGATGATGTCGGCGTCGCCCCCGAGCAGGAGCCACGCCACACCCCATTCGCGGTATGCCCATTTGATGAATTCGCGAAGGACTTCTTGCAGGTCGCGCCGGCATGCGCCGGTAAAAGTGCCGTACAGACCGGCTACGATGTCGTCGACCGTAACGACGCGTGCGCTCAAACCCTTCGTGCGCTTCCACGAGGCGAGCCGTTGGAATTCAGCAACCGCGTCGCCGATAGCATCCCCCACGGGGGCGATTGCAGTGGCATCCCATTTCCGATTGGACGTGATGATCAAGTAGTCCGCATTGGACAGAAATCCAACATAGTCACCAAATCGCGAAACGTCGCTGGCATTGATGACGCGCGACACAGCCAGCTCGGTCCACCGCAACGCCTGCTGCCGCGAATGAAAACGCACTTGGCGCTGCCGAGCCTTGTCTTCGTCTTTCAACGCGACCAAGGTGATCGTAATTTCGAGGTGCGTATACAGCACGAGTGCACCATCCTCGCGAAGGGATAGCGGACGGGCAATGAAGCGCGCGATTCCGTTTGGACCTTGATGATCGACGGACGCCGCAAAGGCCGCGGGTCGTTCTTCGGCGTAGGCGCGCCGATAGAGTTTGGGGTCCGGCGGAACGGGGGGAGGGGCGGGCCATGCCCTGATAAGGCCGTCGTCTTTGAGTCTCGGGTCAGCCTGGTGGCACGATCCGGGCGCTGGCGGTTGAACCGGTCGAAGGATCGCTCGCTCGCGCACGACGATGGGGTCGTATTTGCGTTCGACGTGCACCTTTCCGAGGGCGGCGCCTGGAGGCAACGCAACTTCGAAAGAGATCTGCGGGAGATCAGGTCCACCGATCTCGCCACCCCGTCCGCCACCCGCAAGCGAAACACTCAATCCCTGCACACCGTCGCGGATCTTCACGTCCTCGATACGCGTCGACACCGTCACCGTAATGTGATCGCGTGTTAGTTGAAGCAACTGAACGTTCATGGGATCATCCTCCGCTAAGTCGGCGCGAATCAAAGCACCCTTCGCCGTACCAAGCTAGTTGAGAAACACGCTCCCCGCCGCTCGCGTCCAACGATTTGTTGTTAGGCGGCGTCCTGTTCAGATAGTGCTTTACTACCAGTCTTTCCTCAGCATTAGCTCTTCTATTCTGTATCCGTGAAGCATTTCGTGCATTAGTAGTTGCCTGAACATTATCAATACTGAGTAATGACTGTACTCTTCATGCTCCGCCGTCCGTTGCCATTCTTCGACAGTTAGCTCTTTCAATCGCTTAACGAGACGCGCCCGTTCTCGCACATACTGGTCAAGTGCTTCGTCTAAATCAATCTCTAGTAGTGAGCCAGCCTCCTCCTCTGGAGATGGTTTCATAGATATTATGTAAGGTACTGGATCAGAGAGCATCAACTTTAGACGTAGGAGATAAGCTGTGTCCGCGGTAGCTATGTGGCAAGCGTGTTCGTGGGCGGACCATTTGTTAGGGCTGGGACGACGCTTCAGATTTTGTGACGGCACCTCGCGAACGAGGCCGATAATAATATCAGGAGCGCACTCTAACGTAGCTATCAAGGTTTGCGTATTATTCATAATCTCATTCGAGTTTTGTGACGCAGTAAGCCGCCTAACGGTACGATCAGCGGGCGCGCGCCTAGAGGCTCATTCATTTGAAAAGGTCTGCGCGCGCTCCGCTGCATCGAGAGTTCGGCGCGCTATTGTCCTGCGATCTCTTTGTATTTCTGGTTCCACCAGCGCACCAGTTCTTGGGGCTTCTGGATATCAACCCAGTTGATGTTTTCTTCCGAACTTGGATCGCCACCGAAGACGACGGGTTTCGTATGCCATTTGATCTTGCCGGAGAATCTCACGTCTGGAGTCAATCTCGAGGCGTCCGGAATCTGTTCGAATTCGTCGATGTACTTCTGTAGAAGGGGAACAGTTGGGACGCGAAAGAGCTGACCAGCTTGGTCCCTGAGGATAAAATCATCCCAACCGAGGATTCCGGCGACGGTCAATTCGGGAAGATATTGTCGGACTCCGTATCCCTCGGTTAGTCGTTCTGATTCTGATTCGTCGAACAGAATCAGGTATTCGTCGCCATACCATCCTTCGATCATCATCTTCAGCCGAACGTTCGAGCTAAGCGTTGGCGCTCCGCTTGAGCGAGGGGTCAGGCGCCGGCTTTGCTGCGACGTGCATGACGGTTATTGCCCGGCCGGTGGTTGCCAAAGTTCAACCTTGTTGCCTTCCGGATCCATGACCCACCCGAACTTCCCGTACTCTGAGTCATCGGTCTTTTCAAGCACGTCGCAGCCTTCATCGCGGAGCGCTTGAAGAAGCGCTGCCAAGTCTTCCACGCGATAGTTGACCATGAAGGTCGCTTTGCTTGGAGCGAAGTGGTTGCCACCAGCTGCATCAATTAACCAGGCCGTAGTTCCCTTGGTCGGATTGCCGTCGGCGTCGGTCCAATCAAAGGCTGCACCACCCCAGTCTTGTACGTCAATGCCTAGGTGAGTCTTGTACCAGGCACAGAGTGCCTTCGGATCCTTCGCGCTGAAGAATATGCCACCAATTCCAGTTACTCTCTTCATCTGATCCTCCTTACTCTCTTCATCTGATCCTTCGAATCGAGCCGGACGCGAATGGCCGCAATCGATCATTCCTGTTCAACCGCGGCCTTGATATCGTTCAAGTCTTGCAGGAGGTACTTTTTCGCCACGCCCCTGAGCAGCAACCCCATTGGGATCGACAGTAATTTTGCGACGATACCTTGAGGCTCGGACTCATGAGTCTCAGTCAACGTAATGCCGCCATTGCTCTCTGAAATAGTCTTGGTGGTTAAGTATACAAATCCACCATCTTCTGCTTTGGTTTGGTAGAACTCGTTCTCAGCAGCATCAGTGATCCACTTTTCCACGGCAGCTGACTTGCCGAATAGAGTGCGGGTCTCGCGCCACTTTAGTCCTACGAGCCCATTTGCCGGTTTTTCGAGAACCTCAATATTTTCGATTCCGCTGATGGTTTCCGAGGCGTTCTCGATATTGGTGATTGCGGCCCAGATCGCCGCCTTGGATCCGTTGATGTTTACCTGTGCTTCAACGATCATGGTGTTTCTCCTGGGGTTCGAGTGATGATCTATAGCCCATGGGCAACACGGGGCGTCGATATCGGTGCTGACGCGCGTCTGTCGGTCTAACGGTTGAGTTGACGCGGCGGCGCGAATTCAATCAAGCATTGCCGGATGAATCAAGTTAAGAAACACGCTCCCGCCGCTCGCGTCCAACGATTTGTTCGATTGCGGCCGGAGACAAATCTTAGTAACCGGAAAGCAACACAGAGGGCGCCGTGATCCAGTCTGACCAGATTTGCAGTCACAACCTCGCTAAGCTCCGTGTCACCAGAGCCGTAAGAGTACCGGTGCGTCAACTAATCAAAATTTCCATTCGGGATGATACTTTTGACTCAATAAATAGGAGTTCGGAAAGATGTCGCTACTGGCGAAAGCTCCATCTCGATTTGTTTCCGCACGAGTCTGTAAGATCAATTGTGTTTCCTGAAGACCGGCGAAATAGTGAAAGGACCAACGATAAGCGGTTGTTTCCAGCGCATTCTTTTCAGTTCTTGCTACAACTCCTTCGCGGTTTTTGACTGTTGTAATACTTCTCTTCGGGACCACCGTTAGCAGGTCGCCGGCGACCGTATAACTGCCCTGTTCCTCCGTCATCCAATACTTATTGGCCTTGAGATAGCCGAGCCATCTCTCCGCCTTAAAATCATAAGAGCCGTCTCGATTAAAGGTGTATTGCCTTTTGTAATAGCCCGAGTTGAGTACATTACCCGACAGATCCAGTCCTCTCGTGCCGCTCGAGCTTGTGGCCCAACTACCCACTAATTTGTTGTCCGTTGAAACAACCTGGCGATCGGAATTGACGGCGGCGTGTGGGGCTGGATTAGCTGCGACAGCGGTTTTGTCCAGCTTTATGCTTTGCGTAAAAGCCTCCAGTTGAGCCACAAAAGACTCGTCAGTGAGAACGCCGAGAACGTTGGCTGTCTTTCCGAATCCACTGAAAACAGTCAGAATCGCGTAAGCTTTGGCTCCCTTCTCTTCAATTGCTGCCCCGCCCGCAATTGCTTGCCAACCGTCGGAGGATTGTATTTCCGTTTTGGGATTGGCTTCAGCCTTAAAAGGTTTTACGACGAGTTCGTTCCACGCCATGCTAAAATCTTTTGAGGGACTGCCCGCGCTCGCGGTGCTTGCATACACAGTGATGACGCAAAAACCAGTCTTGCTTTGATTGACGTGACTATACGTTACCGCCCCTTCTTTCGGTGTTTTAGTCCAGCCCTGCGGCGGCGCGTATTCAACGATGTCGAGTTTTTCGGTCTGGCAGAAAGTCGTCTGCGGCATGAACAAACAAAAGGCTATTGTGGCGAATAAGACTAAGGTGATTTCGCGGTTGAACTTCAATTCTTTCATGCTGTTTCTTCCTTTTCATAATCGAATTCTCGACGTTCTCATGTCGCGAACTCTTCCGTCGCCGCAATACGCCTGACCCTCTCTTTGGTGGTCGAACGCTCCGCATGACCGGGCGCGCGAGCAGTACTCAAAGAAACCATGAGAAATTCGATTCGCACTTTCCGGATGCGGTTGTTATGCCGCGCTCTCTCGTATTCGTATGAGTTCTTCTTCCTCTGCTTCTATTTCTTTGCTCAGTGTTTTCTATCTCAAACTGATCAACGTCATACCCTCTAGCTGAAAGGATGCGCAAGTAATCAAGCCGTTGACTCAGTACAGTAATGGTGAAGACCTTAATCGTCGCGGCTTCAGATGGCGAATCTCCTTCAGGCTCATCGAGTATATTGCCATCAAACAAGAAGTCGGCCAAAGATGTTGATTCGGGAGTCACAAATTCAGCCTTGATCTCTGGTAGCCAAGTCTTAACGGCATATGATACTAAGGTGCGCCCTTCTTTCTGGAGGAATTGCCGAACTGCTATTTCAAATTCTACAGAGTCATCAGAAATGGATCTCCATAATCGAATCCACTCTGTGTCGCGAGGCATAACGTTCGAGCTAAGCGGGCGTTGGCGCTCCGCTTGAGCGGGGTTTGGCGCCGGCTTTGCTGCGACGTGCATGACGGTTATTGCCCGGCCGGTGGTTGCCAAAGTTCAACCTTGTTGCCTTCCGGATCCATGACCCACCCGAACTTCCCGTACTCTGAATCATCGGTCTTCTCAAGCACGTCGCAGCCTTCATCGCGGAGCGCTTGAAGAAGCGCCGCCAAGTCTTCCACGCGATAGTTGACCATAAAGGTCGCCTTGCTTGGAGCGAAGTGGTTGCCACCAGCTGCATCAATTAACCAGGCCGTAGTTCCCTTCGTCGGATTGCCGTCGGCGTCGGTCCAATCAAAGGCTGCACCACCCCAGTCTTGTACGTCAATGCCTAGGTGAGTCTTGTACCAGGCACAGAGCGCCTTCGGATCCTTCGCGCTGAAGAATATGCCACCAATTCCAGTTACTCTCTTCATCTGATCCTTCGAATCGAGGCGGACGCGAATGGTCGCCATCCGACGCCTAACGCCAGGCGTCAGCGGGCGCGCGGCCGAGCCTTCGTACCATGGCGACTACCGACTCGCGCGCTACGCTGCACGCCCGTGTTCGGCACGCGCCTCAATTCTGCAAGCGCCGTCGCGCAGTCACCTACCCCGCTTTTTCCAGGTCATTCGTTCTTTATCGAGTCGGCAAAGTACCTCGCGGACATCAGTTGTGTCGTCATACTTTCGAATGATTTCGCTGGTTCAGGCGGAAAATAATACTTTAGTTTGGTCGAAATGACCTCAAGGGAAGCTCATGACAGCTTAAGAGGCGGAGTTAGGAGGTCTTGAAACGGTGTCGGTTGATGCGCAGTTTTCTGATCTTTGATTCGAGCGTTTGCCTGGGAATGCCCAGCTTGGTGGCGGCGCCAGTCGGACCGGAGATCATGCCCTGAGCCTCTCGCAGTGCGGTTTCGATCATTTCTTTTTCACGCTCGACAAGGTTAGCGGCCAGCGGAACACCCGTCGCCGCGGGCTTGGGTGTCACCGGCGTAAGCCAGGTTTCGTCTACACAAAAGGTTTCCCCGTCGCACAGGATTACCGCGCGCTCGACTACATTCTGGAGCTCCCGAATGTTGCCCGGCCAGTCGTAAGCCTGGAATACGTCCAAGGTTCTCTGGGTTATGTTTCGAATCTTTTTACCAGCTGTTTGGGCATAGCGATCGATCAGGTATTCGACCAACAACGGAATATCGTCAACGCGCTCGCGCAGTGCCGGTATGCGAATCGGGAAAACATTGAGACGGTAGAACAGATCCTGACGGAACGTGCCTTCAGTTACGGCAGCACTCAAGTCCTTATTCGTAGCCGCGATTACTCGCACGTCCACCGAAACCGTTTGGCTCCCACCCACGCGTTCGAATTCACGCTCCTGGAGAACTCGTAACAAGGCGACCTGCGCTTCCAATGGGAGTTCGCCGACTTCATCCAGGAAGATTGTTCCGCCGTCGGCTGATTCAAAGCGTCCCAGACGCCGCTGACTTGCTCCCGTGAAGGAGCCTTTTTCGTGACCGAACAGTTCGGAGGCAATTAGGGAAGGGGGAATTGCCGCGCAGTTCATTCGAATGAATGCCCGCTTCGAACGCTTAGACTGATTGTGAATGGCGCGAGCGATCAGTTCCTTTCCTGTTCCTGTCTCGCCTAAGATCAGGACTGTCGAATCCAACGGAGCCACTTTCGACACTTTCGTGAGCACCTGGCGCAGTGCTTTGGAGGAGCCGACGATTTCCTCGAACATCGAAGAGCGTTCGATCTCTTCCCGTAACGCGACGTTTTCGTTTCGCGTCCTGTCTTCGGTGCGTTTGCGATCGTCGATGTCGGTTCCCGTCGCATACCAGCGAACGAGGCGTCCCTGTTCGTCGCGGAACGGATTGTAACGGATGAGGAACCAACGATACTGACCATCCTTCCTCAGCGCTCGTTGTTCGATTTCAAACGGGAGGCCGCGTGCAAGGGCCGCCCAGCGCTCGTTCCGCAGCCTCTCGAGATCCTCCGGATGAAAGATCCGTGCGCGAAAGTCCGAGGTGATTACATCTTCCATGGTGAGACCGGTGTAGTCGAGGACTGCCTGGTTCGCGTAGATCGGAGAGCCGTCCGGCCCCTGGACGACAATGCTCTGGGGTATGGCGTCGGTAATCCGGCGAAGTTCCCGTTCCTCTTGCCGCAACTTCTCTTCCATCTGCTTAAGGTCGTCAATGTCGGTATTGGTTCCATACCATCGGACAAACTCGCCGGACTCGTCTTGCAAGGGTTCAACTCGGATGAGGAATCTGCGGTAGGCTCCATCGTGGCGGCGGAGGCGCGCTTCGATTTCGCCCCCTTCTCCAGAAGCTACTAGCGTCCGCCACTCATCCAGCCACTTCGGCAGGTCTTCGGGATGAATTGCAACTTTACACCCCACGCGCTGTACTTCTTCGGGAGAGAGACCCGTGTAGTCGCACCATCGCTGGTTAACAAACTCGTTGGAGCCATCCGACAGATTGCACCACGCCAGCGTTGGAATCGTGTCGAGAATCTTTCGGAGCCGCGCCTCCGATTTCTTCGCCTCGCTGTACGCCTTCTCTAAATCCTCTCTGGCCCGGTATTGCCCGGGGGCATCCCCGATTTGATTCCCGCCAGACGTGACTGGAGGTCCCTCGGGCCCATCGTCCGTCTTCGCAGGGGCCGTGACGTTTGTTTCGTTATGAGATTCCCGAGCCTTCGTCACTTCCGCTCCTTTTGTAGCGCAGATACTCTCACCTGGATTCTCGTTTTCAAGAAAGTTATAACACGCAATGCGATACGGTGGACAGTTACGTGTTGCTGCAATAGGCTATTAACACGGAGGGTCTATGCGAGACGATCCACAATCGGGCCCGTCAAATCCGACCGGCCGTCCATTTCTTCAGACCGCGGGAGGTA
>WNFR01004825.1_pt1 | contig 15342 bp, 9 predicted proteins | sample 5400221 | NCBI WGS metagenome assembly WNFR01 (sample SAMN13153357, study PRJNA577476) | soil metagenome | isolation source: 40 cm soil under Madrone tree | place: USA:California | collected 2016-06-14 | reverse complement strand
AAGATGTGCCGATGCTCCTTGCCCATTTCCTCGAGCGCTATTGCCTCGAGAACACCAAGCCGTTGCGGCAATTCACGCCGGGCGCTCTCAAGCTCTTGATGGACTACGACTGGCCCGGCAATGTGCGCGAGCTGGAAAATGTTGTCGAACGCGCCGTTGTCCTCTCCACGCAGGAGCGCGTGGACGTGGACCTGCTGCCGGAAAGTATTCGCAGCAAGGAAATAGTTCGCGGCGTGCGCCTGCAGCTCTCGGAGTTTCTCCCGCCGCTCCCCGGTGAACCCGGTTCGCGCTCCGCCGCCGATCATCCTCAGCCGTCCCTCTTTCAAATCATGGACGAGATCGAGCGGCGCATCATTATTGACATGCTGGAACGCACCGGCTGGAACCAGACCGAAGCCGCCGAGCGCTTCATGATTCCGCTTTCCACGCTGAATCAGAAAATCAAGCGCCTCGGGATCGATGTACGCCGCCGCGGCCGCGGCGATGAAACTCTCTCCGCGTCTATGGGTAAGTAGCAGTCCCCTTAAACTATCTAGAATTGTTTTGACCAGCAGTTCTCACCAAGCGCCTATTGCGTGTGCCTCCCCGCGAAATAAACTATCCGTTCACGTACACTACGGTCGACCCGCTCAGGAGAACTCTTGCCTCCATTCGAATCCAGCTCGATTGAGAACGAGTGGCCGGTCCTGCTCGAATGCGCCTCGCCACAGCCCGATGCGCAAAAACTCTCCGCGCTGGTCCACGCGGCGAATGGGTCCCGGCTCCTTGAGCTTGCAGCAGAGCACGGCGTTCCGGGCCACCTCGCGGCGCGCCTCGGCAAAATGGATGCAGACTCTGTCCTACAGGAAACACAGCGCGCGCTCCTTGATGGTCAACGTGCGCAAAACTTTGTCACCCTGCGCATGACGGCGGAGCTCTTCCGTGTTTTGGACCAGTTTGCTTCGGTGGGAATCGGCGTACTGGTGGTCAAGGGCCCCGTCCTCGCGGTCCGAGCCTATGGCGATCCAGCGATGCGCAGCTACGGCGACCTCGATCTCCTCGTCCGTCAGCGCGACATTCGCCGTGCCACCGAACTCTTGCTGGCAGCGGGATACCGTGCGGCAGTTCCCCTCGCCGCAATCGACGCCGGAAAAATTCCCGGCCAGTATCTTTTCTCCAGGGCGGATTCGAATTTGCTCGTCGAACTGCACAACGATCTCACGCTCCGCTATTTTCCCCGCCGGCTTCCGCTCGAAACGTGGTTCGCACGGCAAGTCTATGTGCAGCTCGATTCCCGCGAAGCGCCCGCGCTATCCGTGGAAGATGAGCTGGTATTGATCTGCGTCCACGGTGCCAAGCATCTCTGGGAGCGCCTGATGTGGATCGCTGACGTAGCCGCGCTGGTCTCGCGGCAAGCCAATCTCGATTGGGAGCGCGCCGCTTTCTCCGCGAAAGAAGTTGGGGCCGGGCGCATGCTGCACGTGGGGCTCGGGCTATCTGCTACCCTGCTGAAACTCCGCCTGCCGGATCACGTCACGGCAAAGGTCAGGTCAGACAAAGTAGCCGCAAGTCTCACGCGTCAAATTCTGCGTTGGCTTCCCGCCGCTGGTTACGCACCGCCCGGTCTTTTCGAACGCGCCGCGTTTCGCATGCGAATGCACGCAGGTTTGCTCTCCGCCCCTGCCTATTTCATGAGGCTCATGCTCTCGCCCACCGAGGAAGATTGGGGAGCCGCCGCGGAGGAAAGCCAGCATGTACTTCTCGGCGTAATCCGGCGGCCATTTCGCTTGGCGCGAAAGTATGGCCGCGCCCGCAAGACCTGAGCATCTAAATTCAGTCTGTGTCGCAAACTAGTTTGCGCCGCAGACCAGACATACTCGACCAAAAAAACCGCGCATGCCGGGGCTCGGCAGGCGCGGTTTTTGCCCTCAAATTAGGTGTCTAGTTGACTGTCAGGTTCACTGTCGCCGAATGCGTCGTAGCGCCGCCGTGCAACGTGCCGGTGACCGTTAGAACGTATGAACCCTTCTGTGTGTGAGGATGTGGTTTTCCCGAGCAACCTGCCAGGACAACGAACAAAATCATGGCCGTGCCCAGCGTCAGCCGCATTCGCAGCCGCCGCGTAGTTGGCAGCAAGAATAGCAGCATCACCGCAAGAAACAGCGGAACCACTTGCCGCATCGAGAGGGGAGGAATGCGCCTCGAAGGCGGGGGCATAAAGGCCGTCGTCGTCACCGTCACCGTCGATGTTTTTGGCGTGACCCCGTCCGTGGTTGTGACGGAAGCCGGTGAAGGCGTGCACGTTCCGAGCGTCAGCGCCGGTACGCTCGCACAAGTGAGGTCCACTTGCGAAGTAAACCCGCCCACCGGCGTGACGGTCACCGTGAAGTTGACTGAAGAGCCGTTCTTCACCGTCGCGGTTCCGGGAGCCGTCACCGTGAAATCCGGTGCCGTGTTCGTGCCCGTCCCCGTCAAGGAAATCGTTTGGGGACTGGTGCTGTCGCCGTCCGTCAAAACGAGGTTCCCCGTTTCTGCGCCCGCAACGGTGGGCTTGAACGTCACGCTCACGGTGCAGGAAGCGCCCGCCGCGATGCTCACGCCGCACGTGTTGGCTGAAACAGCATAGTCGGTATTAGCTGCCGCGGGACTCCCGCCGGAGATGAGGGCGCTCGTGAACACCATCGCCGCGTTCGTGTTATTCGTCAGTGTCACCGACTGCGGCGCGCTCGTGTTCGGAATAAGGATCGTCCCAAAGTTGAGAGCTGTAGGCGAAACCACCAGCGTCGGTATCAAAGTCAGCTTCGCGATAAACGCATCTGAAGGGCCGTTCAAAGTCGTCTGAAATGCTGTTGGAGGGAAAATCGGGAAACTGGCTGCGGTGGAGAAAGTTTGGCCTGTAATGTACGCATTGGGAGGGTTTGCCGCATCGAGGGCAATGGCGAATCCCTGTTCCTGAGTTGGCCCGTTTCCGCCAAAAAATGTGGAATATTTCAAATCTGCGGCCCCACTACCGCCGGGATTAAGCTTGGTCAAAAACCCGTTCCCTGCGGCGGAGGGACGCGTAGGCTCCAAGGCTCCCGGCGTCACCGGGAAATCCGTTGAGATCGTTGTACCGACAACGTATGCGTTGCCTGTGCCATCTGCCTGGATGGCGTTTCCGCCGTCCTCGTTCGTACCTCCCAGAAATGTCGAATACTGCAGGGAGGCCGCCCCCGCTCTTGTCGTATCCACAAGGCTGACGAAAGCGACGCCATTGGCATTCCCTGTTGTCTGAAAGGCCCCAGCGGTAGTTGGGAACAACAGCGATTTGGTCCCTCCCGTCGCATACGCAACATTACCCGGTCCCAGAGCGATCCCCACTCCGAAATCGGAAACTTCGCCGCCCAGATAAGTCGAATAGACCAGCGAAGCATTGCCGATCTTTGTGGTATCGATTTTAGCCACGAAGGCGGTCCCCTGAGTATTCCCTGCTGGAGAAACCGTTTGGAATGCGTTCACGGTCGTCGGAAAGTCGGTCGAGGTTGTAGCGCCCACGATGTAGGCATTGCCCGAGGAATCCGCCGCCACGCCAAAGCCTGCATCCGCGAATCCCAACAGATTCGCTGCATTTGCGCCGGTACCCCCCAGGTACGTCGAGTAGATCAAAGAAGCGTTTCCGGACTTGGTCGTGTCGATGCGGGTCAGAAATGCGTTGCCATCGGCAACGTCGGTAGGGGTTGCCTGAAAAGCGTTCAGCACGGGGAAGTTGGGGAGTCCGGATCCCGGCGAAGAGAACGTAATTCCAGTCACATAGGCATTTCCGTTCGCATCCACCGCAATGCCATTGCCAAAATCCGAGACGAGCGTCGTTGCACCCGTTCCGCCGATGTAAGACGAATACACAAGTGAATTCGTGCCGCTGATCGATGGATCTATTTTCGAAATGAAGCTCGTCCCGACGTTTAGGTTCGCCGGATTTGGACTTTGCTTGAAGCCAGCAATTGTCCCCGGAAGCGTCCCATCCGTAGTTGGGAAATCACTCGAAAACGTCAGCCCCGTTATATAAATCTTTCCGGTTGGATCCATAGCCAGGGCCACGCCAAACTCGCCGGTGCCCCCTGCCAAATAGGTGGAGTAGACTTCCGCGGTGCCTGTGGGATTCATCTCCGTGACAAACACAGCTCCAGCCGCCGCTCCGCTTGCAGGCGGGCCCGGATCAAAGCCGCTGGTCGTCGTTGGAAAGTCATTCGAAAACGTGGTGCCTGCCACAAACGCATTTCCGTTCGCGTCCACCGCAATTCCAAAACTCTGTGAGCCGCCGCCGCCCTCGTCGGATGAACCGCCGAGATACGTCGAATAGTTCAGCACCGGATCGAGGATGAGCGGCTCGCTTTTGTCATAGGACGGCACGGAGAAGCTCACCCGACGGTCCTTTGTAAGAATGTAGCGTCCCGAAATTTCGTGCCGTTGCCCTTTGAGCATCTGGTAGACGACCGGCTTTTGAAGCACTACTTCTCCGCCCGCCACGCTCAAAACCACATTGCCTCGCCCGTTGATCCGAAGTTTCCGGGCGCCTTCCAAATTGAGCCGAATGGCCTTGGGATCAGCTCCCGGCGCAACAACGAAGTCATATTCCAGCTCCCGCTGCTTCCCGTAAAAAATCAGGTCCACTCCCGGATAAATGTCCGCATACTTCACGCGCGCGTAAGACGGCACGTTGGCGCGCCATTTTTTCGGATCGCTGCCGATAAAATAATTCGCTTTCTTCAGCAACCGGCCCGTGGCGCTGATTTGCGCGGCCGGATTTGCTCCTTCGAAGCGCATGCGAACGGCAGTCATCTTCCGGGCGCGGAGAGCTTCGCGAAAAAGCCGCATGGTCTTGAACCGGTGGCGCGGCGACAAATCATGCGAGACAGGGGTACGCAGGGTGAGGACGGCTTCCTGCGGAGTCAAAAAGAGTTCGTAGCCGGCGCCGTGAGAAACGTAGCGCACTTCCTGCGCTGTCTGTCCCACGTTTTCTTCAAAGCTCAATGGCAACTTGCCGTAAGCTTCTCTCCACTTGGAATCCTGTTTCGTGCCTTCGAGATTCGACGCCGCGCTCGTCCCAGCCGGAGATGCTCCTGCTCCGGCTTCGTGACCGCGTCTTCCTGAACTTCTAGAACTAGCCAGCAACCAAAGACCGCATGCCAGCAGGGTCACGCCTGCAACTCCCAAAACTTTTCCCCAAGAACCCCTCGTCTTCATGTTGGCAATCCTCCAATGTCTTTGCGCCCCTTCTGGTATCAGTGAATGCCGATCCAGAAGCCGCCCTCGCAATGCTCCCGGGCTCCCAATAGTTCCAATCTGGAACAGAGCTATCTCTTCGCGTCGCTGTGGACTGGGAGTTGGTTCGAGAGGGAGAGCGCATTCCGCAAGCCGCTAGCATTGTGCCCCAAATTGGGAAGCCGTGTTCCAGAACAGGAACTGCCCCCGTATACTATCAGAGTACTTGCGCACCTAGCAGCAAATTCCGCCGAGCAACCGCTCTCCATCAGCGCCGGGCAGTTCCCCGCAATCCCAACGATTCGAAATCTTCGCGGACCACCCTGCAGAGTTCCTCAAGTCGGGTTGGGTCCTCATGGGGATAGACCCGGCGGATCGGGACGGTCGTCACCAACCGGCCAAGAACAGCAAATTCGCGCGCACGCATCTCCCGGTCGAGGATCTTGTTCGCATAAGTGTCGGCAACCAGCGCAAGGAAGCCACGTTGCGGCCGGATAACTTCAACGTACGGCGCAGGATTTGGCCGGCGCTCACTCAGAACATAAATCGCGCCAAGCGGCAGACAGCGGCTTTCGAAGCGTGTCCCTTCCTCTCCCAGGGTCAGTCGCCGCTTATCCCAATCCGGCATCAATCTTGGGAGCGCTTCCGGAGAGTCATAAAGCATTCTCACGGATTCGGGCCACAGACAAAGATGTGGATACGCCGGCATCACGTGAAGAGCGCCTTCGCGTTCTTCTAGCGCAACAATGTCATCGGAGATCACTCCGTACCCTTGTTGGGCGAAGGCCGCCGCGGTCGTGGACTTTCCTGCCCCCGTCTGCCCAACAAACGCAACGCTGCGACCTTCGAAAGCCACGGCACTCGCGTGCAGGCAAGTCACTCCTCGCAAACGCAGCACAAGTCCCAGAATCGGGCCCAGCAGATACGAAGCTGCGTTTTCGATGGAAGACGCAGGGGGCCAGGTCGCCCAAATATTTTCTCGTTTGCCATCCAGCCAGAATTGCGTCCCATCTTCGTACGCCAGCCGCACAAAGGCGCCCTCATCCACCTTAAAGATTCGCAGTGCCGGCTCGCCCACCGCGTTCGTGTCTGTGCTGACGTAGGTCAATTCTTCGGAGCGACACGAATTTTCTTCGTCGGAGTACGGCCGGCGCCCAAGGTGCAGCTCAACTTCGCACTCTTCAGTTGATGAATTGTCTGGGTTCACACCAGGTAGGGGTATATTCGAGCGGAGATGCAGGCCAAAAACGAAGTAGTTGGAGCCGAGTTCCTTCTGCGCGCTAGATTTGTGGTTCACTGACGAGAGATTTCACTAGGATCGAATGTTTAGCAGGCTTGCCTTTTTTATCTTGGTTTCTTCCGGTTCCCTGACTCGGGTGCGGGCGCGCGGTAACTCAGACGTGCGTCTTATTTGCCCTGGCACCTCTTCCGCCATCGGGTCTTCCGCCCCTTCCCACGGTCTGGGTAAGTTCCCGCACGGTCCCGTAATCGGTCAACAAGGGCTTCGAATATGGCTTTTTTGGTTCCCGTTTCACGGGCTTACCCATTACCAGCCTCCGCATGAATGTTATAACGAACTTTTCGCGCCGACTGCAACCAAATGTTAAGGCTGTAGGGCCGGGAATTGACACTAGCCTGCTGTGCATTCATCTTACCATGCGGTTGCACGAGCGCGGAGCGATCAATATAGCGATCCAAATCCGTGCTCCAGCTCAGCGATTTTAACCGCTCGGCTCCCGCCTGCTTGAGTTGTTCCGATAGCGGATCGCCTTGCAGAGGCGTCTTCGGCCGCGTCCGCACGCGTTCTGGCAGCCGGCCCGCCATCGCTTCGCGCAGCAGCATCTTCTGGAAAAACCACGGAAATGGTGGAAGCGCGAGGAGATAGTTCACGATCCTCAAATCCAGGAAGGGATAGCGAATTTCTACGGGATAGCCCGTCGCTCCCGCATTTTCCTGTTCAAACATATTTGTCCATTGGGGCAGGGAGAGAGACGCGTGGCCTCTTGGATGGATTGGATGCTTCATCCAAGATTTCGGTATTCCCGTGTGTTCCTTCCATCTTGCCTCAAGGCCCGCCCGTCTGCTGAATTCCGGCGCCACCCACTCCGGAAACCCTGGCCGGTCCGGATCTTTCCCCGCCAACCGCAAAGCCCGCGCGCGAATCCCGCGCCAGGGGAAGGGCCGGACCCAGAGAAAATTGGCCACATCCGGCAAGAGCCGGTGCCACTCTCCCCTTCGCCGCATATCCACGACATACGGCCACATCTGAAAATCCATCAAGTTGTCGCAGCCTTCCCCTGACAATAAAACCCGGCATTCCGCCGAAAGGTTGCGATAGCAGTCCAGATTCTTGGCGAAAAAGGGATCATCGATGGGTTCGGGCCAGCGGAGCTGGGGATCCTCCCAGCGCTCAAAAAACTGCGCTTCATCCATCGCGAGAAATTTTACCGGCACACGCAGAAAATCACCCACCTCCCGCGCGTATTGGCCTTCGCGGTCGGGAATCAGCGATTCATAAACGTACGAGTAGCCGCGGATCTCGGTTGAGGGTGAAGTATTCCCCGATACGTCTTTGGCTACCGCGGCCACCGAAGACGAATCCAGTCCGCCGCTTAGAAGAATTCCAACCCGCTCCGTCCGCAAACGATCCGCCACCGCCTCTCGCAGCAGCGCTTGAAAGTGTTCGATGTACTCCGCGTCCTTTGCGTAGCGGATTCGCCCGTCGGTCGGCGGCGCCCAGTAGCGCTTGATATTCAAGCCGCTTGAAGAATAGGTGAGGCAATGCCCGGGCGGCAGCCGCTGGACGTCACGAAAGCTCGTCGTAGTGTTGTCGCAGTTCAGCCCGAACAGCAGAAAATCGCCAATCGCGCCTTCGTTGAGCTCTTCGGACACTTTCGGATGAATGCGTATGCAATTCAGCGTGTTGCTGAACAGGAAAAATTCGCCGAGCTGCGCGTAGTAGAAAGGCCGGATTCCAAAATGATCCCGCGCGCAAAACAGGTTTCTCGTTCGCGCATTCCATATTGCAAACGAAAAATCTCCGCGCAAGTGTTGCACGCAGGCCGTCCCCCAGGCCGCGTACGCGTGCAGAATCAATTCTGAATCCGAAGCAGAGCCGCTCGTTTTTCGCCCGGCACGCTCTACCTCGGCAATCAGCTCTGCCCGGCCATCGAGCCGCGCATCCGCCGTAATCCAATACTGACCTTCGAAACTGGAAGGCTGCTGTTCGATCGCGGCTTCCCGGGTCGTCCGCAACATTGCGTGCGCCAGGCCCACCGGCCCATTCAGCCAGATCCCGCGCGCATCCGGAGCACGAAAAGCCATGGAGTCTACAAGGCTCTGCAAGAGCGCCCGCTCGACGGGTTGACCGTCCCGATGAAAAATGCCGGCGATCCCGCTCAATCCTTACGCCTTTCCGTGTGAGTGATGCTGCTTGAAGGGTGAAAGCCGGAGGGGGCGCGCCGGTTTTCCTGGGCACCAAATTCGCGCAGTTCCGCTTAGTACGTTCCTTGCGGCGGTCTTCCCCACGGCGAACAAACTTGATGCCTTATCCCGCCAGGCTGGAACTTCATTGTACTGGGGCAGTTTGCTTGCCGCAATCACCCGCTCTCGTTGAGCATGATTCTTGCGGCAACGGAAGTCCGTCCGCCATTCGCACGGCGCCAGCATCTCCAAAGGCACGGAGCTGCATTCGAATTTGACTTGCAACTCCGAAGGGCTCTAGGCAGAGTACCGTGGAATGATTTCGCGTCTCTCCAGATCGGCTCAGCGCTCAGCGCTTGTTCTTGCGGCCTTCCTGGTGGCTGCGCTGCTCTCCTACTTTAGCGTTCGTAACGCGCGCGCCGACCACTTCGCCGGCCTGCAAACCCGTCAGGCACTTGAACGCGCTACGGAACTCGAGCCCGGAGATGCTCGCAACTGGTGCCTCTTGGGCCGTTACTGGCAGTTCAATCTTGAAGATTCGGACCCGAATAAAGCAGTCCATGCTTACCAAACCGCCGTTTCCCTCGATCCCCGCTCCACGGTTTCCTGGCTCGGTCTCGGCTCCGCGTACGAATCCGCCGGCGACCTGGCGCGCGCCCGGGAAGCTTTTCTTCAGGCCAAGAAAACGTACCCGCTCTCCGCGGAAGTCTCCTGGCAGTACGGAAACTTTCTCTTGCGGCAGGCCGAGTTCGAATCTGCTTTCGCCGAGATGCGCCGCGCCGTCGAATCCGATCCCAAGCGTGGAGCGGAGGCCTTCTCCCGCGCGTTCCGCGCCGAGCCCGATGTTGATCGCATTCTCAATCGGGTGCTCCCGCCGGTTCGAGACGTCTACTTCGACGTGATCGGGGATCAAATTGCGGACGGCCACACCGAAAACGCTCTCAAAGTCTGGGACCGCCTCGTCACCATTCATCCCCGGTTGCCGCTGCGGGATGTTTTTCCGCTTATCGCTGCTCTGCGAAGTAATAAACGCATCGCGGATGCCCGCCGCGTCTGGGACCAAGCGGTGTCTGTGGCCGACATGGCTGATCTCCAGGGCCCTCCGGGATCGGCCTTGTGGGACGGCGGCTTCGAGTCCGGAGTCACAGGAGGGGGATATTCCTGGCTCTTTCCGGAGACCTTGCGAAACGTGCAATTCAGCGTCGATGCCCAGGAAAAACACTCCGGAGATCATTCCTTGCGGCTGGGGTTTGACGGGAAGTCCATCGTCAGCTCCATGGACATCTGCCATTACATTGCGGTGACGCCCTCGACCTCCTATCGTTTTTCGGCGTGGATGAAGACGAGGGCCATCACCACAGATCAAGGCGTCCGATTCCAGTTGCGCTCTCTCGGAACACAGGACAATTCGGTGGCCGTGACGTCCGAGCTTCATGGCAGTGAGCCTTGGACCCGCATCGAAATACGTTGGTACTCCGGAAATGATGTGCAGGAAGCGCAGGTATGTTTGGTCCGCTCCCTCAGCGACCAGCTCGAGAACAGAATTAAAGGAACAACCTGGGTGGACGACGTCGCGCTGGTGCCGGAATCGTCGGCGGAGCACCTCAAGCCATGAAGTTCTTAAGAGCCGGAGTCTGCGCGCTGGTCGTCTTTGGAGTGGCGGCGCATGGAGGGGTTGAAGATTGGGCGCGGGCTGTCTTGGAAATGGGTGCGGGATTGCTCTTCCTGGCCTGGTCCCTGTGGCTCTATTTCAACCGCGAAGAACAACCGGTTTTTTCGCCGCTTCTGCCGCCGCTCGCTGCGTTGGTGATCGTTGTTTCAGGGCAGTTGTTTTTTCGTGGAACCGCTTCTCCCTACAACACGCGAATGGAATTGCTTTTGCTCCTGGCCGACGTGATCGTGCTTTTTCTCGCGGTGCAAGCCTTTCGAACTTTGGAAGATTGGCGGGATTTCGTCTGGTTCGGAACGTTTTTCGGTTTTTTGGTCAGCCTCTTCGCCATCCTCCAGCACCTGACATCGAACGGCAAGCTCTATTGGTTTCGCGAGATTCGCTCCGGAGGACTCCCGTTTGGGCCGTACGTGAATCGGAATCACTTTGCCGGATTTGCGGAGTTAGTTCTGCCGCTCGCACTCGTTCCCCTCGTTTTGGGCCGGGTCCGGCGGGAGCGCTGGCTGGTTGTAGGACTATTCGCGATTCTTCCCATCGGGGCACTCTTCCTCTCTGCGTCGCGGGGAGGGATGGTGAGTCTCGGCGCTGAGCTAGGCGTCCTGGCGCTGGTTATGGTTTTAAGGCGCACTGTCGGGAAACAATGGCTCGGCGGAGTCGCCGTCCTACTGGTCGCATTGTTGCTGGTCTCCTGGCTTGGGCTCGGACAGATCCTGCAACGTCTATCCACCGTACAATTACTCGAAGTGACCGCGGGGAAGCGCGCTTCCATGCGGGGGGATACTTGGCGAATCTTTCTGGACCACCCTTTCGTGGGCACGGGATTAGGCACGCTGCAAATCGTTTATCCGCCCTACGAAACTCTCTATGATGGAAAGATCGTCAATCACACGCACAACGACTATCTGGAAGCCCTTGCGGAAACGGGCATTGCCGGTGGCCTATGCTGCGCCTGGTTCATCGGCGTTTTGCTGGCCGAGTCACTGAGGCGCTTGCGCCAACTCAACAATTCCTTTGCTGTGGCCTTGCAGCTCTCCGGTTTCGTGGCCTGCAGCGGGTTTCTTGTGCATAGCTTCGTCGATTTCAATTTGCACATTCCGGCCAACGCCCTCTTGTTTTTTCTCATGGCGCACCTTGCCACCGCAGAAATTCAGCAGGCTCCTCAGCAGCCACCCCGCTCGAGGCATCACCAGCGGAGTCCCCGAAATCACTGACGGACTTGGCCCTTCTACCTGTATAATCCCCTCGGGGGTCATCCACTCGCATGCAACCAGCAAGACTGGGTGCCTTGGAGTGGTGTTTCGTCACGAGCGCTCTTCTTGGGATGATGGTATCGGCGCTGCCCACCCGCGCGCAGGCCGTTCTCGAAACACCACAACAGATCAACGATCGCATCCGCGCGCTCTCCTCGACCGCGCGCACGGCTCCGCATGACTACGTCATCGGTAATGGCGACGTGATTGACATCGACATCTTTGATGTAAAAGAACTTAGCCGTGAAGTTCGCGTGAGCCAGACAGGCTCCATCGGCCTTCCTCTCGTGCCCGTGCGCTTGCACGTCGCCGGACTAACCGAAGTCCAGACCGAACAAAAGATCGCGGAAGTCCTGGAAGCCAATGGACTGGTTTCTCATCCGCAAGTAAGCGTCAGCGTTAAAGAAAGAAGAAGTAAGCCCATCACCGTGGTGGGGGCGGTTTCACACTCGATGGTGTATCAGGCGGACCGGGCCGTCACCATCCTCGAAGTTCTGGCGGAAGCCGGTGGAATCGCCAACGACGCCGGCGACACCGTGATCGTCACGCGTCCGATGCAAACTCAGACTTCCGATCCGGCCGATCCACCCTCGATCGGCCCGGAAGAGCCAGCTCCGGCGGCCACGGCAAAAGAATCGACTCAGGCGGATGCAGCCACGAACACTTCCGCCGCAAGCAAGCCCCTCTTTCCAGCTCCAACTCCCGCTGCCTCCCCGAACGCTCCAGGCACTTCTCCTGCGCCGGATGAACCACCGCGCATCGGCAATACCATTACCATCAACCTGAACGAGCTGATGGAGTCCGGGGATGCTACGAACAACATCACACTTCAGGCCGGCGATATCGTCACTGTACCGCACGCGGGAATCGTCTATGTTCTCGGGGCGGTGTCCAGGCCGGGTGGGTTTGTCTTGGCAAATGACCGGTCGCACATGAGCACCCTGAAAATTCTCGCCCTCGCCGGCGGACTGAATCGCACGGCGAAAAAAGATCACGCGGTCATCATTCGAAAGGACGCGCAAGGCCAGCAGCGCGAAGTTGCCGTCAATCTCAAGAAGGTCCTGGACCGTTCTGCTGAGGACTTACTGCTCCAGCCCAGCGACATTTTGTACGTCCCGGAAAGCGCCTCGAAGCAAGCCCTGCTGCGGGCCGCGGAATTCGGAGTTGCGATAGGCACAGCTGTGACTTTGTATCGTGTCGCCTACCACTAAATCAGATGGACGAAGAGAACAAACTCGTACCGCACGGAAATGGTTCGAACGGAGCCGTTGAACTGGTGTCCGTGTCGCACCGGCCGGTCTGGGAGCTTTCTCCGCGCGAGCCGCACCTCTACGACTATCTCCTGATCCTGCGCAAGCACCAGTGGTTGATTCTCTCCTTCATGCTTGCCGTCATGACCATCGTCGCGATCGCCACTTTCCGGATGCAACCGGTTTACGTCGCCACATCACGCATCGAGATGGACCGCGAGAATTCGAACATTTTGCCTTTTCAGGGCGCGGATTCTTACGACTTCATGATGGATCTCGAGAATTACATCGAGACGCAATCCAAGATCTTGACCAGCGAAACACTAGCGCTGCAAACCATCCGAAACGGCGGCCTCGCCGTCCGACCGGAATTTTCTTCTCCCGGGGGCCCATCGGAAGCCGTAGCCATCGGCAGCTTGGCGAATCAAAAGCGCCCGCCGGAACTAGGCGAGTTCTTGGGCAGTCTCAGCGTGAAGCGCGTTCCCAACAGCCGCCTGATGGACGTCAGTTTCGAATCCACCGATCCGCAACTTGCCGCCAGGGTCGTCAACGTGCATATCGCCACGTATATTGAGCAAAATTTCCGCAGCCGTTACGAAGCTACCACTCGTGCCACCACCTGGCTCGCCGACCAGCTTGGCGAACTAAAAGTAAAGGTCCAAAAGGCAGAAGATGCCCGCATCGCCTACGAAAGGCAAAATCATCAAGAAACGCACGGAAACTTCCGCGCAATACGCCGATGCGCTGAGCCAGTATGGCCCGAACTTCCCGAAGGTCCAGCGGCTCCAGGCGCAGCTCAAGGAAGCGGATGATTCCATTGAGAGAGAAAAAAAGAAAATCCTCGATGTCTTGGAAAGCGACTATCAGGAAGTTCGCCAGCGCGAAGTTCTGCTCACCCAGCGCCTTGATCAGCAAAAGGCCGAAGCCAACCAGATGGCCGAGAAGCTCGTGGAATACAATATTCTTAAGCGCGAAGCGGAAGCCAACAAGTCTCTCTATGACGGTTTGATGACGAAGTTAAAGGAAACCGCCATTTCACAGGGCCTGCGCTCGTCCAACATTCGAGTCGTCGATCCGGCTATGATTCCTTCCACTCCCGCGCGCCCCGCAAAGGCGCGCAACGTTATGCTGGCGTTTCTGGTCGGCTTGGTTGGGGGCATCGGCTTGGCTCTCCTTCGCGAGTATCTGGACAACACTGTCAAGACGCCCGACGACGTCGAAACGCTCGCGCGCCTTCCTTCCCTCGCGGTCGTCCCGCAGTTCGCTGATTCCAACGGAACCGCCAAGAAGCAGCGGCTTCTCCAAGGTTTGGCCGCGAACGGCCACGATAAGCGCATCGAACTTGTCGCCCAGCATTTGCCCAAATCGCAAATGTCGGAAGCCTTCCGCGCTTTGCGAACCTCGATCCTGCTCTCCCAGGCCGATCATCCGCCGCAAGTCATTCTGGTTACTAGCGCCTTGCCCCGCGAAGGCAAGACGACCGCTGCCGCAAATCTTGCCGTGACGCTGGCGCAACTGGGCGATCGCACCGTCCTCGTGGACGCCGACCTGCGCAAGCCGGGTGTCGGGCGTCTTCTCAACCTGGGTAGTGGGAAATATGCGGGCTTGAGCTCGTATCTTGCCGGCGTTTCGAGTCTTGAGCTGGTCACGGTTCCGCATCCGTCCATTCCCAATCTCGCGGCGATCCCTACTGGTCCACTGCCGCCGAATCCTGCCGATTTGTTGTCGTCGCACAAGTTCGCCGACGCCATCACCGAGCTACGCACAAAATACAAGTTTATCGTGATCGATTCGCCCCCGGTCATGGCTGCTACGGATGCCGTGATTGTTTCCGTGCAGACGGACGGCGTCTTGCTCGTCGTTCGGAGCGGGGCAACACCCAAGGAAGCCTTCACCCGGACGCGCGACCTTCTCAATAGTGTGAAGTGCCGCATCCTCGGCGTCGTCCTCAACGCCGTGGATTCCAACGCGCCGGATTATTACTATTCGTATCGCTATTACCCGTACTCGTATGGCTACGGCCCTCAGGAAGCGGCGGACGCTTCGCATGACGAAAATTCCGAATCCGTCACCCAACGCACGTCCCACGATCGTGACGACGATTCAGAGGCCCTTTAAGGAGGCTCATTGCACTATCTGATTACTGGCGGCGCCGGCTTTATCGGTTCTCATCTGGCGGAAAGGCTCCTCGATCGCGGCGATCGCGTGGTCCTGCTCGACAATCTTTCGACTGGCAGTATGGACAACATCCGCCACCTGAAATCCTCCGAACGCATGGAATATCACCTCGACGACATCGAGAATCGCCAGTTGGTTGCGGAACTCGTCGATGATGCGGATGTCGTGGTCCATCTCGCTGCCGCCGTTGGCGTCAAACTCATTGTCGAAAGTCCCGTCAAGACTATCGAAACCAATGTCAACGGCACGCAGTTGATTCTCGAAGCCGCTTGCAAGAAAAAGAAACTCGTGCTGACCGCCTCCACTTCCGAGGTCTACGGAAAAAACACCAACGTTCCCTTTCACGAGGATG
>WNFR01003940.1_pt1 | contig 15342 bp, 11 predicted proteins | sample 5400221 | NCBI WGS metagenome assembly WNFR01 (sample SAMN13153357, study PRJNA577476) | soil metagenome | isolation source: 40 cm soil under Madrone tree | place: USA:California | collected 2016-06-14 | reverse complement strand
CCATCGACGGCCATGCGGTGACGGTGCCGGAAGGCACCTCGATCATGCGCGCCGCCATGGAGATGGGAACGCAAATTCCGAAATTGTGCGCCACCGACATGGTCGAGGCGTTCGGTTCCTGCCGCCTCTGTCTGGTCGAGATCGAAGGGCGCGCCGGCACGCCGGCGTCCTGCATCACCCCGGTTGCGGCCGGAATGGCGGTGCGCACCCAGACCGATCGATTGAAGCGCCTGCGCAAAGGCGTCATGGAGCTTTACATCTCCGACCACCCGCTCGATTGTCTCACCTGCGCGGCGAACGGCGACTGCGAGCTGCAGGACATGGCGGGGGCCGTCGGCCTGCGGGATGTGCGCTACGGCTACAGCGGCGACAAGCATCCCAACCCCGGCAAGGACGAGTCCAACCCGTATTTCACGTACGACCCCGGAAAATGCATCGTGTGCTCGCGCTGCGTGCGCGCCTGCGAGGAGGTGCAGGGGACCTTCGCGCTGACCATTGCGGGGCGCGGTTTTGAGTCCGTCGTGTCGCCCGGCATGGAGGAAGCGTTCCTCAACTCGGAATGCGTCTCATGCGGCGCCTGCGTGCAGGCGTGCCCGACCGCGACGCTGACGGAAAAATCGGTCATTGGGATCGGCCAGCCCGAGCATTCGGTGGTGACGACCTGCGCGTATTGCGGCGTGGGCTGTTCGTTCAAGGCGGAGATGCGCGGCGACGAAGTCGTGCGCATGGTGCCCTATAAGGACGGCAAGGCGAACCGCGGACATTCGTGCGTCAAGGGCCGCTTCGCGTGGGGTTACACCACCCACCGCGAGCGCATCCTTAAGCCCATGATCCGCGAGCGGATCACTGATCCGTGGCGCGAAGTATCCTGGGAGGAAGCGATCGGCCGCACCGCATCCGAGTTCAAGCGCATCCAGGAGAAATATGGACGCCGGTCGATCGGCGGCATCACGTCGTCGCGCTGCACCAACGAAGAGACCTTCCTGGTGCAGAAGCTGATCCGCGGCGGCTTCGGCAACAACAATGTCGATACCTGCGCGCGGGTCTGCCATTCGCCGACCGGCTACGGGCTCTCAACCACCTTCGGAACGTCCGCCGGCACCCAGGACTTCGATTCGGTCGAGCATTCCGACATCGTGATCCTGATCGGCGCCAATCCGACCGACGCGCACCCGGTGTTCGCCTCGCGCATGAAGAAGCGCTTGCGCCACGGGGCCAGGCTGATCGTGATTGATCCGCGCCGCATCGATCTCGTGCGCACCCCGCACGTGGAGGCGGCGTATCACCTTCCGCTGCTGCCCGGCACCAACGTCGCGGTCCTCACCGCGCTCGCCCATGTGGTCGTAACCGAAGGCGTCGTCAACGAAGCCTTCGTGCGCGAGCGCTGCGACTGGGACGAGTTCCAGGATTGGGCGGACTTCGTCGCCGAGGCCCGCAACAGCCCCGAAGCGGTGGCGAAGATCTCTGGCGTTGCGGCCGAGACGATCCGCGCCGCCGCCCGCCTGTACGCGACCGGCGGCAATGGCGCGATCTACTACGGCCTCGGCGTCACCGAGCACAGCCAGGGTTCGACCACCGTGATGGCAATTGCCAATCTGGCGATGGCAACCGGCAATATCGGACGCCCCGGCGTCGGCGTGAACCCGCTGCGCGGCCAGAACAACGTCCAGGGCTCATGCGACATGGGCTCATTCCCGCACGAGCTGTCGGGCTACCGCCATATTTCCGGCGATGCGACCCGCGCGATGTTCGAGGCGCTGTGGGGCGTGACCCTCGACAAGGAACCCGGCCTGCGCATCCCGAACATGCTCGACGCCGCCGTCGATGGCTCGTTCAAGGGCATCTACGTCCAGGGCGAGGACATCCTGCAGTCCGACCCCGACACCAAGCATGTGGCGGCAGGCCTCGCGGCGATGGAAGGCGTCGTGGTGCAGGACCTGTTCCTGAACGAAACCGCCAACTACGCCCACATCTTCCTGCCCGGCTCCACGTTCCTCGAAAAGGACGGCACCTTCACCAATGCGGAGCGGCGCATCCAGCGCGTGCGCAAGGTGATGCCGTCGAAGTCCGGCAAGGCCGATTGGGAGATCACGCTCGCCATCGCCAAGGCGATGGGATTTCCCATGCACTACGGCCATCCCTCCCAGGTGATGGACGAGATCGCGCGGCTGACGCCGACGTTTGCGGGCGTTTCGTTTGACAAACTCGACGACCTCGGCTCGATCCAGTGGCCGTGCAACGAGAAGGCGCCGGCCGGCACGCCGGTCATGCACATGAACGGCTTCGTGCGCGGCAAGGGCAAGTTCGTCATCACCGAATATGTGGCGACCGACGAGCGCACCGGGCCACGCTTCCCGCTGCTGCTCACGACCGGCCGCATTCTCAGCCAATACAACGTCGGCGCCCAGACGCGGCGCACCGAAAACGTGATCTGGCACGAGGAGGATCGCCTCGAAATCCATCCCCATGACGCCGAGCAGCGCGGCATCCGCGACGGCGACTGGGTGAAGCTCGCGAGCCGCGCCGGCGAGACGACGTTGCGCGCCCTGATCACGGAGCGGGTGGCGCCCGGCGTGATCTACACGACGTTCCATCATCCCGGCACGCAGGCCAATGTCGTCACCACCGAGTATTCGGACTGGGCGACGAACTGCCCCGAATACAAGGTGACCGCGGTCCAGGTCACGCCATCGAACGGTCCGACCGAGTGGCAGGAGCGCTACGACGAGCTTGCGCGCCGGAGCCGCCGTATCGGTGTCGTGGTCGAAGCACCCTCCCTACCCTCCCCCGTAACCCCCACCCTTCCCTCCCCCGCATGCGGGGGAGGGTGGGGTGGGGGCGGGGGAGGGTAGGGAGGGGGCCGTGGCTCATCCGATCAATCGCGTCGCACGCCGGGCTTGGCGCGCCAACGATTTTTCCGAGGGCGATCGCTCTATTCCGGAAGAGACGGCGATCGCCTTCACCTACAACGGCACATCCTACGCCGTCATGATGGCGACGCCGCAAGACTTGGAAGACTTTGCCTGCGGCTTCAGCCTCACCGAAGGTATCGTCTCTTCGCTTGACGAGATTGAAGAGCTCGACATCGTCGAGAGCGAGATCGGGATCGAATTGCGGATGTGGCTGGCCGAGCCGCAGAGTGCGGCCTTCGGCGAGCGGCGCCGGCGACTTGCCGGACCTACGGGATGCGGGCTTTGCGGCATTGAGTCCCTCAGCGAGGCATGCCGGCCGCCACCGATCGTTCCCGACGGCCAACTGTTCACGCCGCGCGACATCGTGCGGGCCATCGAATCGATCGGCCCGTCCCAAATGCTGAACCGCGAAACCCGCGCCGTGCATGGCGCGGCATTCTGGGAACCCTCTTGCGGCCTTGTCGCCATGCGCGAGGACGTCGGCCGTCACAATGCGCTCGACAAGCTCGGCGGCGCGCTCGCGCGCGACCATGTGGTTGGCCGCGGCGGCATGATCCTGCTGACCAGCCGCGTTTCGGTGGAGATGGTGCAGAAGACGGCTGTCATCGGCGTTCCAGTCGTCGTCGCCATATCGGCGCCCACCGCACTCGCTGTCCGCACCGCCGAAGCCGCCGGCATCACGCTCGTGGCGATCGCCCGCGGTGACGGTTTCGAGATTTTCACCCATCCCCTTCGCATCGCCAAGGAACGGGTCGCCCATGTCGCCTGACAAGCTCGTCTACATGGCAAATCAGATCGGCAAGTTCTTCGTCAGCCAGGGCCCCGACAAGGCCGTGGCGGGTGCCGCCGAGCATCTGGCCAAATTTTGGGATCCGCGCATGCGCGCCGCCATCATCGCGCATCTCGACGCAGGGGGCGTTGGCCTCGATCCGCCGGTCCGCGAAGCGGTCGACAAGCTGCGCGCGACGCAAATGAGGAATTCGGAGATCGCGTAACAGAGTTCGTAAGAACCATATCGGAGGAAACCGCAATGACGGCGATCGAACAAGCAGGCGGCTTTGGGCCAGCGTTGGGACTGCTCGACCGGGAGCGCATCATTGCCAAGGCGGGGTTCAATCGCTGGCTGGTGCCGCCGGCCGCCCTTTGCATCCATCTGTGCATCGGCATGGCCTATGGCTTCAGCGTGTTCTGGCTGCCGCTCTCGCGCGCAATCGGTCTCGACAAGAGTGTCGCCTGTCCGGATATCACGCTCCTCGGCGAGCTTTTCACCACGACGTGCGACTGGCGCATTTCGAGCCTGGGCTGGATGTACACGCTGTTCTTCGTGCTGCTCGGGTCATCCGCGGCGGTCTGGGGCGGATGGCTGGAGCGTGCCGGTCCGCGCAAGGCCGGCGTCGTTGCCGCGCTGTGCTGGTGCGGCGGGCTCGTGATCTCCGCCATCGGCGTCGTTACGCATCAACTTTGGATGCTGTGGGCGGGATCGGGCGTGATCGGCGGCATCGGGCTCGGCCTCGGCTACATCTCGCCGGTGTCAACGCTGGTGAAATGGTTCCCGGATCGCCGCGGCATGGCAACCGGCATGGCGATCATGGGGTTCGGCGGCGGCGCCATGATCGGCGCGCCGCTCGCCGACCTCATGATGAACTATTTCCGCACCCCTGCATCTGTGGGCGTGTGGCAAACGTTTCTTGCCATGGGGGCGATCTACTTCGTGTTCATGCTGATCGGCGCGTTCGGCTATCGCTTGCCTCCGACGGGCTGGCGCCCCGACGGCTGGACGCCGCCGGACAATACCAAGGCGATGATCACCCAGCATCACGTCCATCTCAGGGACGCCCACAAGACCAGGCAGTTCTGGCTCATCTGGGCGGTACTCTGCCTCAACGTCTCCGCAGGCATCGGCGTCATCGGGATGGCCTCGCCCATGCTGCAGGAGATTTTCGGTGGCTCACTGATCGGCCATCCGGAGCTCGGATTCACGCAACTGAGCGCCGAGCAGCGGACGATGATTGCGGCGATTGCGGCCGGTTTCACCGGCCTGTTGTCGCTGTTCAACATCGGCGGCCGCTTTTTTTGGGCGTCGCTGTCGGACTATATCGGGCGAAAGAACACCTACTACACGTTCTTCCTGCTCGGGATTGCCATGTACGCGCTTGCGCCCTGGGCGGCACAATCCGGCAACAAGGCGTTGTTCGTCGCCTTCTTCTGCGTCATCCTGTCGATGTATGGCGGCGGCTTCGCCACCGTACCCGCCTATCTTGCCGACGTATTCGGCACCCAGTTCGTCGGCGCCATTCACGGCCGGCTTCTGACCGCGTGGTCGACGGCCGGCATCGTCGGCCCGGTGGTCGTCAACTACATCCGTGAGTTCGAGATCGCGGCCGGCGTGCCGCGCGACCACGTCTATGACGTCACGATGTATGTCCTGGCCGCTATGCTGGCGGGCGGCTTCGTCTGCAATTTGCTGATCAAGCCGCTTAGCGCCAAATGGTTCATGAAGCCGGAGGAAGTGGCCGCCCTTCAAGCGAAGCATGGCGGCGTTGCGAAGATGACCCCGTCGGGCTCGTTCGGCATCGGCAAGGGCGGGCTCGACGCCAAGGCTCTGATGTTCTGGGCTATCGTCGGAATTCCGCTGGCCTGGGGGGTGTGGAAGACGCTGGTGAGCGCGATCAAGATTTTCTGATCAGGCTGGCCCTTACCTCTCCCCGCTTGCGGGGAGAGGTCGAGCGAGCGAAGCGAGCGAGGGTGAGGGGGCGTGGCCCCTCGTTTCGGGTTGGGGGCACGCCCCCTCACCCCGACCCTCTCCCCGCAAGCGGGGAGAGGGAGAAGAGGCGCAACCTTCCCCGCAGCCGGGCGAATTGCTATGCCGGCCCTGCTCAGGGCTTACCGCCCATATCGGCCGCGGGGATTTCATGGCACGCATTTCGCTGATCGAAGAGACGCAACATCCCGAGCTTGGCGAGATGATCGCCCGCATCAAGGCGGGCCGTCGCGGCGGGCTCCTCAACGTCTACAAGCTCTTGCTGCACAGCCCGGCGCTGGCGCAAACCTGGTTCGACCATAACGGCGCCGTGCGCTGGAAGACGAAGCTCAGCGGGCGGCTGCGCGAGATCGTCATCATCCGCGTCGCCCATCTTAACGGGGTGGACTACGTGCTGGCGCAGCATGTCCCCGGATTGGCCGTCGCCGAAGGATTGACGCTCGCAGAATGCGAGGCGCTCACCGATTGGCGCGCGACCGACCTGTTCGACCTGCGCGAGCGCGCCGCACTCGCCTATGCGGAGGCGATGACGCTGTCCGCCTCGGTGCCGGACGAGGTGTTCGCCGACGTGCGCCGCCATTTCGACGACCGCGGGATCGTCGAGCTTTCCGTCCTCATCGGCACCTACATCATGCACAACCGCGTCATGAAAGCGCTCGCGATCGACCTCGAGCCCGAAGGCAACCGCGGGCGGTAGTGCGGATTCATTCTGACGGAAATCGCTCGTCTTCGCACGCGCGACGAAGCGCCGCCGCCGCTTCAGCGTGCTATGGATGAAACCCAAGAAAGCACGGGAGGCCGGGGATGGAGCTGTCCTACACGCAAAACCTCGAGGATTATCATCTCTCGCTTGCCTTCGTGGGCCGCAAGAGCGGAACCTACATCGACGTGGGCGCCGGCCATCCGGTCGCCGACAACGTGTCGTTCTGGTTCTACGAGCGCGGGTGGCGCGGCGTCGTGGTCGAGCCGCAGGCCGAGCTCGCTGATCTTTACGCACGATTGCGCCCGCGCGACGTCGCGGTCTGTGGGCTCGTCGGCCGCGAGAACGGCGAGATCGACTTTCATGTGGTCGACCGGCTCCACGGATTTTCCACCACCGTGGAGCACATCGCCCGAAAAGCGCAGCAATTCGGCGCCGGCTACCGCACCGTCCGCACGCCCGTGGTGACCCTCGCGCAACTCTGCGCGGAGCATCACCTCGACGAGATCGACTTCCTCAAGATCGACGTCGAAGGCGGCGAAGCCGACGTGGTCCATGGCGGCGACTGGCGGCGGTATCGCCCCAAGGTGGTCGTCATCGAGGCCGTCATGCCGGGGTCGGGCGAGGCGGCTTGGGCCGAGTGGGAGCCGTTCCTCGTCGCCCAGGGTTACCGGTTCGCGCTGTTCGACACGCTCAATCGCTTCTATGTGGCGCAGGAGCACCCCGACATTTTCGCTCGCCTGCCTTCCGAGCGCGCCCCCTGGGACAAGGTTCGGCACATGTACGAAATCGGCCGCGCGCCGGAAAATCCGAACCATCCGGACCACGCCCTGGCGCAAGAACTCGCCCGCGGTTTCTGGGCGAGCCTGCCGTACCTCGACCGCAATCTCATTGCCGAGCTGCTGAGCCGCGCTGGTTCCCGGCACGGCGCGAGCCAGGACTTTTCCGCCGCCATCGACACCGAAGCCTTCCGCGCCGCGCTCGGCCGGATTGCCTGCGGTTATGATGGGGGGCAGATCGTGGATGAAGCTATTGATCGGGCGTGAACCCATCAACCGGCGTGCCGCAGCGAGCGGCCGTTGATGGGTTTCGCTTACGCTCAACCCATCCTACGCACGCTTAACCGGAATGGTTCCCGCGTTATCCGCGGCTGGCCCGCTCGATTTCGATCTGGGCTTTTCGGCCCTGGGCGTCCTTGAGCGAGCCGTCCATGATGAGGATGACGGCAATCCACGACGCCACGAAATTGGCGAAGAACAAGCTCAGAAACACGATAAGGCTTGCGGCTGCGGATACGTTGATCTCGACATAGTACCCGATCAGGCCGGACACGACGGCGCCGATCGCGACGAACATGACATAGAGGATGAGTGCTTTCATGGTGCATTCCGCTCCGTACCGCCCTTGATCCGCTCCGTACCGCCCTTGATCGTCAATGAGCAACTATTGTGCCAAAAAGGGAAGTGCGATTAATCACATCGGGTCATCGTAGCCCGGCGACTCAGCCTAGGGCGGGTTCTCTTTAACCCGCCATCCCATGCAAGGTGGTGGGTTAAAGCGAACCCGCCCTACGGCGGATTCGATCAACGAGAAGCCACGATCGGCGATTACGAGATCGCCCGGGTCCAAGTGTTTCATGCCGGCGATGACGGCCGCGTGAGCGCTGAGGTAAATCAGGCGTGCTGTCGCGACTGGCTTGCAAACATCAGCCGGGAGGCACATCCTGACGTTCGTTAAGCGGCCTGTCGGGGAGTGGGGCAACGTCAACTTCGGACGGGATAGAAGTGAACGTCCATGCACCATCGCTTTTCGTGCCGCCGCGCCCCGCCGCGCCGACCAGGGAGCTTGGCCTTTACCGGTTCCTGATCGCAGTGCGCACCAATGCGCTGCAGATTTGGTCCAAGTCCGCCTATGAACAGGACGTTGTGGTCGGGTCCGCCTTGGGGCGCACGCGCCTGCTGATCAACGCCCCTGACGCGATCCATCGCGTTCTGGTGGACAACACCGCCAATTATTGCCGCACCTCCGCCACCATTCGCATCCTGCGTCCGATCGTCGGCGCAGGGCTGCTCCTGAGCGAGGGCGAGGATTGGCGACACCAGCGCCGCACCATTGCGCCCGCCATGGCGCCGCGCGTCGTTCCCATGATGGCGCGGCATGTATCGCTGGCCACCGAGGAAACGATCGCGCAGCTCGCCGCGCTCGCCGCCCGCGGGCCGGTCGACATGCTTGCCGCCGTCCAATTCCTGGCGCTCGAGATCGCGGCGCGATCGATGTTCTCGCTCGAAATGCGCCAGTATGGCGCCGCGCTGCGCCGGCTGATCACGCGCTTTGCCGGGAGCCTCGGCCGACCCTATTTCCTCGACCTGATGTTGCCGGCCGCGATTCCAACCCCGCGGGATTTCGCCCGGATGCGATTCCGGTCGCAATGGGTCGCCTTCATGGACGAGATCATCGCAGCGCGGCTCTCCGCGCCGCAAGCCGGTGACGGCCTTTGCGGCAAGCCCCGCGATCTGTTCGACATGCTGCTGGCGGCGCGCGACCCCGAAACCGGGGAGGCGTTCTCGCGGGCTTCGTTACGCGACCAGATGGCGACCATGATCGTTGCGGGCCACGAGACCACGGCGCTGACGCTGTTCTGGTCGCTCTACCTCCTGGCGTCGTCCCCGGCCGACCAGGAACGCGTCGCCGCGGAGGTCGGCGCCATCGACCTTGGTCCGGACGCCGCCGCCGAGGCGCTGGCGAAGCTTCCCTACACCAAGGCGGTCGTCAGCGAGGCGCTGCGGCTTTATCCTCCGGCGTTCGCGCTCGCCCGCATGGCGACCGGGCCGGACCGTCTTTGCGATGTCGCGGTGCCGCGCGGCGCCCTGGTCATGATCTCGCCTTGGGTGCTGCACCGGCACCGGCGTCTGTGGAAGGATCCGGACGCGTTCGACCCGGCTCGCTTCCTCGGCGACGCCCCGCTGGCGCACCGCTTTGCCTACATGCCGTTCGGCGCCGGCCCGCGCATCTGCATCGGCGCACAGTTTGCATTGACGGAGGCCTGTCTGGTGCTGGCGATGATCATCCAGCGCTTTCATGTGGCGCTCGCCGACGCGACGCCCGTGCGGCCCGTGGCGGTGATCGTGACCCAGCCGGACCACGCCGCCCCGTTCCGGCTGCGCCCGAGAGATTGAGAACGGAGGTATCCAATGAAGAGGCCATTGTGGTTCATGGCGGCCGCCGCCGTCGCGCTAGGCGCCGGCACGTCTCTTTCGGCGGCTGAGCTTACCCCCGACCATCAGGCGAAGCTGATCGGCAGCGTCGACGCCTATGCGCCGCGCATTTCGGAAGTCGCGCTCAAGATCTGGGCCGCGCCGGAACTCGGATACCAGGAGACCAAGACCACTGCGCTGCTTCAGGACGAGCTGCGCAACGCGGGGTTCGCGGTCGAGGCGGGGGTCGCCGGAATTCCGACCGCGTTCGTGGCGCGCACTGGCACGAGCGGCGGTCCAGTCATCGCGATCCTCGCCGAGATGGACGCGCTGCCCGGCATGTCGCAAGCCGCCGATCCGGACCGCAAGCCCATACCCAATCAGGTCGCCGGGCACGCTTGCGGCCATCATCTGTTCGGCAGCGGCGCCGTCGCGGCTGCCGTCGCGATCAAGAGCTGGCTGGAGGCGACCGGCACGAAGGGCCAGATCCGCGTCTACGGGACGCCGGCCGAAGAAGGCGGCGGCGGCAAGGTCTATATGGTGCGCGCCGGGCTGTTCAAGGATGTGGACGCCACGCTCTATTGGCATCCGGCCGACGCCAACAACGCGTCACAGGACCGCAATCTCGCCACCACCAGCGCCAAGTTCCGCTTCCACGGCCAGTCCGCCCATGCGGCCGCCGCTCCGGACCGCGGCCGCTCCGCCCTCGATGCCGTCGAGGCCATGAACTTCATGGTCAACTACATGCGCGAACACGTGCCCCAGGAGGCCCGCATCCACTATGTGATCACCAATGGCGGTACGGCGCCCAATATCGTTCCGGAGTTCGCCGAGTCCTACTACATGGTGCGCCATCCCGATCCACGCGTGGTCGGCGAACTATTCGAGCGCGTCGTCAAGGCGGCGCAAGGCGCCGCCCTGGGCACCGGAACCACGATGGATTACGAGTTGATCGGCGGCGATTATAGCGTCTTGCCCAACGACGTGCTGGGCCGCGCCATGGATGCCAATCTGCGCCGGGTCGGCGCGCCCACGTGGACGCCGGCCGAGACCGCGTTCGCCGAGAAACTGCGCAAGAATCTGCCCGGCCGCAACCTTCCCTCGCTCGCCAGCGCGAGCGAAATCCGCAGCTACGGTTACAACGGACAGAAATATTCCTCGACCGATTCAGGCGACGTGAGCTGGGTGACGCCGCTCGCGACCCTCAATACGGCGACCTGGGTGCCGGGAACGGCCGCCCATAGCTGGCAGGCGGTCGCGGCGGGAGGCACCGGCATCGGCCTTAAGGCGATGGTGGTGGCGGCGAAGACCCTCGCTCTGACGGGGGCGCAGCTCTTGGCGGATCCCGCACTGGCCGCCGCCGCCAAGGCCGAGTTCGACAACAGCCGCGGCCCGGATTTCGTCTACAAGCCGCTGATCGGCGAGCGCGATCCGCCGCTCAATTATCGCAACAACGCCACCGGGCCGGATGCCGGGTAACGAACGCATCTGGCACGGCCCGTCGCCAGGTAGGGTGGGCAAAATTGCCTGGTACGGCGCTGATTATGACGCAAAGCGGCGCGCAATTTTGCCCACGCGGTCGCACCATGAGGTCCCGACCGCGTGGGCAACGCACCATAGCCCCCTCCCTACCCTCCCCCGCTTGCGGGGGAGGGTAGGGAGGGGGTTTTCAACGCCGCAGGGCGCGGAGCTTCCGGGGAAGCCGGCAGTAGGGTGGAGGTGCTACTCGACGCCGATGTGGGCGTCCGCGACAATCGCCGCCCATTTGCGGTTCTCGGCTGCGAAAAACGCCGCGAAGTCCTGCGGCGTGCCGACGCTGGGCTGAATGCCGAGCTGCGCAAACCGGGCCTGAAGCTCGCCCGACGCCACGCTTGCGTTGATGACCGCATTGAGCCGCCCCACGACCGCAGCGGGAGTGCCGGCGGGTGCGACCACGCCCTCGAAGCTCGTCACCATGAAGCCCGCGACTCCGCTTTCGATCATGGTGGGCAGGTCAGGCAGGGGCGGAAAGCGGTTTGCCGTGGTGACGGCGAGCGGGCGCAGCTTGCCTTGCTCTATGAGCGGCCGCACGCCTTCGATTGCTCCGAACACCATTGCCACCTGGCCGCCGATCAGCCCTGTCAAGGCGTCCGACAGGCCCTTGTAGGGCACGTGGACGATGTCGACGCCGGTCTTCGACTTGAACCATTCGGCCGACAGATGCGTGGCATTGCCATAGCCCGATGACCCATAGTTGAGCGCGCCCGGCCGCGCCTTGGCGTGGGCGACAAGCTCGCCGACGGAGCGCACCGGCAGGGCCGGATCGACGACCAGCAGTTCCGGGCTGTCCGACACCTTGGCCACCGGAACGAAATTCCTGGCCGGATCGTATTCGCGATTACGCGTCACCGCCGGGATGACGGCGAGCGTGCTGACGTTGCCGAACAGGAGCGTGTACCCGTCGGGCTCGGCGTTCACGACCGTCTTGACGCCGATCACCCCGCCCGCGCCCGCACGGTTCTCGACGACCACGCTTTGCCCCAACGCCGGGGCCATGCGCTGCGCCACCAGCCGGGCCACCAAATCGACCGGCCCCCCTGGCGTGAACGGGACCACGATCTTGATCATCCGATCCGGATAGGTCTCGGCTCTTGCTGGCGCTGCAGTGCCGCCTGCCAACGCGGCGAGGACCGACGCGGTAAGGACAGCCAGGGTCACGAGCGCCATTTTCCCGGCAGAGCTTGTCATCATCGTCTCCGTGCGGTCCGGCGTCGCGGCGAGTGCGATTTCACGGTCAGTCTTGCGATTTCCGGTCTTGCGATTTCGCAAATCCTAGTAGAGCGATTTCGAATTTCGAATCATATGCGCGGACTGTAGATTGGGCAAAGGCGCGTTCATCGAAATGGGCTGTTGCCGATTTCGACATTTTTGGTGCCGAAGTCGGGAAAACCCGACTTCGGTGCGCCGTGCCCACCTGGACGGGCCCAAGGTGGGCACGCGGAGCCTGTCATCGGGCCGGCCCAACGGGTCCAGCCTCTGGCCGGCCCGATGGCAGGCTCCGGCCGGACCCGTTAGCTTTGCCCACCCTACCATCGATCTTCATGGCATCGATCCACGCGTGCAGGGAATCGTAGCCGCGTCCGCCGAATGCGCAATCCACAGCCGCGTGAGGAGAGTCAAAAAAAAAGCCCCGGCCGTGGGGGGAACAGCCGGGGCCTCGTACGAAGCCCTGCACGCAAGGAGGGGAGGAATTGCGCACATAAAATTGGGCTTCGTGTTGGAATTGGTAACAGCGTAGCCACCGGGAAAGTGACCGGATGACGCACGCCGCGCGGCCATAGGTCGCGCGCGCTGGCGGGTCTGAATACGGGGCCGGGAAGGCGGGCCCCGAGCCTTCCGGCACAGAGCGTAGGATGGGTTGAGCGGCAGCGAAACCCATCAAGCGGCGCGCCATGCGCAACGGCCGTTGATGGGTTTCGCTGCCGCTCAACCCATCCTGCAAACGCGCCATCCTACAAACGCCCAATTTTCGCCAAGCCGGCGAACCCCGCTGTCACAGGCTTGTTGTGGAATGGGGCAAGGAAAGAACGCGGGCGCGAACACCTTTGCGTCCGGCTATCCAAGGAGAAGTCGAGGGGACGATGTTTCCATTTCCCAAAAGCGTATTCCTTACCCACGGTGTCGGGGTGCACCGCCACGCGCTCACGGCGTTCGAGTATGCGCTGCGCGATGCCGACATCGAGCAACAGAATCTCGTTTCGGTCTCGTCGATCCTGCCGCCCCAATGCGAGCTGATCAGCCGCGCCGCCGGCGTCGCCACATTGCGGCCGGGAGAGATCACGTTCTGTGTCATGGCGCGGTCGGAAACCAACGAGGCCGGACGCCGGATAGCAGCAGGCATCGGCCTCGCCCGCCCCAAGGATCCCGCGCATTACGGGTATATCTCCGAACACCATGCCTTCGGCATGTCGGATGCCGAAATGCGCGATTACGTCGAGGATCTGGCCGCCACCATGCTGGCGTCCACGCTCGGCGTGGAGTTCAATCCGGATGCGGCCTGGGACGAGCGCAAGCGGGTCTACGAAATGAGCGATCTTCTGGTCGACAGTCTTTCCATCACGGCGTTTGCCGAGGGTGCGTCCAACCGCGATTGGACCTGCGCGGTGGCAGCCGCGGTGTTCCGCTTCGCGGCGCCGACCGCTGATGACGTGACGGGCGCGCTGTGACGGGTCCCCCGACCTACGCGGTGCCGGCAAGTTTTCTCGGCACCGCCCGCCGCGATCCCGCATCCCGTTATTGCGTTGCCGGGATTCCGTTCGACATCGGCACCACCAATCGCAGCGGCGCCCGGTTCGGGCCATCGGCCATCCGGGCGGCAAGCCGCATGCTGGTGGATGGCGCCCATCCGCAATATTGGATTGATCCCGCCTCGATTGAAGTCGCCGACATCGGCGATTTCGCCACCGCTCTCGGCGACATTGCGGCCAGCATGGCGTTGATCGAGGCTCAGGCGCACAAGATCGAGCACCTGATTGCGTTCGGCGGCGACCACAGCGTGACCTTGCCGCTGCTGCGCGCACTCGCGAACCGTCACGGCCCGCCGGCGCTCCTCCATTTCGACGCTCACGTCGATACCTGGCCCGACAGTTTCGGGCAGGCGTTTGGGCATGGTTCGGTGTTCTACCACGCCATCGAGGAAGGGCTCGTCCAGCCGCGCCGCATGATCCAGGTCGGCATCCGCTCGCCAATGTCGCGCGAGGTCCATGATTGGACGCTCGGGCGCGGCGTGACGATGATTGCGGCGCTCGAGGCGCACGAGATGGGGCCTGACGCAGTGGCGGCGCGCATTCGCGACACCGTGGGGGACGCCCCCGTCTATCTCAGCTTCGACATTGACGTGCTCGATCCGGCCTTTGCGCCCGGCACCGGAACGCCGGAAATCGGCGGTCTCGCGACCTGGCAGGTGCAGGCCATCCTGCGTCGCCTGGCGAACCTTCCCTTTATCGGGATGGACGTGGTCGAGGTTGCGCCGGCCTACGATGTCGCCGAGATCACGGCGCTCGCGGGCGCCACGGTGGCGTGGGAATATCTGTGCCTGGTCGAGGCCCGGTCCTGATGTTGCCATGAAACAATTTAGGAGCGGATTTTCGATCGTGTTGAATCACACAGCGGCGTCGTCGCCGGGCTTGTCCCGGAGACCCCGAACGTGAGGGCACAGACGAAAAATCCCACGACTCTTGCCTTTTTGTTCTCATGGGCGCCTGACGCCATGTTCGGGCAACGACGACCGTGAGCCACCGCCATCGCCGCCCAGGTGGACGCCATTGCCCTTTTGTTATCTGGCGTCGTCCACCTCGCAGCATGGCTCATCGCGTCTTCACCACTCGTGGACGCGTGAGATGGATCTGGTCTTGGTGCCGATCGCGCTCCTTCTTGACGAGCATGCATTCGAGCTTGCGCAGGTCGCTTTAGGGCATGGCCTACCAACAACTCGACGGGCACCGGCCCAAGGGTGTCTTGATGAGGACGTTGCACTATAATTTCAAAAATTGACAAATATTGCCGATTTGAGTAAGTAACGTGCATACTGCCAGAGAGAGGCCGACGTGACTGACCCCTACCGTCCCAAAGGGCTTTCAAGCGCCGTCTGCTATCAGGATGCGAAGGCCGCCTATCGCTGGCTCGAAGAGGCGTTCGGGTTCGAACCGCTCTTCGTCATTCTCGACGCCGACGGCAATCTCGGTCATTCGGAGATGACCTTCGGGAATTCCGTCGTCATGGTCGGCAACGAGTGGA
>WNFR01005341.1_pt1 | contig 15344 bp, 14 predicted proteins | sample 5400221 | NCBI WGS metagenome assembly WNFR01 (sample SAMN13153357, study PRJNA577476) | soil metagenome | isolation source: 40 cm soil under Madrone tree | place: USA:California | collected 2016-06-14 | reverse complement strand
CACGCGCATGAGTGGTCGGTCTTCAGGGATGCGAGCATCCCGGACGATAAGATCCTGATCCCGGGGATGCTGGCGACGACCACGAACTACATCGAGCATCCGCAGCTGGTCGCCGAACGCATCGAGCGCTTCGCCGACATTGTGGGGCGCGAGCGGGTCATGGCGGGGACGGACTGCGGCTTCGGTACTTTTGCCGGCTTCGGTCCGGTGGAGCCGGACATCGCGTACCTGAAGCTCAGGTCCTTGGTCGAGGGAGCGCAGCTCGCCTCCCGCCGGCTCTGGAGCTGAGCCTCTAGTGCCGTGGCGGTGCCGCAGGAGCCGGGCATGAACGCCTCCGGCGACTCATCGCCGGGACGCACCGCCGGTGCGGCGGACCCGTCGCCCCCCTTTCGCTTCTATGACAACCGCCAGAAGTACCTGGCTTTCGTCACGACCTGCAATGAGAAGTCGGCCATCGCGCGCCGCGCGGCGCACGAGGTGACGCTGTTGCGGCCCACGCCGCCGGCGGTACGTATGTTCGACGCCGGCATGGGTGACGGCACCGTCGTCGCGCGCGTCATGAGGAGCACGCATCGGCAGTTTCCCACCGTGCCGATGTTCGTGGTCGCCAAGGAAATCAGCCTCGAGGATGTACGACTGGGACTTGAGAAACTGCCGGACCGCTTCTTCGAGCATCCGGCGACCGTATTCGTCGTCACCAACCTCAACTATGCCGAGGCGCCGCGCCTCATGCCGCGCGATGCACAGCTCGCCGCGGCGCTCAACTGGCAGGAAGTGCGTCTGACGGGCGCGACCGCGGACGAGTATGCGCAGCAAATCGAGGAGCTGAGCACCGCGCTTACCAGCGGCTGGCAGACGCGACCGAGTCAGAGAACCGGCAACCCGATGATCGTGCTCCCCTCGGTGCTCGTGATGTACCGCGAGGACCACAAGTTCCTGCTCGACGGCGTCATCCCGAAGCGCGGCCAGATCTTCGAGCACTACGATCTGGTGCTCGCCTCGCAGCCCTGGCGTGCACGCATGGGGGCGGACTTCAAGGTGCAGAAGGTGCTCGCGCCGCTGGCCCGCAGTCTTGCCCCCGGCGGCCGGCTGCTCGCGATCCAGTCCTGGGGCCGGGATCCGGGACTGGAGATCATCCGGCAGCTGTGGCCGGAGGAGCGCCCTTTCCAGGTCGATCGCCACGAGCTGCTGGCCGGCCTGCGGCGCGAGCTTGCACGCGACGCGCGTGAATTCAACCTCGCAGCGCTCCCGGATAAGAAGGCCGTTTTTCGTTACGAGATGCACACGCTGCCGTCGGAGATCGGCGACCGCATCGGTACGTCGACCCTGTTTGCCGCCTGGAATGCCGCCATCTACGTGAACCAGATCGAGGACGAGCGGCTCGACGCCGTCGTCACTAACGGGGCGTATCTGGAGGCCACGCAACGCGTGCTGCAGAGACACGGAGGCCTTTGGTTCAATGACGAAGCCTTCGTCGTCTCCAGGCGCCGCGCCTAGGACGCGCGCGTGTCGAAACGACAGCGACGGGCAGCGATTCTGACGCTGCCTACGGCGGGTATTTTGGCCGGAAGCGGAAATTTCACTCGCAGGGTCCACGCGCGCCCCTCTCGGACTGGTTCAGCCAAGCAAAATTCGCACTATTAGCTGCGGTTAGGAATAATGCTCAAATCGGAGCCCGCTACCGGCTCGGCGTTGTTTCCACTTCGGTTTCCAACCCTTCTCAGGCACCAATCGCTCTCAAGCTGGACGGTGTACAGAAATTGGGCCGTCGGTTCATGCTAGGGAAACTACTACAGGTTTCCTCGTAGTGTGTTTGCCTGATCGCTTTCCCGCGTTTTCCTGATTCACATCTAGTCCGGTTGGGCTAACGTCAGCGAGCGTCCAAATAGGGAGATCCGCCGGCACGTAGTGCTCTGTCCCATGTTGGGGTGCAACCCGTGCATAACTGCACAAGCCTCTACCGAGCCACGCACCCTAATAAGGGGGAACCCTAGTGCGTGTACAGGGGGATTCTGCGGCCTCAGGACGGCCGCCCGACTTTGCGGACGTTCGCGAGCGGCTGGTCCTGGCCGCGCGGGTCTCGTGTCGAGGGAGAAGGCGATGGAACGCATCTGGGAATGTCTCAACGGCTTTACGCAATTCTCCACCGTACTGATATCGTCAATTGCCCTGCTGTTCCACATCAGGTGGTCACGCCGCGCCACGGCACTCGGCCCCACGATCCTGACGACACTCGGCATATTCTTCTGCTTCGCGGGCATTGCCTGGGGGCTGCTGGGTTTCGACCCGAACGACGTTCGAAGCAGTGTCCCGCATCTGCTCGGGGGAATCCGCACGTCGTTCTGGTCATCCGTGGTTGGGATATTCTGGGCACTCACGCTCAAGATCCGGGTCGCGCTGTTTGGCGACGCAACCGTACCGGCGTCCGGTGGGCAGGAAGGGTCCACCGTGGACGACCTGGCCCGTTTGCTGGTGCAGCTCAACCGGTCGATTGCGGGCGGCGATGATTCCGGTCTGTTGAGCCAGGTCAAGCTCTTGCGTGCGGACAGCAACGATCGCATCGACAGGCTGACCGAAGCATTCGACAGATACGCGGAGAACATTGCAGAGACGAACTCGAAGGCGGTTGTAAGTGCCCTATCGGAAGTGGTCCGGGACTTCAACGCGAAGATCAATGAGCAATTCGGCGACAACTTCAGGCAGTTGAACTCCGCCGTCGAGAGGCTAGTTTCCTGGCAGGTTCAATACGAGAAGCAACTGGAGGCCTTGATAGAGCAGGAGACCGCGACCCGGGAGAGCATGACGGAAGCGGCTTTACGCTTCACCGATATTGTGAACATGGCGTCGGAATTTGCTGCAGTGGCCCGATCGCTGCAGAACATTGTGGGAGCGCTGAATAACCAGAGTGAGCAGCTCGCCCGGGCGCTCCTGCTTCTTTCTGGGCTGATAACCCAGGTGACAGAGGGGTTGCCGATCATAGAGCAGAGAATCGGTCAGATGATTGCTCGGAGCGAGCAGGGCGTTCGGCCGAATCAGGGGACGCTCGGCGCAGTGTCGCGACATCCAGCTGAATCCATTCAGGCCACGAGGGCGTAGCGGTGAACGACGCTTTGTCCGCGGATCGGGCGCCCGCATCGGAAGCTCATTGGATTCCCTTGAGCGATTTGATGACCGGGCTCATGGTCATGTTTCTACTGATCGCAGTGTGCTACATGATACGGGTCGAGGCGGACGCCGGCAGGATAAAGACGGTGGCCGTTGCGTACAGTGAGACCCGTGACGCCCTCTACGAGGACCTGCGCAAGGAGTTCTCCGCGGATCTGCCCAGATGGCACGCCCAGCTCATCAAGGCGGATCTGACGCTCCGGTTCTCGGAGCCGGACATTCTTTTTGCCCAGGGCAGCAGTGAGTTGAAGCCGGCTTTCAAGGACATTCTGGACGACTTCTTTCCCCGATACGTGAGAATTCTGACGTCGCCGAAGTATCGGGATGCGATCAGCGAGATCCGTATTGAGGGACATACATCATCGGATTGGACCGGTGCTGCATCGCCCGACGACGCCTATCTGCACAACATGGAGCTCTCGCAGGCACGGACGAGATCAACCCTGCTCTATGTGCTGATGCTCCCGCAGGTTCGCGGCGACGTCGACTGGCTCCGTCGCCTGGTGACCGCGAACGGATTGTCCTCGTCGAGGCTGATTCTTGATGCATCCGCAAAGGAGGACGCGGCGCGCTCGCGGCGTGTGGAGTTCAAGATCCGGACGGACGCGGAAACGAGAATTGCAAAGATTCTCGAGGTGACGCGCTAGGGCCTGTACAGCAGCAGATTCGCCGTGAGGAAAGTGCCAGTGATGTCGCTCGCGGCTTGTCTTTTGTGACACGTCGCCGCTCATGACCCTCTCCGAGAGTAACGATATTGTCTGCCGTCATGGACGCGTTAATCGTCGACTTCGACAGGGTGTCAGGTTGAACTTCCCCACCGCACATGGCAGGGCATGACCGTTTCGTTGCTCCCGTGGGCTTCGTCTTCACGCTCGATGAAGTCAACGATCGCATCGAAATAGGCGACGCGGTCGAACGCCACTGTGGTGATGCTGTGGGATTCCCAAGTGCCCATGGAAATCCCATCATGACCGACAATGGCGAGATTCTTCGGGACATTGAGCCCCAGCAGCCGCTCGGCTGCGTCACGCACGCCGATCGCCATAACGTCATTGCCGCAGATCACGGCATCCACTCGCCGGCGCCGCAACAGCATGACCGCTTCCTTGTAGCCCGAATCGTAGGAGTAGTCGCCCTGGGCGCCCGCCTCGAATGCCAGGCCGTGGGGCGCTAGGGCGTCGGAAAACCAGCCCCTGCGCTTCTTGTCCACCCAGCTCGAAGCGCGGCCCGAAATGTAGGCGAAGGACCGGCGCCCGTCCGCAACCAGCCGAGCCACGACTTCGGTGGAGGCGGCCGCGCCGTCGATGCGCACACAGGCCAGCGACGGCGCGCTAACCGGCTCGAACGAGGCGATGATGGGTGTGGCAGACCGGAAGATGTCGACGGCCTCGGCGATCGACACCATGTCCGAAAACAGCACCACATGTTCGACCTGATAGGCCGAAGCCAGGCGCATGAGCTGATTGCGGTCGTTGTGATCGGCGCAGCACAGCACCAAGGGCATGCGTTCGTGCTGCTGCAGCCGGTGGACCAGGGTGTTCAAGTCTTCGGCCTCGCATGGATTGGCGATGGTATTGACCACCAGCGCGACAAGGCGAGACTGGCGGTTATTGAGAGATCGCGCCACCGCATTGGGATGATAATTGTGCTCTCGTGCAATCGACAGGATGCGCTCGCGCGTAACCGTGCTGATGCGCGAATTCGCACTGAACGCCCGCGAGATGGTCGCCGACGAGACTCCCGCAATCTTGGCCAGCTCTATCGAGGTCACCCCCTTTCGGCGCATTGCAATCCCTTCGCTGATCTCAATTTGCGCCGACTTCTATCGCAATCGATTTGCCGTCGGCAGCCGCCGATGCCTTGATCGCATCCCAGAGCCGGGCAAATCGCAAACCGTTTATCACTGTTGACGGATTGGGCATCCGACCCTCCCGCACAGCCTTGAAGGTGTGCATCGGCGTATCGACAATTTCGTTGACTTCTCGGACCGCGGCGCCGCCTCCAATGGAAACCTCGCGCCAGCCGCCCCAGGCGTCGACCCGCACGAGCGCGTTGGAATAAAAGAACGAGATCGCCGACGCACAGCCGGGCGGCCCGTCGCCAGCAGCATTGAACGTCACGAGCGCGCCGTTGGAGAGACGTGCAGCCACCGCACAGACCAGATCCACATCGAGCCCACGATTGTTGGTAAAGGCGGATAGCCGCTCGAACTCGGCGTCTCCCACTACGCAGACCGTGTTCATCATGTGCGCGCCGGTGTCGAACATGAAGCCGCCGCCCGAAATAGACGGCTTCTGCTTCCATTGTCCCGCGTAGCGCTTGCCCCAGCCTTCCCAGATCGAAGCCGAGACGCTGACCAGATCGCCGAATTCGCCCCGCCGAGCTCGCGCGATGGTGTCGTGGATTAAAGGAGACAGTCCCGCCTGATAGGCGATGACGATGGTTCGCGCGCTGCGCTTTTCTGCTTCGACCAAGGCTAGTGCTTCCGCGACCGTGGTCACCATAGGCTTTTCGAGCAACAGGTCGAGACCGGCATCGATCACCGCCAAGGCATGGGCAGCATGGAAGACGTGGGGCGTCGATACGTATACGGCATCTAGCCGACTGGCCTCAGCCTCCAGCATGGCTTTGTCGGAGGCGTATTCGGCCGGGCGCGGCCGGGCGGCGGCGGCGCAAATGTCACTCAAGCGCTTACGAGAGGCCGGATCGATCTCGGCAAGCGCAGCGATCTCGACGTCCGGCATTGCCGTCCACCCGCGAGCATACTCTGCCGCCTTCAGTCCCGCGCCAACAATCCCAAACCGCAACATCAAGATATTTCTCCATTTACGCACACGTATACATTATGACGTCGAAAAAAACCGACCCGCAATGCCCGCATAGTATGCCCTTTCGGCTGCAGGCACGTACGGCCCCAACACCCTATTGCCTAATTTGTGTAGACGTGTACATTCGAGATTGTCGAGGTATGCAAGCGGCTGAAATGCCGCCCCAGGGGGGATGCAATGAAATCAACCGTGCTTCGTGCGGGTCTGGGTTTGGCCATCATGGTGGCCGCCATTTCGGGCGCGGTTGTTAGTTCGTGCACATCCGCCCAGACCATTCGCGTTGCCGAGCATCGCCAAGCGCGCATCGACGCGCTGAACAAGTCGATCCCGAGCATTGAGAAGCAGCTTGGAATCACCATCGAGGTGGTTGAATACCCCGCCCCCGAAAAAGACTACATGAGCAAGCTGCTGACCGAACTCGGCGCCGGCAATGCGCCAGACCTCTTCACGGCCAATTTTGATTCCGACGTGTCCGATTTGGTGTCCGCCGGGTATCTGGCCCCCATCACTGCCGAGGTCAAGGCATGGGACGGCTACGCCCAGCTTTTCGATGTCGCCAAAAAGCTGTCTACCCGGGCGAACGGCGAGATTTATGCGCTGGATTCAATGCTGGGCGTGGAGCAAATCTACTTCCGCCGTGATTTGCTCGATAAGGCAGGGATTTCGACCGCTCAGCCAACGAGCTGGAAAGACTTGCTCGATCGAGCAAGGGAGATAAAGAAGAAGACCGGCAAGTACGGCCTGCTGCTACCCGCGGGGATCAGCTGGGGAGGAGGGGCGTTCAACGAGGGCTTCGCGCTATTTGTGCCGGGATCCAAAACACCACAGATCGCCAATGACGACGGCACGCTGAATTTGAACGGGGAGGGGGTGAGGGACATCCTTGGCCTCTATAGGTCCCTCATCGACGAGGACCTGATGCCGATCGAACCGCTCCTCGGGCCTGAACCGTGGGTGATACCCAAATATACGATGTTCCCGGCGGGGGATTTGATAGCCACGACCTGCGGTACTTGGTGCTACATCTATGACTGGGGCAAGGACAGCAAGAATCCCGTACCTGACGTTATCAAAAACGTCGGAACTTGGGCGGTGCCCGGCATGGCCGGCGGTTCAAGCGTCACGGTCAGCGGCAGAAACATTTGGGCGGTCAACGCAAAATCAGCGCATCTCGTGTTGGCCAAGAAAGTGCTCTTGGCATTGAGCTCAGTCAACGCGACAGTGGCCTATGCCCAGTTGCTAGGCAATATTCCGGCGCGCAAGGATGCCGCCGACAACAAGGAGTTCCAGGCTCTCACAGAACTTGTGCCGGTCCTCAAGAACGTCGAAAACGGAACATTCCTGAAATCCGCGCCCGGCTTCTCTGTCGTATCCGAGGGGGTCGCGCGCGCGACTGAAGCCTTGTTGCGCAAGCAAACCGACGCGGTGGGGGCACAGGCGATCCTCGTCAAATATGTCAAGGATCTGCTCGGCGACAAGGTCGTCAAATAAACAGCTTGTTTGCAACGCGGATATTGAACAGAGGAGGGGCGTCCTCCCCTTTTCGAGCTGGCGCCCGAGACCGGATCGTTCGAGACAATTCGCCATGGCCCTGACTTATGAAACGCGAGTGGCTTGGCAGAATCGGTTGTTGCTGGTGCCGGCCCTTGTACTGCTCGCGTGCTTCATCCTGATACCGGCCGGGGCAGCCATCTATATCAGCTTCACTAATGAGGCATTGAGCGGTCTTGCGGCAGCCCATCCCCAACTTGTGGGGTTGAAGAACTATGTGCGGCTGTTCTCCGACGACGGATTCTGGAATTCGCTGGTCGTCACCGCCTTCTTTGTTTTCGGCTCCTCGATTGTTGGTCAGTTTGTGCTCGGACTGGCATCAGCGATGGCATTAAGTCGGCCGATTGCTTTTAGGCCCGTTTTCAATGCCGCTATTCTCTTACCCAATGCCGTCCCCGAGGTCGTCGCCGGTTTCATCTGGATATCCATGCTGGCGGGGGGCAAATATTCGACAGTCAGTCGAATCGTCGCGCTCGTCGGTATTCCGCCCCAGAACTGGCTGGGGTCCTTGCCGCTATTGATGATCATCGTCGTGAACACCTGGCGCGGCATCGCGTTCGCGATGATATTGATGACCTCGGGTCTGAGCGCCGTCCCGACGGAAGTGTATGAGGCTGCCCGGATGGATGGTGCAACGCCGCACCAGATATTCTGGCGGATCACCTTGCCGCTGCTGCGGCCCACCATCTTTCTCTACATGCTGGTCTCGACAGCAGGGACGATCGCCATTTTCGGGCTGATTTACACGCTTACCCGGGGCGGTCCCGGCGGGGCGACTGAAATTATCGGCATCTACATCTATAACCAGTCCTTCACCGCATACCAACTCGGCTATGGATCGGCGGTTGCCGTCATCATGCTCGGAGTATCTGTCGCAATCGGAACCGTTTATGTTCGCGTCCTGAAGGTGCAGGTATGACCGGCGTGCGCAAATTCTCGCGAGCCGAGGCGACTGCCTACGGGTTCCTCACGGTAACGCTTGTTTTCTGCCTGCTTCCTTTTGTCTGGGTGGTTCTGGCCTCCGTCGATCCGAACGCCGCCCTGTTCCTGTCGCTTCCCAAAGCGATCACTGCGGATCACTTCGTCAAGATCTTTACGGCGGAGAATGGGGGGCGCTGGTTCTTCAATTCGCTGGTGACTGTAGGTGCGACAACGGCACTCGTCATCATAGTCGGAGGGATGGGAGGATATGCGCTTTCGCGGACTAACGCTTGGTGGAAGCGCCCGTTTTTGTACGCCATCATTCTGGTCCGAGTCCTCCCGCCCACGGCGCTCATCGTTCCGCTGTACAAGGTCATGCTGATCTCCAATGGCGTGATGGACGCCCTGGTGCGCAGCATCGTGCCCCCTGACAGTATTCGTTCGGCGATGCAGATCTTCGGCTTCGTCGACGGATATCTGGGGCTGATCCTGGTGTTGTCCGCCATGCAGCTGCCGCTGGCGCTTTGGATCATCAAGACCTTTTTCGACCTGACCCCCAAGGACTACGAGGAAGCAGCCCTGATGGATGGGGCCAATGTCTTTCAGCGCATTCGTCGCATTCTGGTGCCATTGGCGCTACCCGGTCTGGGTGCGGCGGGATTGCTGACTTTCATTGGTGCCTGGGGTGATTTCCTGATGCCCTTGACGTTCATTTCGTCATCCAATCTGCAACTGTTGCCGATCGGACTGTTTCGGGCTTTCCAGCGAGCGAACACCATCGACTACGGCTATCTGAGCGCGCTCGCCCTGCTGTACATGCTGCCGGCAGTGGTTGCTTTTGGCCTTGCTCGCCGCTTCCTCGTTCAGACCTTCGCCGGGGGAATCAAGGGATAGAAATGGCCACCATCTCAATCGAAAACGTGCGCAAAAATTATGGCGCGGTCGAGGTCATCAAAGGTGTGAGCTTCGAGGTTGCGGACGGGCAATTTGCCGTTCTGGTCGGTCCCAGCGGATGCGGAAAATCGACGCTCCTGCGCATCATTGCGGGACTGGAATCCGTAACCGCAGGCGACATCAAACTTGACGGCAAGCGGATCAACGATGTGCCCCCGGACCGGCGCGGGATCGCAATGGTCTTTCAATCCTACGCGCTCTACCCGCACATGACCGTCGCCGAAAATATCGGCTTTTCCCTCGATCTCAAGAAGGTTCCCAAGGCGAAAATCCGCAAGGAAGTCGGGCAAGTGGCCGAATTACTGCAACTTTCTGAATTGCTGGACCGCCGGCCCGCGGCGCTGTCGGGCGGTCAGAGACAACGAGTGGCGATCGGCAGGGCGATCATCAAGAAGCCGCGGGTCATCCTTTTTGATGAGCCCTTGAGCAATCTCGATGCCTCACTGCGGGTTCAGATGCGCGCCGAATTGCAGCGCCTACATCAGGAACTTCACCCCACGATCGTCTACGTCACTCACGACCAGGTCGAGGCGATGACGATGGCCGACACAATCGTGGTCCTCAATCAAGGAAACGTGGCGCAATGGGCCCACCCGATTGAGCTTTACCGCCATCCAAAGAGCGTGTTCGTTGCGACCTTCATTGGGTCCCCCCGAATGAACCTGATCAAGGGTGTCGTCACCAGTCAAGATGTGACGTCGTCTTTTACCGCAACGGAGGGCTGGACAGTTCCACTTGCAGGCAAAGATCTGGCGGCAACCGAGACGCAGTCTGTCTGGCTGGGAATTCGACCCGAAGACATTCGGCTCGTCGATGCAAACTCCGCGGCCGATCTTTCCGGCAAGGTCACCATTGTCGAGCGGCTCGGCGCGGAGACTTACGTCAACGTCGTCAAGGGCACCGAGACGCTTCTGGTGCGGGTGCGGGGCGACATCGCGCTGCGCTGCGGAGACACCGTGCAGTTGGTGCTAGATCGTGCGAGTTTTCATTTTTTCGATCAAGCGGATCGAGTTTTTCCGGCCTGAGACGGGCAATTTGACTATTCCTTGGAGGCAATCTTGACAATTCGAGTAACGATCTGGAACGAGGGCCGGCACGAAAAGACGGATGCGCCAGTCCAGGCAATCTATCCGGACCGGATCGACGGCGCGCTTGCGGCTGGCCTGGCCGATCGTGATTTTGAAATCGCACGCGCCACTCTCGATGACCCCGCGCAGGGCCTGCCTCCGGAATTGCTAGACCGTACCGACGTGCTCGTGTGGTGGGGACATGTCGCCCACGAGGAGGTCGCGGATGCGGTGATCGATCGGGTGCAGCAGCGCATTCTCGCTGGCATGGGACTGGTAGTGCTCCACTCAGGTCATCACTCCAAGATGTTTCGTCGCATGATGGGTACAAACTGCAATTTGGCCTGGCGCGAGTTGCCGCAGGGCGAGCTTGAACGCGTCTGGGTGACCAATCCCGGCCATGCGATCGCTGAGGGCCTGCCGCCCTATTTCGAGATTCCACAGTCGGAGATGTATGGCGAACCTTTCGACATTCCGGCTGCCGACGAAATCGTTACTCTCTCTTGGTACAAAGGCGGGGAAGTGTTCCGCAGTGGGCTGACATTTTACCGCGGCCTGGGGCGCATCTTCTATTTCTCGCCCGGTCACGAGACATTTCCGATCTATCACGATCCGATGGTGCGCAAGATTATCGGCAATGGAATCGAGTGGGCGATGCGGCCTCATAGCGGTGTGCGCAGACTCGACAATTGGCACCGCAAGGCACCGATTCACCGATGAGCCGTCTTTCGCGCAATGGACCGAGACCGCCTTCGCGAAGCGACCTCAAGCGGCGGCCAATAACGGAGGAGTTAATATGTCTGTGACGATCGCGCAAGCAAACCCGCTGGCCGCGGCAAACCCGCTAGAGAGCTTTCGGCGAGACGGCTACACGATCTTCAGGGGAGTGCTGGATTCCGCGCTCGTAAGCGAGGCAGGCGGTCACGTCGAATGGTTGCAGGCACGTAATCCTGGGGTTCGACCCGAGAATCTAGACCATCAATTACTCGGCACGGATCCCTTCTGGCTGCGCTTGGTGAGCGATTCCCGGCTGCTCGATATCGCCGAGCTGTTCATTGGTCGTAACATCGCGCTGTTCGCTTCGCACTACATCTGCAAGCCACCGCGCGACGGCCAACCGGTCCTGTGGCATCAGGATGGCAGCTATTGGCCGCTCGAGCCGATGGAGGTCGTGTCGCTGTGGTTAGCCGTGGACGACTCGACGCCGGAGAACGGCTGTATGCGTGTGATTCCTGGGACACAGCACCTCGACTTGCAGCAGTTGAAGGCGCGGACCGAGATTGCGAACGTGTTGCGATCCGGTATGGACGCCGCCGCGGTGGATGAATCCAAGGCCATCGACCTCGTGCTCCGGGCCGGTGACGTTTCCGTGCATCACCCGAACGTCGTACACGGCTCCAACGCCAATAGTTCGTCAAAGCGCAGATGTGGCCTTACGATTCGATACATTCCCACGACCACTCGAATCGTTTCGAGCGAGCCTTGGCCATCGGCTTTCCATCTGCGCGGCGTCGCCGTACCGGACGTCAACACCTATCTGCCGCTTCCAAAGTATCGGGAAGGCGAGCATATGTCCTTTCAAGGCCGCGAAGCTTGGGTTTGAGACAGAACCCGCTTCCCGCGTCAGAGGTTGCCGGACGCATGAGAGGGCATCAGCGACCACGGAGCGCCGTCCGGCGCTCATCCGCACTCGCCCGCGGCACTCCCTTCGCTTTCTCCACAACACCGTGAGGTCAAAGGGTACCGACAGACACTTGAATATTTGAAGGCTCCGCTCTCGAGAATTGGTACCGCCGTTTCGTTCAGGGCGACACCGGTGATGACCGCGGTAACTTAATGCCCTTCTTGCCAGCTACGGCGCGTAGCACGTCTGGGCGGTCCGAGATGATGCCATCGACACCCATGTCAATGAGGCGGGCCATGTCCTCGGGGCGGTTTACGGTCCAGACCACAATCGTGAGTCCGAGCTCGTGCGCCTCGCGGATCGACCGTCGGTCGACGTCTTCGAAGAGCGGCGACCAGATCTTACCACCGGCGGCCTTGACAGCACGCGGGACTGAGCCTCGGTATTTGCGCGGATCGAAACCCGCGGTCCACGGTGAGGGCTTGTCGAGATAGATATTGGCATCCGGTTCACGTTGGTGTGTCAAGTAGACCGTCGGGATTGCGGGTGCCTGCTTTTGCACCAGCTGCAGAGTCCTCCAGTCAAAGGATTCGATCATGACGCGGCCGGCGAAGTCTTCCCGGCGCAGCAGATCGAGTACCAGAGCGACGAAGCGCTCCGGGTCCGTCGACTCGTCCGGATGGTTCGGATCGGTCTTGGTTTCGATGTTGAGGCGCACATGATGATCGCCCGACCTGCGCACCAGTTCGAATACCTCGGCGAGTGTCGGGAATGCCGGGGGCGGGCACGTAGCTTCCGTCGGGAGCGCGCGCGAGATCCGGATTGAGGCCGCGCTCATGCGAAACAACGATCACGCCGTCCTTGGTGACTCCCATGTCGAGTTCGAGCGTGTCGACGCCCATCGACAGCGCATTGGCGAAGGATGGCAACGTGTTCTCCGGGCGCAGCGCGCGCCCGCCGCGATGCGCTTCGATGTCGAAGGCTGCGGGGCGCGCGGCCCCTGTACCGGTGAGACCGTTTTGCGCAAAAGCGGACACAACCGATAGGCTCAACACAGCGAATGCAACAAAAATTGCTGTCTGACGATGCATATCTACGTCTTCTGTGCTTCTGTGAATCAAGGAAGCACTTATTGGCGTACATCGATCGTTCGCTTCGTTGATTTTCTGGGCGTGAACGGAGATACGAATCCAGTTACGCAGTTGCTCAGACCTTCACTTGGGCATTAATGCAGAGCGCAGATTGAGATAGTGTCTCGCTGCGGTTGCGGGTCACTCATGAAAATTTCGTGCCAGAAAGTTACCCACGCAGTTACCCGCACCGGCGCACCGACGCAATGATTGCCGCCAGTTCGGGCGGGACGGGCAGCCGTCGGAAGGCGCTCACATTTCCCCCTCCTGTATTTCCTTCGGGTACGAGGCCGGCTGCCGTCAAGACCGCGGCACCGACAATGCGCAGCACCTGGGCAGCAAGCTCTTGCGGTTGGCGCTGACGCGCCGCCCATCGGAGCATCTGCCAGTGAACCCGGACGTGCTCGCGCGTTGAAGCCTGGCCTAGCACGTGGGCCCGCTCAAGATGCTCAAAGCTACCCGCGAAAGCGCCCCTGCCATCGCACTCTTCGGCTGCCAGAAACTCCGCCTGCACATATGGCCTGATGCGATGAGAAAATTCCTTCACCTGCTCTGTCACCCGGTTCGATCTGGCGGCAACCCTTGAGAAGCCCAGCAGCCACGAGAGATACGCCGCTGCCACGACGTCGTATGTCAGACAGAACATCGGCCACCATGACGGAACGCCAGGGTCCGCAATTAGGTGCCCGTGGAACCAATCGAACACGCCGTGCGCGGCGAGCGCTGCAACTACCCACCAAAGGGTGAACCTGAAGCCAATGAGTGACAGCAGTAGAAATGCGACGACGCCAGCGGACTCCAACATCAGCGCGTGAAGCGACCCACCGATGACGGCAAATAGATCGTAGTACGAGGCAAGCACGATCGTCAATGTTGGATAGAAAGCGCGATCACGGTCGAGACCCACCACGGTCGCGAGACCAGAGATGCCCAACGCCAGAACTACGCCCACAGTGTATTCCATGACCAATCCCCGTGTGGGCTCGGCACTCTATACGGCGGGACCAAAGCGCCGACAGCGCCCCGCACCATTTTCTGGCCGTTCGTGTGTCATACAGGTGCACTTGTGGCTGTCCGAGGCCAACGTTCCGGTACCGGCAGAACTCGAAAAACGCACTGCCGCATGGGGTTCAGACGGGAAGACGGTTCTCTATGCCGTTGCACAAGGAGGACTGCTCGGAGCTTTCACAGTGGAAGATGAGCTCCGATCGCCGGCGAACAGTCCCCGTCAGTGTGGCTACCGACTGTCACGCGGTGGAGCCGCTGCGCGACCACAGGCTCTGAATGCCCTCCAGGGTCTGGCGTTTCGTTTCCGGGACGTACAGGTAAACGAAGGTCGCGGCGAGCGCGCTCATGGCCCCGTATATCCAGTAGGCGAAACCGTGATTGAACAAGTCGTTGAGGACCGAATTTCCGTCGAGGACTTTGAAGGACCAGGAAACGAACAGGTTGGCGATCCATTGGGCGGCGACCGCGATGGCAAGGGCGCGGTTCTTGATCGCGTTCGGAAACATCTCCGAGAGCAGCACCCAGGTTACCGGCCCCCACGACAGCGCAAACCCGGCGCTGTAAATCACCACCGCGCACAGCGCGCCCACCCCAACCAACCGAGCCTGGAACAGGAAGCCGAGCGCCAGCATCGCGACGGCCATAACCAGTGCACCGACGATGAGCAGCGGCTTTCGTCCCCAGCGATCGACAGTCAGGATGGCAATGATCGTGGACAGCGCGTTCGCGAGGCCGACGATGATCGTCTGCCAGAGCGCTGTGTCCGTGGTCGCACCCATGTTCTTGAACATCAGCGGTGCGTAGTACAGTACCGCGTTGATGCCGACGACCTGCTGGAAGACGGAAAGCATGATGCCGACCACGACGACGCGTGAACCGAAAGCGAACAAGCCGGGCGCCAGCCGGTCGGTCTGCACCCGGAACGAAGCCTCGATGTCTGCCACCGTCGCCTGCGCTGCGCCGTGGCCCAGCAAACGAATCAGAATCTGCAGGGCCTGCGCGCTGCGTCCCTGCATCACCAGCCAGCGGGGCGTGTCCGGAACGCACAGCAGCAGCCCCGCGAACAGCGCAGCGGGCACAGCTTCCGATGCCAGCA
>WNFR01003939.1_pt1 | contig 15344 bp, 13 predicted proteins | sample 5400221 | NCBI WGS metagenome assembly WNFR01 (sample SAMN13153357, study PRJNA577476) | soil metagenome | isolation source: 40 cm soil under Madrone tree | place: USA:California | collected 2016-06-14 | reverse complement strand
CGAGATCAGCTCCACGATCTCACCGATTTCGAGCGACGATTCGCCCAGGCGCTTGATCCGTTTGGCGGTGTCCTGCATCTGCGTTCTGATTTCGTTCATGCCGGCGATCTGTTTGTGCACCGCCTGCCCGCCTTTTTCAGCGGCGGCGAGCGACTGCTGTGCCACCCGCGCCGATTGGGCAGCGGTTTGTGAGACCTCGTTGATCGACTGCGCCATCTGCAGCACCGAAGCCGAGGCTTGCTGGATCTCCCGGTTCTGCCGCTGCGACGCCTCGTAGAGCCGGTTCGAGATCGCCTGCGCGTCGGTGGTTGCCTTCGCCACCTGGTCGGTCGCGGAGTTGATTCCGCGGACCAGCGTGCGCAGCTCTTCGATGGTGAAGTTGATCGAATCGGCGATCGCACCGGTGACGTCCTCGGTCACCGAAGCCTGGACCGTGAGGTCGCCGTCGGCGAGATTTCCCATCTCGTTCAACAGCCGCAGAATGGCTTCCTGGTTGCGCTTGTTCTCCTGCTCGCTCTCGTACGCGCGCACCCGCGCGTCGTCGAGGAAGACCTTGCCCAGCAAGATGAGGATGAGCAGGGCGAAGAACGCGAACGTCATCGCGGCCCAGAACGTGAAGTTGCGCGCCCCGGTCTGATTCTCAAATTCGCCAGTAAGCTTGTTTGTGTCGCCGAGCAATGGTTCCGACTCCTGATTGATCACTCGCGCCGCGCGCTTGGCAACTACCAGCCGCGACATGTTCTGCAGGATGGCGTTGACGCCGTCCTGATACGACGCAAACTTCTTTTGCAGCTCGGACAGCGTCGCACGCGCGTCTTCCGCCCGCACGCCGGCGAGGCGCAAGGTATCGCTCCCTTTGAGCAAGCCATTCAGGATGTCGCGGAAGGTTCCGGCGTCCTTACCGAGAAGGAACGCCACTTCGGGATCGATCTCATCGGAAGAAACGAGCGAGTTCGCATTCTTTGCGATGCGCTGAGAAAGCACCGCGAGCTGATTGGTGAAATCGACCTCGCGCAATGTGCCGCCGCCCGCTGCGACCTGGGCCGACGCCTGCTGCGCGAGCTCGAGCAACTCGTTGTTGCCCTTGTTGATGGTGTCCAGGCCCTTGGAAAGCGCCACCAGCGCGGGCTGGTTGTCGACCACGTCGGTCGCATTTTTCTCCACCGCTGCCCATCGCTTGGTGACGTTGTCCAACAACGATCGCAACGATTCGTTGCTGGTGGCATCGATGTTTACGCCCTTGACGTTGCCGCCCTTGGTCAGCGCATCGAGGTCGGCGCGAAAGCGGTCTCTGGAGTCCTTGACGCCCTCGAACGCAGGTCCGTTGCCCTGAACCGCGAGCGAGGTCCCCCGCGCGAGACGCTGCGAAAGCATTTGCATTTCGGTCGCGGTGGTTCCGCTGGCGGTCGCCTGGGTCGAGACCCGGGTATTCAGGAAAAGCATCACCAGCGCCAGCAGGATGAAAACCACCAACAAGACGCCCAGCACCTGAAATTGGCGAACGATCGGCAGGTGGCCAATGATCCACAAATGACCCGGCTGGCGCATCTCCGGGCTTGTGGCGCGCATTTGCTCCATGATCGACACCGCCGCAAGCGGATCGTAGCCCGTCTGCTGCTTGCCCATCTTGACTTGCGTCGTCGGCTCGTCGAATTCGGCGTTATCCTGCTCCCGCCCCGCAGCCGGCCCCGGACTGAATAGAGTCTTTAAGCTAAGAGCCATGTTTCGTCTCCCCAATAGGGTCGTACGCGTGCGACGTTCGAATAGTCAATTGGGCCTCTACACGCCAACTTGAAGAAAACCCGGATCCTGTGCCAGCAGTGCCAGATCGATTTCCTGCCACATTCCGCCCTCGCGATCGGTCCAGCGCGCGCCGTACCATACAGGCGCGTCGGACGCTGACTCGCCTCGGGCGAGCTCGACAAGGTTACGCAGGCCCAATACCCGCTCCACGACCAAGCCCGCGCGCAACTCGCCGACGCGCGGGCCGAACAACACCAGTCGCGCGGGTGCGGTGCCGTGCTCAGAGGGCTCGACTTCGTGGCCCAGAAAGCCGCCGAAATCGATGATGCTGTACAGGTTGCCGCGAATATTTGCGATGCCCAGATACCACGACCTGGTCAGGGGCACGGTCGCAATCGTTGGAATGGCGATCACCTCGCCGGCGTCCGCGAGCCGGATCAGCCACTGGCTTCCGGCGCATGCGAGTCCGAGCCGCGACTGTTCGACCTGGGCGGTAGTCTTCGCCGCCAGGCGTGTCGCAAGCTCCTGCTGGAACGCGCGAAGATTGAGCTTGCCGGCACGGGCCATCAGAAGCGGCTAGCCGAGCGCCGTGATCTTCGCGAGCAGCTCGTCGCGGTCGACCGGCTTGACGATGTAGTCGCGGGCGCCCTGCCGCATACCCCAGATCTTGTCGGTTTCCTGGCTCTTGGACGTGCAAAGAATAATCGGGACGGTCCGCGTGACGGGATCGCGGCTGATTGCCCGGGTCGCTTGAAAACCATTGAGACCCGGCATCACCACATCCATGAGAATCAGATCCGGCTTGACCGTCTTGGCCTTGAGGATGGCGTCCTCTCCGTTGTCGCTGGCGACAACCTCGTATCCCGCCTTGGTAAGCATGTCGTTCAGGACGTGACGCTCCGTCGGAGAGTCATCGACGATCAGAACCCGCTTGATTGCCATCATTTCCCACCCTTTGCTACGCCCCCGGGCGTCGTCCGGCGCCGCGTCAATGCGCGGCTACCTTCACATGCGTGCCTACGGCCTTGAGCAAACTCTCTTTTGTAAACGGCTTGGTTAGATATTGGTCCGACCCCACCATACGGCCTCGTGCGCGATCAAACAAACCGTCCTTCGAGGAAAGCATGACGACCGGCGTCTGATGAAAGCGCGTGTTTTTCTTGATCAGGGCGCAGGTCTGATAGCCATCGAGCCGAGGCATCATGATGTCGACAAATATCATGTCGGGCTGATGATCGGTGATCTTGCACAAGGCGTCGAAGCCGTCTTCGGCCAGAATGACCGTGCACCCTGCCTGGAGCAGAAAAATCTCGGCGCTTCGACGAATCGTGTTGCTATCGTCGATCACCATGACTTTTACTCCCGACAGTGCGGCTGGTTCCATTTCAATATTCCCCGCGTTTTCTGGTAAAGCAGCGTGTACCGCCATCGTTTCCATTCCTACCTCGCCAAAGTTTGCCACGGATATGGTGAAATGCCTAGAGCATAATCCTTGCCAGAACCGGGAAACTCCTGCCGGTTGAGGGATTTGCAACAAGACTTCCGCGGATTAGAGGGACTATCTGCCGCAATTGGGCACCTTCAGCGCCCAAGAAACATGCGATAGGCCGGATTTGCCGTCTCTTCGACGCTTGGGTAGCCCAAACGACCCAGAAATTCATGGAATGCCCTCTTTTCCGACGGCGGAACCTGCATTCCGACCAAAACTCGCCCATAATCGGCGCCGTGGTTGCGATAATGGAACAAACTGATGTTCCATCCGCGACTCATGCTGTTCAAAAACTGCATAAGCGCCCCGGGACGTTCCGGAAACTCGAAGCGGTACAGGATTTCGTTTTCCGCCGCCGGCGCGTGTCCGCCGACGAGATGCCTGACGTGAACCTTGGCCATCTCATTGTTCGACAGGTCGTAGGCCTCGATCCGGCGCTTGTGCATGGCGCGAAGCAGTTCCGCGGTTTCGTGCCGGTCGCTCACCTCTATGCCCACGAACAGGTGTGCGATCTTGGAGTCGGCATACCGATAGTTGAACTCGGTGACATTGCGCTTGCCGAGCAGCGCGCAGAATTGCCGGAAGCTGCCCGGCCGCTCAGGGATGGTCACCGCGAGAATTGCCTCGCGCTCCTCCCCCAGCTCGGCTTGCTCGGCGACGAATCGTAAGCGGTCGAAATTCATGTTCGCACCACAAGCGATCGCAACCAGCGTTCGGTCGCGAAAGCGGTGGCGCTCGCACCAGAGCTTCAGGCCGGCGACCGACAACGCTCCCGCGGGCTCGAGAATCGATCTCGTGTCCTCGAATACGTCTTTGAGCGCCGCGCAGATGGCATCGGTATCGACCAGCACGATGTCATCGACCAGCTCGCGGCAAATGCGGAATGTCTCCCTGCCTACCTCTCTTACGGCCACGCCATCGGCAAACAGTCCGACATGGGCGAGCTTGATGCGGCGTCCCGCGGCGATGGAGCGCGCCATCGCGTCCGAGTCCGTGGGCTGGACGCCGATGACCTTGATTTCAGGGCGCACCCGTTTCACGTACGAGGCGATGCCGGAGATCAGGCCGCCGCCGCCGATGGCGACAAAAATGGCATCGATGGGCGCCTGCCATTGGCGCAGGATCTCGACTGCGATCGTGCCCTGACCAGCTATTACATCGGGGTCGTCGTAAGGATGAACAAATGTCGCTCGCTGCGATTTCTGGAGCTTGAGCGCACGGGCATACGCGTCGCTGAACGTATCGCCGTGCAGCACGACCTTCGCTCCGCGCGCTTCGACTGCCTGGATCTTGATCGAGGGTGTCGTGATCGGCATCACGATCGTCGCCTTGCAGGAGAGCTTCTGCGCCGCAAGCGCCACGCCTTGCGCGTGATTCCCCGCTGACGCGGTGATGACACCGCGTGCACGCTCGGCGGCCGAAAGCTGGGCCATCTTGTTATACGCGCCACGCAGTTTGAATGAAAAAACGGGCTGCTGGTCCTCGCGCTTGAGCAGGACTCGATTGCCGATGCGGCGCGACAGCGTCGGCGCGAGGTCGAGGGGTGACTCGATGGCGACGTCGTACACCTTCGCGGTCAGGATCTTCTGCAGATAATCAATAGCCATCGCGCTGCTCACGCCAGATCAATCAAGCGCCGAGCGTAGCAGAAAGGTGCTGCCTGCCAAAGCCAGCAACGCCGCGGCCGCTGGGGCTTTCTGCTAGTGTACTGAGTGATGGCAACCTCATCTTCCGGCCATTCGAACTGCGGGACCCGCGTGACCGCCGCGACTCTTGCCGTCGTCGATCTCGGATCGAACAGCTTTCGGCTCGAGATCGGCCGCGTTGAAGGCGGCCAGATCTACCGGCAGGACACGTGGCGCGAGACGCTGCGCTTCGGCGCCGGCCTTGACAGCGATGGACGAATCAAGCCCGCCGCGATGAAAGCCGCAATCGAATGCCTGCAGCGCTTCCGCGAGCGCCTTTCCGGCGTGCATCCATCCGCCGTGCGCGCCGTCGCGACCAATACTTTTCGAGTGGCGAAAAACGCAAGCGAGTTTCTGCCGCAGGCGGAGCGCGCGCTGGGCTGTCCGATCGACGTCATCGGCGGGCACGAGGAAGCGCGTTTGATCTACCTGGGCGTCGCACATGTGTTGCCGCCGTCAGCCGCGCCGCGTTTGGTCATCGACATCGGCGGTGGTTCGACGGAGCTCATCATCGGTCGCGGGCTCGAGCCCGAGCGCCTCGAATCGTTGAAAATCGGATGCGTGGGCATGACGCAGCGCTTTTTCGACAGCGGGAAAGTCACCGCCGAGGCGTTCGAAGCGGCGGAGATGGCGGCACAGGTCGAGATCGAAGCGATCGCCAGTGAATTCGGCCCGAGCCATTGGCGCGATGCCTTTGCTTCCTCAGGCACCGCGGCGGCGCTCGCGGAAATCCTTGAGCAGAACGCGTTTTCACCGCGCGGAATAACGGCGGGCGGCCTTGCCCGCTTGAAGAAACGCATGATTCAGGCAGGCAACGTTCATCGTTTGCACGTCAGCGCGCTCAAGCCAGAGCGCGCGCCGGTTCTGGCCGGCGGGCTGGCGATCATGACCGTGGCAGTCACCGAGCTTAGGATACCGCGGATCGACCCGGTCGGCGGCGCACTGCGGCTCGGCGTTCTCTACGATTTATTGGGGCGTACGATCGACGAGGACGTCCGCCAAAAGACCGTGGAACGCTTCGTCGACCGCTACCGTATCGAACGGGCGCATGCGGCGCGCGTTGCGGCGCAGGCCGTAGCGCTTTACCGGCGCATCGCACCCGATCGGGATCCCGCACCCACGCAGCTGCTGGCATGGGCGGCGCTGCTGCACGAAATCGGCATGTCCGTAGCGCATTTGGGCTTTCACAAACATGGCGCGTACATTCTGCAGCACGCCGACATGCCCGGCTTTTCGGCAGGCGAACAATCGCGGCTGGCCGTTCTGGTGTACGGCTGCCGTGGCGGCCTTGTGAAAGTAAGCGCTGCGCTCGGCGACCCGCAGCTGCGCGCGCAGTTGCTCTCGCTAAGGCTCGCGGTTCTCTTTCATCATGCGCGCACGGTCATTGCGCTGCCGCGCGTACTGGTCACCGGCGGCGGGCGCATCGGCGTCGGCATATCCGAGCATTGGCTCGCGAAACATCCGCTGACGGCGCATCTGCTGGCGAAGGAGCGCCGTCAATGGAAGGAATTGGGCCATCCTTGGAAGAATGTCTGACCTCTGCTGCGCGACATCCGCTTCAAACAAAATCCGGACCGATAACAACGCGTACCACTACCGCAGTGGAGTTTTCACGTACGCGGTTGGAAAGCCACCACACCGCGCCCTTGCGCACGCTCCAGGCAGCGTCCTGCTCGGAGACTAGAAAAGCCGCAACTTCACCGAGCGTGGGCTGATGCCCGACGATGAGCACGGGTTCTCGCGCGTCGGGCCAGCCGGCTGTTGCCAGAACCTCGCTAACCGAAGCGCCGGGCGCGAGCTCAGGCACGGTCCGGAATTTGCGCTTCAGCGCGAGAGCGGTTTGTTGAGCGCGATCGGCCGGGCTCACCAATATTTTGCAGGTGTCAGGAAGATGATTGTCGAGCCAGATCGCCATTCTTTCGGCCTGCTTGATGCCTTTGGCGGTGAGCCGGCGGCCAAGATCCGGCTCGCCCGGCTCCGCTTCGGCATGGCGCCACAGGATCAGGTCCATGGAGAGTGCCGAGAGTTCATCACTCGGGGCTCTTGCTTTCAGCCAGCAGGTCGAGCAGCTCCTGCTGCGCCGACCTGGCCCGACCCCGCGGCTTGGCGCGCTGGTAGCAGCCGTCCTCGCCGAGCTCCCACGCGTCACGGGTGTCGGTAAGGTAGGGTTTGAGTCCTTCGGCGATGACGCGTGCCTTGAGTTCAGGGTCGAGTACCGGGAACGCCACTTCGATGCGGCGGAACAGATTTCGGCCCATCCAGTCCGCGCTGGCGAGATAGACGTCCTGTTTCCCCTCGTTCTCGAAATACCATATGCGGTGATGCTCGAGAAATCTGCCGATGATGGAGCGCACGCGAATACGATCCGAAACCCCTTTAACCCCCGGACGCAAGCTGCAAGCGCCACGCACTATCAAATCGATCTCGACGCCTGCCTGTGACGCGGCGTAAAGCGCTTTTATCACTGCTTCCTCGACCAGCGCATTCATCTTGGCGATGATATGCGCCCGCTTGCCTTCTTTGGCATGCTTGAGCTCGCGACGTATGGATTCCAGAACGTGCCGATGCATGGTGAACGGCGCCAGCCAGATCCGTTTCAGCTTGTTGGCCTTGGCGAGGCTGGTGATGTGCAGGAATACCTCGTCGACGTCGGCGCAGATCTCGGCGTTGCTGGTAAGCAGTCCGAAATCGGAGTACTGCCGCGTGGTGCGCGGGTGGTAGTTGCCGGTCCCCAGGTGTGCATAGGGCTGTAGCTTCGATTTCCCCGAGGCGTCATTTTCCCGGCGCAGCAGCAAAGCCATCTTGGCGTGCGTCTTCAGGCCGAAGACACCATAGACGACCTGCGCGCCCGCCTGCTCGAGCCGCTCCGCCCAGTTGATGTTGGCCTCCTCATCGAAGCGCGCAAGCAGTTCGACCACCACGGTGACTTCCTTGCCCCGCCGTGCCGCTTCGATCAGAGCCTCCATCAGCACCGAGTTGACGCCGGTGCGGTAGACCGTTTGCTTGATGGCCAGCACGTCGGGGTCCTCGACCGCTTTACGAATGAAATCGACCACGGGATCGAAGGCCTGGAACGGATGATGCAGGAGCACGTCACGCTGACGGATCACGGCGAGGATGTCGGTCTGGTCGGTCAGGCGAGCGGGCACTCCTTGCAGAAACGCCGGATATTTGTACTCGTCGAGATCGGCCTCGTCGACGAGCGCGGCCATCCGCGCCAGATTAACCGGGCCGTCGCACCGGTACAGATCGAATTCCTGCAACTCGAATTGATGCAGCAAGAGCTGCGCCAGATGTTGTGGGCAGCCCGCGGCGACTTCGAGCCGCACCGCGAGACCGAACTGACGCTGCGGAAGCTCTCCCTGCAGCGCCTGGCGCAGATTCTTGACTTCCTCCTCGTCGAACCACAGATCGGCGTCGCGGGTGACTCGAAATTGCGAATAATTGATGACTTCGCGACCCGCGAACAATTCGTTCAAATGCGCGTGGATGATCGACGACAGCAGAACGAAAGTGTTCGTCGTCGCTACATCCGGCGACAACTGGATCACCCGCGGCAGCACGCGCGGCGCCTTGACGATGGCGATCGAGGTGTCGCGACCGAACGCGTCGCGGCCCGACAGCTCGACAATGAAGTTGAGGCTCTTGTTGACGACCTGGGGAAAAGGATGGGCGGGGTCGAGTCCGATCGGCGTCAACAGCGGCTTCACTTCGCGCCTGAAATACTCGGTCACCCACTGTCGCTGCGCGTCATTGCGGTCCACGTTGCGCAAGAGCCGGATTCCGGCGGCAGCCAGCGCCGGGAGGACCTGCCCGTTCAGCGTGCGGTACTTCTCGGCAACCAGCGTTTGCGCCTCTTCGCTGATGCGGTTGAAGATCACGCGCATCTCATGCAGCGTCATTCCGGGCGCCGGCGCCTTGGCGCGAAGCTGCTCGCGCAGGCCAGCGACGCGTATTTCGAAAAATTCATCGAGATTGCTGCTGACGATGCAAAGGAAGCGCAGACGCTCCAGCAAAGGAATGCCAGGGTCTTGAGCAAGTGCGAGCACCCGCCGGTTGAAAGCAAGCAGCGAGAGCTCGCGATTGATCAGCGGAGGGTCGCGGCCCTTCATGGGATCTTCGGGTGCAGCGGCAAGGGATACGGGTGCGACCAGCGGACCGGCAAGCTGATCATTGGGCCCGACGCTTGTGACAGCGATGTTACGAAGGCTGCTGGTCATGTCGTCAGCGTAACCCACAGACATACCCCGCGGCACTCGCGCTGCAGTTCGGCGAGATAGGCCCGATGCAGCTCCAGCTCGTCGGCTGAAGGCATCACCACCCGCACCGCGGCAAGCGTTTCCGCGGCCAGCATGCCGTCGATGATCGCCATCGGGACCGCGATATCGATCGTCAGCGATTCCTGTCCGCGGGTCATCGCGAGATAGACCTCGGCCAGAAGCTGGGCGTCGAGCATCGCGCCGTGCAGGGTCCGATGGGCATTCGCGACCCCGAAGCGTTCGCACAGCGCGTCGAGATTGTTCTTCTTGCCGGGAAAGTGCTCGCGCGCCAGCGCAAGCGTATCGATGATGTCGGCGGCAATGGCGGCGACGGACGGCAGATTTACCCGCTTTAGTTCTTCGTCGAGGAAAGCGATGTCGAACGGGGCGTTGTGGATGATCCACTCGGCGCCTTGCGCAAACTCGACAAATTCGTTCACGACGTCGGCGAACTTCGCCTTGTCGCGCAGCATTTCCCAAGTGAGACCGTGGACATCGGTTGCACCGGAGTCGATCTCCCGCTCGGGGTTAAGGTAAAAGTGAATATGTCGACCGGTCGGCCGGCGGTTGACGAATTCGACGCCGGCGACTTCGATGATCCGGTGGCCCTGCTTGGGGTCCAGCCCGGTTGTCTCGGTGTCTAGAACGATCTGGCGCATCTAGGGCCTGTCAAGTCTTGTAACGCTTGATCGTTGCCTGGATTTCCGCAATTGCTCGTTCGATTTCGTCGTCGGTGAGATCCCGCTGTACCCCCTTGCGGTCAGTCAGGGTCAGCGTGCGATCGATCTCGGTCTGGAACTCGCCCAGGCTCATCGTCTCGGTGATCGTCGTGGTCGGCTCGTCGGTCAGCGTTTCCGGGCCCCAGCGCACCACAATCAGCGACAGGTTATCGCCGTCGGAGCCGCCGCGCGCCTCGGCCTCGCGCATCAGCGCGGGCGACGACTTGAGAATCGGAGTGCCGGTCAGCGCACGTCCCATCTCTTCTTGAGGATAGACGCTCCATAGACCGTCGGTGCACATCACGATAAGGTCGCCGTTGCGCAGCGGGGTACGTCGCGAGAGATCGATGACCGGATCGACAAGGCCGCCCAAGCAGCTGAAGATCTTGTTGCGATCGGGATGATCGGCGACCTCATGTGCGCCGATAATGCCCTGATCGAGAAGATACTGGACCTTGGAGTGGTCCTTAGTACGGCCGATCAGTCCGCCCTGCCGGAAAAGATACAGGCGCGAATCGCCGACATGCGCCCAATACGCATAGTTGGACTGAACGATGCACGCCACGCAAGTCGTTCGCGGCGTCTCCAGCATCGAGAACTGGCTGGCATACGATCCCAAGGCCTGATGAGCGCGCACCATCGAATCCTGGAGGAACTTGAGCGGATTTTTGAGTGTCGGTTTCGATTCCTGCTGGAAGCGCTCGATGAACAGCCGGACCGCGATCTGGGCGGCGATTTCACCACCTGCGTGGCCGCCCATGCCGTCAGCGACCACCAGCAGCAGCGTGTCGCGGCTGTACGTATACGCGAGGCGGTCCTGGTTGACCTTGCGCTGACCCTTTCGGCTTTCCTGAAAAATCGTAAAGCGCACGCGCCACCTACGTCATTTCGCTGAAAAGCCGCTTTTTGATCGTGTCCAGGAACGTGAGCTTGCGCTTCCGCGGCGCGATGTCGCGAATGGCTTTTTGCAGCGCGAACACACTTTGCGGGCGTTCGAGCGGGTCGAGACGAAGGCACCAGTCGATCACCTCCAGCACATTGTCGGAGTACGCGCCGGCCCAGATTTTCTTCGCCGAAACGAGATGATCTTCCGCCAGCCGCGCGTCGGCGGCTTGCGGCGCGAAAGCGGCGAGGCAGGCAAACATGCTCGCGCCAATGCCGTAGACGTCGGTCCACGGTCCGAGCCTCTCCGGATCGCGATATTGTTCCGGCGCCGCGAACCCGGGCGTATACATCGGCGCAAGCTTGGGGCGCGCCGATGTCAGCGTCTGCCGCGCAGCGCCGAAATCGAGCAGCACCGGCGTGCCGTCGGTGCGCAGGTACACGTTTGCCGGTTTTATGTCGAGGTGGAGCAGCTTGTGGGTGTGCACTTCGCGCAAGCCGTTCAACAGGTGCATGAACACGTGCCGCACGAGTCGTTCCGACATCTGATCCTGACGAAGCTGGATCTGCTGCTGCAGCGTGCGGCCGCGCTCATAGCGCATCACCATATAGACGGTTTCGTTGGCGCGGAAGAAGTTGAGCACTCGCACAACGTTCGGATGGTTGATCTTGGCGAGCGCGCGGCCTTCCTCGAAAAAGCATTTCATTCCATATCGGAACGAGGTCAGGTTTTCCGCCGAACTTGCGCGCACGATGTCGCCTTCGGTGCGCAACACCAGCGATGCCGGCAGGTATTCCTTGATCGCCACCGGGGCGCCGGTGTCGTCGAATGCGCGATAAACGATCGAGAAGCCACCACGGCTGATCTGGCGATCGACTCGATAGTTGAGCAACTGGTAACCGGTGGGAAGTGCCTGATTGGTGACGCCCATGGGCCGGCGGCGAAAGCCGCTTTAGACTTGCGTGTGAAATGGATAAGCTCTACATTCTCGGCAACCCCGGCGATAAAGTAAAGATTTCATTGGTCGGACGTGCACAACGCGTGCGCAACATGTGCGCCGGAGTCAGACGATTTCAACGCCGGAAGCGACCACCCCCATGATATTGAGCATGACCGGCTTCGCGGCGGTCGCCGCCGAGCTGCCCGGCTGTTCGCTGACTGTGGAGTTGCGCTCGGTCAACCATCGCTATCTCGATCTCCAGATCCGCCTGCCTGATGAGCTGCGTTCAATCGAATCGGCGGTTCGAGATGTCCTCACTCTCCAATTGAAACGCGGCAAGGTCGATTGCAGGGTCGCGTTGAATCGTTCCGCACCCGGCACGACCGAGCTTGCTGTCAACGTAGAACGGGTGATCCAACTACGTGACGCGGCAGACGAAGTGCTGCGTCATGCGCCGGAAAGTATTCCGTTGTCGATCGTCGAAGTCTTGCGATGGCCAGGCGTGCTCACGGAGCCGTCTCTGGGCGCCGAAGCGCTGACCGACAAGGCGCTGGCGTTGGTCAGACAGGCGCTCGGCGATCTCGCGGCGTCGCGATCGCGCGAGGGTGTACAGCTGAAGCTCGCGCTCGAGGAGCGCTGTCATGGCATCGAGTTGCAGCTCGAACGCGTGGCGCCACGGGTATCGGTCATTCACGAAGCCTATGTCGAGAAGCTTGGTGCGCGGCTCAAGGAAGCGGGGCTCGATCTGGATAATGACCGCCTGAAGCAGGAGCTTGCGCTGTTTGCGACCAAGATCGACATCGCCGAGGAAGTCTCGCGCCTCGCAACCCACGTCGCCGAAGTGAGGCGTGTATTGGCGCATGGTGGAAGCAGCGGCAAGCGCCTCGACTTTCTGATGCAGGAGCTCAACCGTGAAGCCAATACGCTTGGCTCCAAGTCCGTCGACGCAGAACTGTCTCAGGCGGCGCTCGAGATCAAGGTGCTGATCGAACAAATGCGCGAGCAGGTGCAGAACATAGAATGAGGGATCGAGTGAGCTTGTCGCGCATGAGCGTTCCGGAAGGCAATCTTTTCGTGATCGCCGCGCCATCGGGCGGCGGCAAGACCAGCCTGACTCGCGCGTTGCTCGAGCGCGAACCGGGTATTCGCCTGTCGGTGTCCTACACGACGCGACCACCGCGGACCGGCGAGCAGGATGGCGTCGATTACCACTTTGTCTCGGCCGATCGCTTTGCCGTGCTCAAGGACGACAACGAATTTCTGGAACACGCGCATGTGCACGGTAATTGGTACGCGACCTCGGGGACGTGGCTCAAGTCGCAGGTAAGCGCCGGCCAAGACGTGTTGCTGGAGATCGATTGGCAAGGCGCAGCGCAGGTGCGGGTACTGATCCCCGAATCGGTGCATATCTTCATACTTCCGCCGTCGCTCGAATCGCTGGAAGAAAGACTGGTGCGGCGGGGGCAGGACGACGCCGCGACGATCGCTCGCCGGCTCGATGCAGCGCGAGAGGAAATTCGCCATTGCGTCGACTTCAACTATGTTATTATTAATCAGGACTTTGCCTCGGCTGTCGACGATTTGACCGCGGTCGTGCGAGCGACCCGCCTGCGCACCGCACAACAACTTGTCCGGCACCAGCCGCTGATTGCTCAACTGACGTAGGAAAAACCATGGCCCGCATTACGATCGAAGATTGTTTGACCAAAATACCCAACCGTTTTGAGCTCACGCTCGCCGCGACCAATCGTGCGCGCCAGATCAGCGCCGGCTCGCAACCATTGGTCGATAGCGACCGCGATAAGCCAACGGTCATTGCCCTGCGCGAAGTCGCCGCCGGAAAAGTGGGCATTGAGATGCTGCTCAAACCGCAGAGCACGGTCTGACGGTCAGCCGCTAGCAGACCCTTGGGTGGGATCGCCAAACATGTCGGAAATTGCCGAATTCACCCGACATCTTGGCCACTACCTGCTACCTCCTGACGTCGCACTGGTCGAGCGCGCGTTCGCCTTTTCCGAACAAGCGCATCAGGGGCAGTTTCGAAAATCCGGCGAACCTTATATTACCCATCCACTGGCGGTAGCCAGCATCCTGTCGCAGTGGCGGCTTGATGCGCAGGGGCTCGCCGCAGCGCTCCTCCACGACGTCATGGAGGACACCAACGTCACCAAGAACGAGATCGAGTCCTCGTTCGGCAAGCCCGTTGCCGATATGGTCGACGGAGTCTCCAAGCTCGATCAGATCGAGTTTCAATCCCGCGAGGATGCGCAAGCCGAGAACTTCCGCAAGATGCTGCTCGCAATGGCGCAGGACGTACGCGTCATCCTGATCAAGCTCGCCGACCGCCTGCACAACATGCGGACCCTCGATGCAATGGCGCCAACCCATCGCGAGCGGATCGCCCGCGAGACGCTGGATATTTACGCGCCAATCGCCAATCGCCTTGGGCTGAACGCGCTTTATCTCGACTTGCAGGAGCTCTCGTTCAAGCACTTGTACCCGATGCGTTACCGGGTGCTCGCGAGAGCGATCAAATCGGCGCGCGGCAATCGGCGCGAGGTAATGAACCGCATTTTGCAATCGATCCGCGAAGGGTTGAAGCTGGCATCGATATCTGCCACCGCTACCGGGCGGGAAAAAACCGCATACAGCGTGTACAAGAAAATGCGCGAGAAGCGCTACTCGTTCTCGCAGGTGTTCGACATCTACGGCGTGCGAATCCTGGTCAAGGACGTCACCGCGTGTTACGCGGCGCTGGGTGTGCTGCACAGCCAGTACAAGCCGATCCCGGGCAAGTTCAAGGACTACATCGCGATCCCGAAGGCCAACGGCTACCAATCGCTGCACACCACCCTTTTCGGACCCTTCGGCACGCCCCTCGAGGCGCAGATTCGCACTCAGGACATGCATCGCATTGCCGAGGCCGGCGTCGCCGCGCATTGGCTCTACAAGGCCGGCGGCAAACTCGACATCGCCGAGGCGCAGCAACAGACGCATCGCTGGCTGCAGAGCCTGCTCGAGATTCAATCCGAGTCGCGCGATTCCAAGGAATTTCTGGAGCACATCAAGGGCGACCTCTTCCCGGAAGAAATCTACGTCTTCACTCCCAAGGGGAAGATCATGGCGCTCCCGCGAGGCGCGACCGCGGTCGATTTCGCGTATGCAGTACACACCGACATCGGCCACCATTGCACTTCGGCCAGAATCAACTACGAGCTGATGCCGCTGCGAACAGAGCTCAAGAGCGGCGATCAGGTCGAGATCATGACATCGCCGACCGCGCGTCCCAACCCGTCCTGGCTCAACTTCGTCGGCACCGGTAAGGCGCGCTCGCGAATCCGGCACTTCCTTAAATCGCTGCAACAGCGTGAGTCGGCGGTGCTCGGCGAGCGCATGCTCGAGCAGGCGCTGGCGTCGCTGAAAGTGCCATCGGAATCGATCACCTGGGAGCGCTGGGAAGCGCTTGGGCGGGAATACGGCGCCAAGAGCCGGCTCGACATCCTGGCTGATATTGGTTTGGGCAAGCGGCTATCGTTTGTCGTCGCGCAGGCGCTGACTCGCGCGTCCAGTCGGGCCGGAGGCGCCGGGGAAGACCCGATAGCAGCTCCGGCGAAGCCGGAAGCCTT
>WNFR01009606.1_pt1 | contig 15348 bp, 17 predicted proteins | sample 5400221 | NCBI WGS metagenome assembly WNFR01 (sample SAMN13153357, study PRJNA577476) | soil metagenome | isolation source: 40 cm soil under Madrone tree | place: USA:California | collected 2016-06-14 | reverse complement strand
CAAGACAAAATGGAGGACAGGGTCGTTGGAAACGCTAGATGCTGCGAAAATCAAATCAACTTGGAGAACAAGTGAACGTCACCTATCCAAATACTGACCTAACGTCCATTCGGCAGAATTCACAAACACCTTGAGGTGTTCTTGTGTGAGCCCATGTATCACGTCTTGCTCATTACTGAGAGCCCGCGGTTCGAACGCTAAGGGTGCGTAGAATCGAATCTGACTCTCGATGGTGAAGTTGTGGAGCTTCGACGTCTGTTCCAAAATGGGTGCGATCCAACCTGCATCGAGATTCAGACTTTCCTTTTCTAAACGTGGTGTGGATGAAAAGATCTACGAGAGATCATCTTAGCAACATTCCATCCAACGACAGCTCTACCAGCTGAGGCATCCTCATTGAGCAGAGTGAACGAGAGGCGATAGCGAGGGGAATATTTGGCGACCAGATGGCGGAATGATCCAGGCGGGACAGCAGTCTGGTAAGGCGTTAAGAGAGACACCAACAAGTCAGGGAGCTGATTGGCTGTTCACAAACATCTCGTCACTTTTCATTCATGAAAGGAATATTCGGAACCGACCTTGATGCATTGGGACAGATAAATGATTGTTTTGAATGGTGGAAAACCGCGCATCTTCACTGAGAGAGACGGTATATGTGTCTGGTGGAGCTGGCTGTCACGAGCGGCGTTGAGATCACAAGACATTCACGAGGCGGGAAATTACGGGCTGACACCTTGAAAAGAATCAACGGACAACTCCAGATGGCTGTACAGATTTGGGGTTTGCTCTTTCCTCGACTTGAAAGTAGCCCGCAGCTTGTGCACTAAATTGATCGTTGCAGTACCTTTTGCCTCAACCGCGACGCTTAAAGGTAAATGGAGCTTGTTTCTCGTCAGGATAAGAGCCAATGTGTTTTATCCCAGGAACGAACCTCTTTTTCACCGAGGGAGTCAATTCGAAGGGAAGGCAACGAGAGTCGCTCGATGCTTGTTGTGTGCCACCAAAGAGGGAGACCGAGCAATACCAGAGCGAGATAAGAGGCATATATCCACCTCCTCATGCATGGTTTCTCAAATAATAACGTGGAAGGATCCTTCAGACTGTGGTGACCACTCATTGCGCTGACCGCCCGAGCGAGCGAGAGCCAAAGCCACTGAGCGGGTGTGGCTAATGCCGGCGGGGTGTAAATAGGTGGCACCAGGTGAAGTGGCCGCTCTTACTCGACTCGCTCACCGTCAGTTGCGCTGTTCCCATCTCACGATTTCCCTTTTGTAGGTCACATCGCACCCAATTAATACCCGAAAACCTTCGCTTTGCCTCACGCGCACCCTCCAACTGCGGTTCCAAGCCCACAACGACGTCTAAGCATAGATCTTTCGAACCAAGTGACGCGGGCACATATACATTTACAACCGCCGTTCGCAGTTCACCGTTACACGTCTCACGGAGCCATATTTTCACTGTTGTACTGTTGGTGTTCTCTATTCTGCCCATGGCTGCTGAGATCTCACTCAGCATTTCTCTGTGCTATAGTGATTGGCACAGATGTCCAATGTCCCAATCCCACAGTCTCCAGGGCCCTCTCGCCCTCGCCTTTATTATGACGCATACCAGCCTTCCCATGGAGGCTCCCCCTATGGAAACGGAACGGTGAACTCTGGGAGATTCCGTGGCGATTCTTGGCGAAGTGAACCCACCTATCGTCCAAGGGATCCCAATGCAGATCACTATGAGCCTGACTATGGTGATGATAGGTCTCGTTTCGGATGGGGAGCAAGCTACCCCCAGCCTCAGGCGTGTGATCCTTCTGACCTATGGCCGCGACGCGACGTCATGGCAGAGAGGATGTTTGAGCCATCTGATTCCTGGAAACAAGGCTATGTGTGAGTTTCTGAGCATGCAACTGCGGCCATTCTGTTCTTTCTTGTTTACCCCAATTACCCCTAGACCTGACTCGGAACTGGATATGTCTGAGAGATTTGGCGAACCTCGCGGTCGAATGCCACCTCCCAGAGACGACTATGTGTATACTTATGGCGGTGACTCTTACCGGGCTGTGGATCCTTACATGTCTAGACGAGACTTGGCGTACCCACGCTCGGCTGACTATTACAGGCCGGATTACACTGAGGATGGGCGCTGGGCTCCTTCTTTTCCCTTGGATGATGCATCGAACTGGGCTCACCCGCGATCTCCGAGTATTACCTCTCGCCCTCGTGGGCGGTCTGACTGCAGGGACTTGTCGTATGAAAGGTCCCTCAGTGGTTCACCCCGTTCCTCACGTTTTTCATCTCCGAGACACTCTCGCGCTGGCGCTTCTCGCAGGGCGCCTTCTCCGTCGTCCTCCTCCATTCGCTCCTCCCGAGAGCGGTCAAAATCTCCACCACGGTCTCGCGACCATTCTCGGTCCTCCGTGCGGTCTTCTGCTGGTTCTCGTTCGTTTACTCCAGACCCGCCTGTACGATCGCCTATCCAGCGAAGTTATCCTGTTGGCCAACCCCAGGGTCGGCGTCGTGGCCCGCGACATGGGGTGCGCCACCACGACGATGGCTTTCGAGATTCCGTTGCTTTTCCGCCGTCCTTGGTTTATCCCAATGAGTCAAGACCTGATGACCGCTTTCCTAATCATCCCTCTCTACCTCTACGACCCTCTCCACCTCATCTTGCATCTAGTCTCGGTGGGCGACAACGCATCCCTGAACGTGGATTTTCTGGAACTTCACAGAATAGATACATTGAACCCCAAGCTATTAGAGGTAAATTTTGACCGTCATTCCTAGAGGTTATTGTGTGTACTGACGGATGGTACAGGAGTTTCGTTAAACACTAATGCTGGTCAACAGGGCTATCAGCCAGGAAGGTCAAAAAGAAAACGACGCGGGGGTGTTAATCGGAAGAAACGGGGCATGTTCCAGCAGCAAGGTGGAGCAACGCCCAGTGATTCGAATTCAACACCTTTTCCTCCAGGTGGTCCAAGAGGGTTTGCTCTGCCCTATGCTACACCCGCTGACGCGTGGCCTATGTTCAAGCCGTCAACAGTCCCGCCCCTTCCTGTAGCACCAGAAAATGAGATGATTACCACTATGGCTTCGGAGGATTTTGGATTAGACGAACCAGAAACGAAGTCCTATCTAGCTACGAGACACGAACGTTCCCCCTCGGTAATTCTCAAGTTAGAGGAAGAAATTGCTCCAAGTCTGAAGCGGCCAGAGTTTCCGACGTCTGTCATCGCGGACCCAAGTCTGGAGCCAGAGCCGGGCGAGGTGACACCCCCTATTGATGTCGACAGAAAGCAACGGCTTTCCCCCGTGACGACAGCGGTCGTGGATCTACCGAAACTCGTCATACCACCCCCAGAATCTCCGGTGGTGCCCACCCGGCTCCTCGAAGTACCTGAGTCACCTTCCCAATCTCAATCGACGCTATTTTCCTCGGTCCCTGCAAGAACTCCGGCAGTCCAGGTTCCACCTTCGGAGCCTTCTTTGGAGCCGCAACCTCTCCCTGTCAACGGCCTCACAGAAGTCACGACGTCTACTCCCGTGTCCTCTGTAGCACCAACCCCCAGTTTGCAGACGCCGTCACCGCCTTATGCAGTGCCGGAGGTTATTGTTGCGGCTGAAGCTGCGAAAGAACCAGAGGATGAGCTAGTGCCCGCTTGCTCCATGTCAACTGCGTTACAAGGCATTGGCGTATCTCCGATCGTGCGCTCTGATGCTGACACCTTCCCTTCTCGTGCGAAGGAGACAGAGTCTTTAGCTGGAGCTTTACACATGGTAGTTGGTGCGCGGCTACAGTTGGATGTTCAGACCCGTGAGGAACGTGTCAACCCCATTTTGATGTCCAATCGGGCAGTAGCCACAGCTTCTTCCGATGCTCCCATCCCGTCAGCAGATGTCCTTGTACAGGAAGTCTTGGCTGGACAACGAGCTCAAGAGACCACCAAGACTTTTCATTCTCACGTACGAGATTCATTGGTAGCAAAAATGACTGCCCGACAAGAAACCGTTGACGAGAAGGTCGCACGACTGCGCAAAGAATATCTTGCACTCCATCGAGAGTGGGTGGCGCGATGTGCTGAACTGGATAATTCACATCGTGTTGATCCCGCGGCCGGTGAGGTAGCCGCCATCCCCGCACGCACCACCCGCCGTTCTGCAGCAGTCCTCGGGGATGCTGTACGTTCCGATCTCGAAATGGAGCAGATCATCGCCAGTTTAGGCAATGATGAGCTCTATGATCCAGCCCACCTCGCACTACGGAACCTTGCAGTCATTCCAGACATGATTTCAGTCACGCATGGCAAAGTGGATGCCGTCTTCGACGATGTCAACAACGCTGTCGACGATCCTGCTTCCTTTTATGATCCTTCACGCGGCCTTGCCGAATGGACGGACGATGAGGTGGAAATTTACAAGCAGCGCTTTGCGAAGTACCCAAAACAGTTCGGTCACATTGCTGCGGGACTTCCACACAAGACACAGGCCCAATGTGTTCAATTCTATTATCTGTACAAGAAGGCGCTTATCGATTTCCGCGAAGCAGTTGCCACGTATGGTCAGAGCAAACGGAGACGTGGCGGACGAAAGACAGACAAAAAGAAAGGTGGCTTGCTCGCAGATATTCGTCAGCATGATGCAGAAGTGTCAAAGGAGCAAGATCCGGTGAAACGTCGTACAGCTGCGCGGAGAAGGCGCGAGTCGGCAAGAGCAGCGCCTCGCCGTAGCATCACGGCAATACAACAGGAAGAGCAGACACCTGTGACGACACCCACGCCAGAGCCAGACATGCAGACATGGAGTCGGCTCGGCCTAAGCGTCGGCGAAATAATCGCCCTGTTACCGAGCCTGAGTCAGCCAGGGCGGAGGAGGAACCGCCGGTCAAGAGGAGCCGACGTGCGCCACGAAAACCGAAATCAGTCCCGGACACGCCAACATCAGAGTCGAAGCCTACGTCCAAAGTGGCCACTGAAACCCCGGGTGTGGTGACTGAGAGTCAGAGTGATCAACCTGTGCAGCGTACTAGATCTTCTACAGCCTGGTCTGCAGAAGATAAAGGTCAGGGTGAATGCGAATTTGCGGCCATAACTTTGCTGACCCGTTAGCATTAGATCTCTTCATGGGATTGCTTGCTCAGTACGGAAAGGACTTCAAGAGAATCGCGGCGTCCATGCCGAACAAGGTGTGTCTGTTCATATTCATTCTTTACTTGCTGCATGTGTAATCTCTCCTCAGACTACCATCCAAGTGGGCACCTTCTACGCGTCCAACCTCGACCGGTATAACCTGAGCGCCATTGCTGCCCAGGCTCCCGGACGTTCGCCAACACCCCAAGAAACTAAGAAAGAATTGCCGGAACAAGTCGATAATGCGGCGAGTGCGAATCATGAACGCTCGTTCGCCCTCCGCGATGTTCCTCCGATTTCAGCAACATCCCGTTCCCACCTCATGGACCTTCAGTCCTACCCGTTTACCATACCTACATCGTCCTCAGGTCCGACGCTACACCTCTATTCATGACGACACCCCAGCGATGCGACCCCTGCCCGATTTAGATGTAGACACATCTAGCATCTATCACCACTGTACTGTTACTGGAGCTTGGACTATACTGTTAATGTACCTTGTCCACCAGATAATTATTTGCATACTGTACGCCACCCATTGAACTACTGGAGTCAAAGAACAGGACGGATACTTGGAACCCAATGTGAGACCTAGCGTCTGCCTTCTACCATGATAATGTGATAACCAAAGTTGGTTTTCACAAGTGGAGAAAGGATGGGCTTGTCCACTGTAGATGGCTCGAGAGCAAACGCTGCATCCTGAAAGGTGCCCTGGATGATGAATTAGCTCCCATACTCCTGATCGATCAGCAGAGAAAAGAGAGCTCACCACCATGGATCCGCGAACCATCCATCCCAAGCTACCACCAGCTGTGAGATCGCGTTTAAGTATGAGATAGTTGAAAGGTCTGTAAACTCATAAACCTTTGGCTTTGTCCTCTGAACATTCTTGCGCAACTTTGTCGAATCGCTCCCCGGCCTGAGACCACACACAACGGATTAACAGAGCCTACGATGAATAAAGGACATCTGCATCGTACCTGAATTCGCTGGAGCGCTTCCGTTGCCTTCGAGCGTTTCTCGCATAGAATATGCCTCACATTGATGGCCGTCGCAGGCTTCAGACCACCCATTCCCTGATCCCGAAGGGTCAACACCAGGAAAGAAAAGATAAGGAAACCAAGATATACGGCGCGCACCTTGCCACTCTTGTCGGCTGCCTCTTCACTCTTGCCTTTGCCCTTGCCATTGCCCTTGTTCTCTGCAGGCTTCTTGTCCTTTGAGGTGCCTTTTGCCATTTCACTGCACCCGGGAATCGGTCTTTCAGCTAACTTAGAAAATTGTGAAAAGATTTGATTTAAACATAAAGATTTGATTACAAATTTCTGCGTGGCGGAAAGGCCCATTGTCCTCCGCTAAAAGACTCAATGTCTGACACAATTTTATAAATTTTGTGTGAATTTCAAGTCTAAATTGGGTCTTTTCACAAACTTTGTGCGAAAAGACCAATTCCCGGGCCCTGTTGTTGCAAAGACCCCCCACTTCCGAACCACTGTCGTAACTCAGTAGTCTGGCCTGGCCTCGGTGAGCTTCTGCGTCGAGCCGTCTTTGTAGTCACTTTATCCTCCCTTCGGCTTTGCTCGTGATCGTCTCTTGCATCGGATTTACTGCACGCTGCGCCAGTGTCTGCGTTGTCACCCGTCTCCGGCTCTGTCACCCTATTTCCGATCAGCATCAACCTCACCCTCTGCGTCGTGGTCTTCGAGGTCTTCGGGTCATCTACCGTGTGATCGTGAACTTGTTTAGGGATGAGGACACTGATTTAAGTGCCCTGATCATTCGGGTGGTTTCTTTCCTTCACGTCCATCTCTCGAGCGTATGCAACACGTGCCAATGTTAGTAGCAGGAGGAGGGCATGTCGAGTTTTATAATCTAGTAGAGCATACACCGCACCCGTCTTCGAACGTGAACACAGATCGATATACAACCATTTACTCATTCACTCTTCTTCTATAGGCGAGGTCGACACAGCCCTGCGTAAATCATCCTTCAAGTCGACGTTCTAGTTCTACTCTAATCCGTACCTTTGTGCGACAGGTATACGGAAACGGCAGGATCCCCGCTACCGCCGCCAAGGATCCCCGGGAAAGGCGTCTCTCCGCCCCCGCCGTCGTGACACTAATCTGATATATAGGCCTCTCCTCTTCGAACATGCTGCTTGTGTGCGAGAAAGTGCCGGAACGGAACTACATCTCCCGGGGAAACTGTTACTGGAGAGGGGTAAGGCCGGCTCCGAGGAAGGGGTTTTCGTATCTCCACTGCTCACCTCCGCTACTCACCTTTGTAGCACGCCGCGCCACGGTGCGTGAAACACGCGCCTGATCACGAACCCCGCACACGAGTTGACGGTGACTCTAATAAACCGACGGCATCAGTCCGCTTCTCCGCCATCCGCAAACTCGGGTGAAGTCGTCCAAGCTCACAATTCGACCCGGAAGCTGCTGATGAGTGGTCGCAGCGGCAGAAGCTTTTATCTCTCGTATGCTCCGCGCACCCCAAGGCACTCAATATCAGAATCAGAAGAATCCCCTCATTCGGCTAATCCATAGTGCCCCTTAGCAGCAGGTCCTGGCAATGCGGGGTTTCAAGTTGACCTCCTTAGATGTAGCGTACGACTGCGCACATATCAAGGAATGGTATTAAGACGGTCTCGTGCGGCGCGGAATCAAAGGCCAGTGATGAGGCGATGGGTCCGACTATAAGGATTTCAAGATTGTATGCGCAAGAACGATATGCAGTCTTAGGGGTCAGTGGCCATATCTTTGTGTGGACCGAGCCCGATATCGGTGTCGACGACTCTGCACGCGCGGATCTTTCTGTCCGGATATGTGGCCAGATTGGAGGCGAGCACAACCCCTCCATGAAGGTCTCTGACTTGGTGACGCAAATCCTTCCCCTGGATAGCCTTGTGATGCTCAGAGTTGCCGATAATACTTGGTCCGAGAAAGAGGTCTGGCTCCGTCACGCACCGAGGTGGTCCCTACTCGAACACGTGCGTCTCCTGTACACCGTAGCGAGTGGATTCAGGGAAATGCTGCTGGCAGACGAAGGGGGACGCGAGTGCCCGCTGCTCCCTTCGTTGATAAAACTTGTTTTAGATGACGCCTTCATGGATGGGAGCACGACACGTCGTTTTTGCGATGTATTTATGAAACGTGTAGAGCAAGGCGTTCCGTTAGAAACGCTGGACTTGCGCTCGTGTCTTGCAAGTAGTCGTGCTGTCCAGTTTTCTCAGAGAAATTGTGGTCGATGTATGGGGTCCGACTCGTCGGAGCGAATGCCACGAGTGGGGTCAGAGCGAACGGGACGAGACAAGTGCATAAACCCTTTCCGTGTGGGACTCTGACTACGACGCTCGTGGCCTCTTCGTCGGAGATGAGGTTTCTGATGTACAAGATACAAGCGATGATGACGAGGAGGAAGGGGGCTACTCGGAAATGGAGGAAAATTACTAGCCGAGTCTTGTAAGCAGAGAGATTGATGTGAACGAGACCAATGACGATTTCTATGCAATTGCAATTATGTGCAACCTTCATTCAAATCATGCTTCAGTACTGTGTGAAATTCCAACACAGGACATGTTTGTAGCGTAGAGAGGGGTAGTGACAGGACAAAGTCTACATAGAGTTCTGTACTATCCCGGGAATACAGAAATCGAAAAAGAAAAAAAAGCCATGTTTGTAGTGCCGAGATAAATGTTGACAACCTCGATGCAAACAGCGGGTACTTGAAGCCTAAATATTGACGAGGTGAGATTTTTCTGTGGAGCTAATGCTTGGAGACGAGCAGTCTTCCTTTTTTGTTGCGAGAGGAAATATGTACATACAGGATCGCGGGCTGCTACTCTGTCCGTAACGGCCGAGAAACAGACCGTAAATATGAATAGATGGCACTTAACATTGGTGGGGGAAGCCATATAAACGGACACGCCCCTTATCCCTGGAAGAAGGACAAAGAGAAGTTATCATAGTCCAAGACGACGAAACGCACCACTCAGTGGGGGCGTAGGTGGTGAAACTTGAAGAAACCATTGAGCGAAAAGTCCGAAGACGAGGGTGAAAGAAAAAAGGTGAGGACGAGCGTTTGCACGGTCGTCGTCACATCCACTGCGTGGCTGGCAATGTCGCGCCATTACCAGCGGACGCATCGCCTGTCGATCTTCAAGGGTCGAAAGGAAGGTCTTCAGGGGGGATTCCGCCTTCTGGTTTGAAAGCAGCGCGAGTAGTCTTGAGGAGAGTAACGGAGGCACAGCCTCATTAAAGAGCCGCGCAAGCGGCACCTATCTTCTGTTGCGTGCGAGCTTGCAGTCGTCCTGGTCTACGTAGCACTGAGTTTGCGCAGATCACTTCGTTTATACGACGCACTGTTCCATTGAACTTGAAGACGCTCGACTTGGCGCCCGTGTTTTGCGAGTAGCCACGCAGGAGCAAGTTGGGCTTGGTCAGAGAGATTGTGGACAATGTCTGGGGTCCTGAACAAGTCCCCGACATATTTTTTCAGATGTCGGATGCCATGGGCCGAGTTAAGTCTCCAATGCCAGGAGAGTGGGAAAGATATGAATCGCGAGAGGCCGTAGAATTACCGACAAGGCGGTCCCACGCAGTAGGCACACAACAAGATACAAGACCTTATGGGGAGGTGAGGCAACATCATCGATCTTTGACCACCGATGCGTGCGATTAGCCACGACTAGAACACTGGCACAGAATTCAGATATAGCGTGAGTCACATTGTTTGAGCTTAATCACAAACAAGAAGTTTGGATCTCTCGTTTCAGAGGTGAAAGCAGAGTGTGTGAAGCCGATAAGAGAATTTCGGGAACACCGCGATTTATTGAAGGTCGGCAGTACTAGTACTGTAAACGACGGAGTCCAGCCAGTGAGAGGCGCAGATTGGGCGCGAAATACACCGGCGATATCGTGTAACCGGTTGTGGCACTTTTACAGAATGAGGCACACACTGGCAGTGGTCAGCCTCCAGTTCATACTGAGCCATTGTCACAAGGTAACAGTATGTAATGTATCAGTATGTAATGTATCAGGTCGCGCGGTCATGGGTTTATCCGGCCCGGAAACACGCACCTACAAGTTCGTTCGAGATTGTTCGAGTTCGCTGGCACATGGACGGGATCTGGGTATGAAGAGCTAAGTAAAACATACAAACTTTCAGGGAGCGCTTGAACGAAATCTAAGGCAGAATTGGGTTAGGACCCGGCGCAAATCCGGCATACAACTCGAGGCCGCTCATGATATGATAAGTGATGGAGGGGTTAGACTCAACTTGTCGAGTGTACATACGTAATACAGAGGCATCACCTTCTAGGGTGTGAAAGTCAGGCGAGATACAAGTAAGCTAGTACATCAGGAAAAAAGGGAGTTTGACTATAAAGAAGAGCGTAAAGATCACTAGTACCCAATTAGTGAGGAAATCCAGAGCAAGTAGGCCAAGAAACCGAGTAAAAAGGATGTTGAGACACAAGGACAAAAGAAAGGGACTGCACGTGAGTTCGCACACCGCCGCTCATGGTCATACGGTAACATTTTCGAGTTCCAACGAATTCGACCTGCATTTGAAGAAAAAAGAGTGAGGGAAGGGGAACTAGACGGGAATGCACAAAGCCTACAAGTATCCGGAGAAACATATCTGTGTATACAGAGAACGGTACATGCGAGCCGCACAGATGGACCTGCAGCAACGAGGTAAGCAAGTGCCGAGGCGAAGAAGATCCAAGGAGGACAGACAGGATAGTGACTATACAGAGGATGCCATGAAACATCGGCAAGGTTATCCTCTCGGTCACGCTAGTAATTCTTCTATCGCTCACTTTCTACTCCACTAAACATCTGCCAAGCCAACGGTCAGCCTCGCAGAGTTATAAACAATGGGAAGAGGGATACACTATTCCAAGGATCTATTCGATTAGCCATGAACAAATATCTCTCCCCCAAGTCTATATCTGGCGAATACACGTACCATTTAAATCGAGAAAGACAAAAACCTAGAGGAACGCTAGTATGAACAGATTTTATGACGGAAACAGTCACGGACCACCGGTGGTATCTCCGCGATCGCTGCCAAGGTCATCCAGATGATGCACTGGGTATCTCTTCAGTATCTGAGGTAAGTGGTACATGAGGGAAGTGGGAGTTACCTGATTATAGAGCAGGTGCCGTATGCCCGAATCTGCGTACCCGTCTCGCACGAGTCCAATCAGCATAAGTATGAGTAGCCCAGTGTCGACAGCCAGAACAGTGATAACGCTCATCAGGCCTCTGTGCGTCCTCTGGACGACGCATGCATCGACAACAGAGCTGTACGTCAGTTCGTACTTGCAAGGACACGAGTCAGCAGTGACTTTGGAGGCAAGAAACTACCCGCACCATCGTTAACGCTAAATGGTGACGACGTAAGGTGAGGTTCGAGAGGCAGAGACACGAAACGTACTTCGTATGTTGACCCCTAGACCAGCCAACCACGCGGAGACTGCGATGAACGACACGACGATATTGCGATCCCATATCGCGATCCTGTGAAAGGAGCCAAATTCAGCACTTTTGAGTCGCTATGCAGTATTGTCAAGGACTTGCACACGCAATATCATGATAAGAGAAGCAAATGCCCAGCTGGCATACATTAATGCCTGCATGGGTAAGTATGGTATGGCATCAATTGATAGCAAAAAACTCTCGAACGCTGAGTCTTACAATGTGAGTGGCCAACAAAGGCTGCATGGGGTATAAGCAGTTGGATCTGTTAGGTAAAGACGTGAACCTCACTAGGCAGGGGAGTCGAGGGGCGTCACTTGAGATAAAGAATAATATCCATCCGAGCAAACACGTATAGCGTGTTCCAAGATATATCTGCCGGATGTTCAGAGAGGTGTGGATAAATCTAGATCACAGAGAAAGGAAACTCACCCATATTGTCCATCTATAGGGTATTTTACCTCGCAAGATGTTCAGCTCGAAGGCAACCGTAAGAGCTGTCTCCCAACTAAAGTAGGCATCAAGATCGGTATGAGCCGTTCTGCATTATGAGTGAGGGCGTACATGTAGAAAGCAGCAAGGGCGTGAAATAACTTGATAAGATCGACTAGTAAGTGGTTGTCAGTATGATATCTGACCCGTAGCGATCGGGAGCGCACAATAGTCTTGCGCTACAAGGGCAGGATCGTGCCAGTCCACCATTTTCGCAGTTGTCGATATCTACTCAGAGCAGTGCCAAACTAGTAAAGGCTCTATATAGCGATCATCACAAACGGCGCCGATATATGGTCGCGTGATTGACAGCCTGAGAGTTTGCAAATGCGCAAATCCATCTCCGAGTAGACCGGTACTAGGCCCAGTGAGCGCAGCGTCAGCGCTCTGATCCTGTGCCTGAACAGAGTGCACACCTTCAAAAAAACAACCTTGTCCTAAGTGAGATTACGACGGCTTGACAACTTGATGGGGGCTATTTCACGTACGATACAACACGGATAGGGGGTGCAGTGGGCGGGCAATAATAATGGAGACTCTGGCAGCTGACACCACCAGATTCCAGAACCGTAACAATCAACCATGGCACGTGTTTAAGTCTGTCGGCGCCACAGAGTTGAGGGCACACAGAGAATGAAAAGTCCATAAGGGACCATCATAAATGCCATCAGGAAACCAACTGGGTGTCCAGCCAGATGTCCTCTGATGGGCAATCATTCTGGTGAGTCATACCGTGACTAAGATCGCATACGGACCTCTCGGAGGCAGGGCCATACAGGCCATACAGGACCTTTCAAGCATATACCCATGTCGGATATCGTAATTGTATGTGTATGTCAAGGGACGCGGGACGCGACGCGTTTGTATGTTGATTGACTCATAGCACGTGATCTAACCCCGAAGAGAGAGGCCCCCTGATAATGCCGCTAAAGGTCGGAGGGGTAATCTGGCCGATTTTGGCCCTCGGGGGTAGACATTTTGACCCAAATTTGGGTCCTCATGGGTAGACATACCCCCGACGTACACTTCAGGTCTTCAGAATTCATGGTTCCATGGGTAGACCTCATATATTTTCGTACCCGACCTCTGGGAGGTGTAAAAAAATAGATAAAAATCGAAACAAATAGTGAAAAAATAGGTAGTACACATACAAACATGATTCAGCCTTCCGAGAGAGTATTCCTATTAGTAGTCATCCACATCGTTGATTGTGTTGGCTGTGAGATGCTTCCTAGCACGTGGAGGCTTCAGAAGACCCCTCACTGCCCCAATAACAACATGTTTTTCAGAATATATACACTGAAAGATCACTTCAAAAGGTCCTGGAAGAAGTTCAACGAAGTGGCTTGATGTTGACCGGCACACCATGCCCTGCGGAACAATACAAAGAAACGCAAGGGACGAGAGGAGTGTGAACTATGTAGTTTGTGTCACAACACATTCCATTGCTCGGAATTGACGTTGCTGTGTAGCTGTGTATGCTGGTAGCATCGAACTGCAATGTAAGACAAGGCACCAACGGATGTCGTTGATGATGTCCATGAGTGCCTTGCTCCCTTTCCACCACTTTTTTCGTACATGGTAATGACTGAGCACAATATCAGAGGGGAATCACTGTAAAATAATGTGGAACACACCTTCTACGATCATCAGACAGTCATCCACAAGAGCGAGACCAAAACACCAGAAGACCAATCTTTGCAGACGCAAGTGACTCGGCATCCTTGAGGGTTTTGAAAGCACTTCCCAGCCGCTTCAAGACCTACAGTAAGTCAATAGAGTACAGTCTGTAAATCCGAGTCTTGGGCAGCATGATATAAAACGAATGACTTACATCGTGTGCCAATCGTCGGGCCACAGCCTGGGCATTTGCAACATTCCCCGAGGGCATGATATCACCTACTGCCAGTGGATATGAACCTGCTGCAGCTTTCTCGATAGTCCAGCGGTTGTGATGATTCAACCCTGTGCTTAATCCCATGGTTTCCCCTTGTATTGCACTTGCCTTGACTATCTCGTTAAACTTCTTGAGAATCTCACGTGAAGGGGCAGCAAGCTGCAGAGATTCAAATGACTTGCGCGTGGGTTCGTTATGTGAGAAGGAACATAATATCCCCTATCTCATCTACAGTATGGTGAGGTCAGTGATCATGAGTGGAGACTGTGGCGATGGCATTGACATGTAAATTCGGGCAGGCAGGGCAAATAGCTCAAAACATAGGGAAAAGGGATAAATTTCATAGCAGTTATATATATACAGAACACTGTGGCAGAGAAAAACTGAGTACAGAGGCAGAGAAGTGCAGCAGTGTCTGACTCGTTGACAAACAATGCCAACAAAAGGTGGTCGTCAGAGTGTCATCGGCAGCCAGAATTGAGTCAGTGTGACTCAAGAACATTGTGGAAAAGTATGGGTCACAGATAGTTAGATGTGGATGAGACACACTAGCTAGCCGATGGGTAGACCAAAACCCAACCTAGTAGCGAGTGCGTGCCAGAGGCCTTCTTTGGGGGTAGACGGAAAGGCCAACCTTGTTCCAAAAAAGGAAGTTGCATGGGTAGACATGCACTAGCCGAGACCCAACCCTCCTTCTAAAAATGGTATGTGGATGGGGAGACCTGCCTCCGACCTTTAGCGGCATTATCAGGGGGCCTGTACTATGCTCATGAAAAGCAAATGACCGCTCGAAGGTACAGTATGTATAGATGTTTGTCCATGTTTATTACACTTTCTCAAGCACAGCTTCAATGCATGGTACATGGCCACAATGGTTGGCATCACCTCCACTAGTACTGGCACTCAAGCACCTCCTGTACACTCAATCACATCAACACGTAGAAACCACAGTCCAACCCATTCAGCCAACCCCCATGACAACTTGAAGCCCCACTGTCTCACTCTTCGGTTATGGTCAGCAACACCCTAGGCCAACCTCTCCACGGTGACAATGATCATCTTTCGCTACTCTCTTATCGCACCTCCATTCAGAACAGCCCAGACTGGCCTTCTGTCAAGTTGTTCCCCCTCTGTTCTTCTGTCCCAACACTGAACTTTGACAGTCCCAATGACGAACGGGACAATGAGAATGTCTTTTCCCTAGCAAATTTTTTGTATGCAGACTCAGCGGATCGCAGTTCTGTTATCACCTTGACATCAGCCATCAATAGTCACCCAAGTACCCCCCGCTCCAGTCACATGTACTCCAATTTGCTCTGCCTAGATGTGTCTACCCGTAATTATGCATCAAA